>Ga0157358_1000999_pt1 | contig 12245 bp, 15 predicted proteins | sample AttcapACBM2_FD_111484 | JGI IMG/M metagenome (GOLD analysis project Ga0157358, IMG submission 111484) | Fungus gardens microbial communities from leaf cutter ant in Botucatu, State of São Paulo, Brazil - Atta capiguara ACBM2 | ecosystem: Host-associated > Fungi > Mycelium > Unclassified ...
AAGAGAACTCGATAGAGATCCCTTTACAAAGTAGACTACCTTATATACTACTACTAATGGTCCATGCTTGCTACTGTGCACCCTATCCTAAATGACCATGTGTAGAACATGAGGCCAACATGTAGTGTCCATGTTGTATGATGTCACTTTATTCCAGCACCTTCTACCTCATTCTCTTAAATCCTGTGATCAGTCTTGTGACTGATGTGACAGCATGACTGATAAAACCTAACCCAAGTTGTTCTAAAAATAGAAAATAAGAGGAAAAGAAAAAAGAAAAATAAAATAAAGTGAAAAGAGAAAATAAAAATAAAGTCCCTTGTCAACGATCTTGACACATAGTGTTATATATCTTGAACTTGATTCAACTATTAATTCTGTCTTGAGTTGTTTGTCTAACTATTAGTTTAATACTTTGTCCTTCTTGATCATCATTGTATAGGTCTTTATATTTAGTTTTTTTGGCATGTCTTCTATTAAGTTAATTTCATGGTCCTATTTTTGTTTTTTTAGCAACTTTTGAATTTTTTTCCATTTTCTATTGTCCTTTCTCTTGATTGTCCATTGGCTGTAATTTTCTGGTCCTTAATATAATTTACTTCTAGGTTATATTTGATCAACTGGTCATATTCTAAGAATATGCTATTTAAATCCATGACTGCTATGTTAATGTGTTTTTTGTGTTCATTAATCTTTAATTCTAGTAGTACAAATCTTATAACTTCTCTATTCTTAGTTCTATTTATGTTGAATATCTCAAATAACTTGTCTATTGGTTCTATCTTTATCCTTTTGTTCTTTACTAATTGTTTGTTGATTTCAGTATGAGTGTAACCAGAATCTTTCAGTGCTTTTAACTGTAATTCTTTTTCATTCAATATCTTGATATTTGTTTACACATTTAGTTCCCTTTCTTTGTTATCTTGTTGGTTTGGAATAATATATTGATTTTGTGAATTATTATGTATAGAGGTTTGTTATACCATTCCTACTTCAAATCTTCAACAAAACCCTTTTACTTATTATTATATCCTGCTTTATTACACTTATAGTATTATAACTCAAAGATCTTAGAGTGAGTCAAAGAGAGCAAACTTTGTATTAGGTAATATAAGAAAACTTAATAGAGAACTCTGTACAAGATTGTTTACCTTATATACTAAACTACCATAGTCCATGCTTCTCTAGCCTATCCTAAATGACCATATATTTGCCTTAAGGTCAATATATGTTCATATTATATAATATTATTCTTTTAAAATCTTCTACATCTTTCTCTGTGACCTTGTGACCTGTGACTGTTACTGTGACCATGTCATCTAATGTGACTGATGTGTGACAGTGTGATTATGATGTCACTTTAACCCTAACCCTAAATTTAAAGAAAGAAAAGAAAAAAAAGGGAGTTAGATAAAAAAGCTAGTGTTCAGACTTTGCATGTCTGACATTACCCCTCCTTCAAGGTTTCTACTCCTGGAGGAACTTGTTAGTTTATCCTTTCTTCTTGTCTTATCTTCTCCCTTCCATTTTTTTCAACTTCTCTTCAACTTCTTTAAATATTTGTTTTCAAACTTTCTATCATTTTATCTATACAATATCTTTGCTGTATATTTTCCTGATAGTTCTGCCCTCTTAAAGTTCTTTTTCTCTACCAAATCCAACTTTTCTTGTCTTCTTACTTCTGTGTTCATTCTTCTCTCAAACTCTGCTACTAATTTCTTTGTATTTTTCAAATTCTCCTCTTTTTTCTAACTATTATGTTTTGCTATAAACCTTTTCTATTGTACTAAATACTTTATCGCCCCTCTTACTTTTCTTTTATTCAAAATTCTTTTCACTTCCCATTCTTTAACTCCTTTTACCTCTATTAGTTTAACTTTCTCTTTTCCTTGCCTCCCTATCTGATTCTTGTATTGTACTATCTGACTAACATTCACTACCAGATGAATTCTCATTGAAGTTAGCAGTTGTAACTTGATTGCATTGATAAAAATTATCTCCTTGATGATATATGAACTGACATATTAATCTACTAATTTCCTTACTGGTCTTTCTTTGAACATCAAGTCTTTTGTACTCAACATGACCTTTTTTCCTATCTTTTATACCTCTGTTTCCTTCTTTCCTCTATCCACTTGTTATTTCATCTCTTCTTGTACTACTATCCCAGTCTCTTTCTGTACTTTTCTCATTTTTTCTGCAAATTCTGTTGTTTTCTCTATTTTTTCTTTTCCTCTTAAGTTTATATCCATTCTCAACTTCCTTCTGTAATTTGCCATGAATGGAGATATCTTGGTTGTCAAATGTATCTTATTGTTAATTGCAAACTCTGCTGATGCTAGCTATTCTTGCCAATTCTTTTGTTTATGATCTACAAAGAACCTTAAGTACTGTTCTAACTCTTGAATATATGGTTCAACTCATTTGTCATCTCTGCTGCAAACTGTAGTCCTCTATCTGATACAATACTTTTTGGTAACTCATACAATTTCCACACATTATCTCTGAGCAATCTTGCTAATTATTCCGCTGATGTTTTTTTTGTAGTTGCTACAAAATACATTATTTTAGACAACATATCACAGACTACTAGGATCATATCTTCCCCAGCTACTAATAGTAACTTAGTGATAAAATTCACTATTAGGTATGTCCATGGTTTCTCTGAAACCTTACTCAACTTTAACTTTCCTACTAATATCTCTGTCTTATTCTTTATCCTCTGACATATATCATAGTCCTCTACATATCTTTCTACATCTCTTATCACTCCCAGCCACTAATAATTCCTTGTTATCAGCTCCATCATCTTTTACTTTCCTTTATGTCCAGCTACTAGTATATTGTGGTGTAACTGGATTATCTCTGTTCTTAACATTTCATCTTCTAGTACATATACTTTTCCCTCTTTCAACACCAAGTCTCCTTCTACCTGCCACTCTTCTCCTTGCAACATTTCTACTCCTGCCTTCTTTATCTCCTCTACTACTTTAACTACCTCTTTGTTCTTATCCCTAGCCTTTTTTATCTTTTTTACTATTTCTACTTTAGATCTTTCTGTTACTACTATGCAGTCAACAGTCCTTTATAAATACTTAATTCTTGTTGTCCTTTTTTGTATCTACTTTCCAATCCAGTTATTTACTGAGCCCATCTGCCTTACCCATTTTTGTGCCTGATACATATTTCAAGGTAAAGTCAAATCTTGACAAATATAATATCCAATAAGCTTGTTTCTGATTTAACTTTTGCACTTTCATGAAATATTTTAAATTCTTATGGTCTGTTCAGATCTTAAACTTGTATTTTGTGCCCTCTAGTAGATGCCTCTAGTTTTCCAATCCCCTTATCACTGCCAACATTTCTTTATTATGAATCTCATAGTTTTTCTCAGTCTCAATTAGAGATTTTGAGAGAAAAGCTACTGGTTACCACTTCCCATCTTTGCACTTCATAGACAATACTCCTCCTATAGTATAATCTGATGTATCTACTTCCATTCTCATTTTTTTATCTAAATCCAGTGCTGCTAATACTGGTTCTTTTGTAAATCTCTCTTTCAGCTTCCCAAATGTTTTCTCTTGCCTTTCTGTTCATTCCCACTTCTGATCCTCTTTGACCATATTGTGTAATGGTCTGGCTATAGATGTGAAATCTTTGATAAATTGGTAGTAGTAGTTTGCTAATCCTAAGAATTTCTGTACATCCTTGATATAATTTGGTGTTGGCCAATCTAGAACCTCCTTCATCTTGTCTTTTTTCATCTTGATTCCTTCTGGTCCTATTACCACTTCCAAAAACCCAACTTTCCTTATCTTCTACTTACACTTCTCTGGTTTCACATACAAATTATTCTCCACTAACCTCCTTACTACTTCTTCTACTAGCTCCTTATGTTTTTCCTCTGTCTCTGTTCCAATAATTACATTGTCAATAAAACTTGCCACTTTCACAGTGTTGATGAGATCCTACAGGATTTTGTTCATTATGGTCTAAAACATTGTCAGAAAATTGGCAAGTCCAAAGAACATTACTGTTGGCTTGAATGACCTCTCTGGTATAGTGAATGCCACCTTCCACTTGTCTCCTTCTTTTATCCATACATTATGATATTCTTATCATAAGTCTATCTTGGTACATACTTTTTTAGTACCAATATTTTCTACAATATCTGAAATAAGTGGTAAAGGATAATTATTTTTTTACAGTCTATTCATTTAAGTATCTATAGTCCTGAACTATATATATCTTCCTATTCTTTTTTCCTACAAAAAAAACTGGTGCCGTTTGAGGTGATTTTGAGAGTCTGATGTACTTTTTCCTCAATTGTTCAGATGTGAACTTATGTATCTCCTCCTGTTCTTCTCTTGACAATGGATACATCTTCCTCTTCCTTAGTATAAATCTCTTTGTCACAAACTTCATTCAGCTTATATCTCCACAACTAGTGGACTGATTTTCACAAACTAAGTTGTACTGTAAAGTTCCAAATAAGAGCTATTTGCACATATGTGGGATGTACAAAAGTAACAACAAACAACTGAGATATCAGATCATCAGTAACTATGAAAGCTTTGTTTGCTAATATCTCATGAACAGCTAGATGGATTTGTACAATCAAACTTGCATTGGAAAGTACTCATTAAACCATTTCCAATGATATATGGTATATCTCATAACAATAAGTATTAATAGAGATACAAGCATATCAATGTAGTGATATAATTAGTTACCTTCTAAAATTAGCCTGACAGCTGTTATGACAGATGACAGCTCCCATCAGGTATGAGTTTTGATCATGTGATGGAAACAGCTTGCACAAAGACCATTACTTTTTTGTATATATACTTCTGTGTCTGAGGATTAGACCTCAGACTTAACAATAATTTCTGTTGATACTACTTATCACCTATTATCATTATTTCCTTATACTGAACCTCTAAAACACTATTAAGTTCAAGCATCACAACCAGTAAGTAGCTCATTTGTGATACTCTCCTTCATATCTATTGTGTGATTCTATAGCTTTCTTGTGAATATCTGTTTACTTGTCTTCTTGCTGAAAATATGAATCTACTTATGGAATTTTGCTGGAACCAACCTTTTAGCCTCTTTCTCTGATTTTGCTGCTTTCTCTTCCTCATCCCATATTTTCCATTCTTCTACTACTTTCCTTACTTCTATTCTTTGTTTCTTCTTTGGTTTTTTTTTCTTTTTTTGTTTTTCTTCTCTTTCTTCCTGTTTTCTTCCTGATTCTTTCTTCTTTTTTTCTTCCTTCTGCTTCTGCCACACTGGCTTTTCCTGCTTTGGCCTCCACTGCTTTCCACATTTTTCCAGATACCTAGTCATCTTTACTTCTCCTGTTCTTCAGTCAATTTCAGGATTGTGGTGAGCTAGCTATGGCATTCCCAAAATTATGTTCTACTTTTGTCCTCCTATCACATCTATCTCCATTCTCTCTCTATGTCCTTGATAATAAATATTTACTTCTACCATATTTTCTATTGGTCCCTCTTTGTTAAAAGTTCCATTTATATTTCTTACATAGATTGGTCTTTCTATCTTCTTCAGTTTGAACTCTTGTTTTCTTGCAAACTCTAAACTCATCACTAACCCTGTTGCCCCACTATTCAGTAATACTTTCACTATTATCTCTTCTTGCATATTAATTCTCTCTAGTCCTATCTTTACTGTAACTTCTCTTAGCATGTCCTTATTATCTAGGTTGCAGCAAGATGTATTATCTGTTATTCTTATGAGCATTGCAAACCTATTACTACTACTGAGACCTAATCAAAGACTATCAGATCTCTGTTCCTATTTAAATTACTTTGTCTATTTCCTTCTTTAATCATTAACTTCTGTCCATTGTTTTGTCTATATTCCAGTCTTCTTCTCTCTCTAATTCTGCTCCCTATCCCTCTATTTCTACAATTCCTAGCTATAAGTCCAAATCTCTTGCAGTTATAACACTTTCTGTTTTCTCAATCCATATCTATGGCATATAGGTTACATTGAGTGAACTCTACCCTCTGATTAGGGTGTACCATCACTGCATTTGCTCTCTCCACTCCTTCCATCAGAGCAGATTCTGCTGGAGCCTGCTATTAAGGCATCTTCTGCCTTCTAGGCCAAACTTGAGGCTATGGCATTTGTTGTCTAGATGCCTCTGCATTGTTCAACCTTGGAGCTGGTGCCCCATTATTTCTTTATCTCTCAATCTCTCTTCTTTTCTCTTGTTCTTTCTTTAATTCCTATCCAGTCTAATTGCTCTATTATACCATTACTCAATTGAGTCTAGCTACTGTTCTGACTTCATGAGTCTCTGACATATAGTAGTGTTAATCCCTCTCTTGAATTCTTTTACTAGTGGTCTTTCTTCATATCTACTTTTTTTAGCCACTTTTCTAAACTCTCATATAAATCTCTCCATTATCTTGCTTTCTTGCTCTAGTCTTCTTAATTCTGTTACTTTTGCTGATTTATCATCTTTTCTCCCAAATTCTTTCCTTATATCTGTCAAAACTCCCCAATGTTCTTGTATTCTAATAATCCTCCTTCTAAGTCTTCCAACATGTCTTCCTTCCAGATATCTGCCAATCCTCCCTGTATATATGATAACATCCATTGAATCTGCTCTTCTACTACTCTCCCCTCATTTTCATCCTGATGTATAATCTGCATGCCATAATAAAACCTGAGACCTTTGATAAGGTCCTGTTGAACACTTGTGGCCTTGCCACTTCTGTGCTCATTGTTGCTGCTCCTCTCTCTAGTCTCTTTTGCAGTGCTGCAAGCTGTTTCTATTATTGTTGAGCTAAATGCTCAGAATTGATTGAGCCATATTAGCTCATGGTATATGGTGGTGGTGGTATTGGTAGTAGTAATAATAATGATGAAAGTGATAGAGATAGTAGGGTGGGTAGTGGTGACTGCTATTCAGAGAGTGCAGATTCTGTATTGGACTCACTTCCTAATTCATACTCTAAACTCAACATTTTTTCTCTATAAGAGCTAGTAGCACTTCTTTTGTTCACCTCATTCTGTTTACCAACTACCTAACTATTGACTACTGCTCTAATGAATTTCTGTTTAATATCCTTAAGGAGAGAATATCTATACTAGATAGGACTTATAAAATACTCTACTGTTTCTCTACATGTATAGGCCATAAGAGGACACTATAGCATGAGGCTTCTACATGAAATTTCTACACTAGCATGTCCATACAAGATAATATATCTCTCTGCACCAGTAGGCTTTGGTACAACTAAACAACTAGGATTCTCCCTTTTAGCTAATACATCTAGAGTTTAGCTGCTCTTCTTGATTTTGGGCATGTTGTCCTCAGTCAAGGATGATAAGAGAGTAAGTAGAGAGAGCTATGTGATGGGCAGTACCAAGAAAGAGAATTGAGTTCTAATGTTACAACTCAAAGACCTCAGTGTCAAGATTGTTGATGGTGGACTTTATTCTATTTTCTCTTTTCATTTTATTTTACTTTACTTTTCTTTTCCTTCTTATTTTTCTATTTTTAGAACAACTTGGGTTAGGGTTTATCAGTCATGTGGTCACATCAGTCACAAATCAATGGCGTAGTCACAAGACTGATCAGGAAACTTGGGAGAATGAAGTAGAAGGATCTAGAACAAAGTGATGTTATACAGCATAGACAACACATGCTGACCTCATGTTATACTCATGATCATTTAGGGTAGGGTGCACAGTAGCTAGCATGGACCATGAGGAATAGTATATAAGGTAGATTACTTTATATTAGGAACTCTATTGAGTTCTCTTGTGTTACTCAATACAAGAGTTGTTCTATTGTTCAATCCTAAAGAACTTTAGTTCATAACACTCAGAGTGGATCAATAGAAAGAACCTTGTATTAGGGTTAATATAAGAGAGCTCAATAGAGAACACTCTGTACAAGATTGTCTACCTTATATACTAAACTACCATGGTCCATGCTACTACTTCTCTAGTCTATCCTAAATAACTATGTATTTGCCTTAAGGTTAATATGTGTTATATATATTATATGATATTATCTTTCTAGAACCTTCTATATTCTTCTCTGTGACCTCATGACTTGTGACCATTACTGTGACCATGTCATATGTAACTGATGTGTGACAGTGTGATCATGACATTACTCTAACTCTAGCTTTAAATCCAAATAAAGAAAAGAAACAGAAAAAGAAAAAGAAAAAAGATAGGAGTTAAATAAAAAAGCTAGTATCCAGGCTTTGCATGTCTGACACTGTTACTCTTAAGAAATAATTAGATTTCCCTTCAGTAGTCTTCAAATTTCATCTTGTCTCCATTAAAATATCTTGGGTCTGGGACTATACTTTTAGATATAGCTGCTTGTTCTATTATATTGTATACTATTGGTACTGGTATTGTTAACATTTATTCTATCTCTAGTATAGTTGGTTCTGTAATTCTGTTTTCTTCTGAGGTATATTCTTTAGTAATCCTTAATAATCCAAGTACTTCTAATAGTACTTCAATGCTATCTTGACTTTGTCTAGCTATTTTGTCTGTCTATAGATTCTACCACAATAATTAGTGTCTGTTCTCTATACTGTCCATAGTATTTTATATTATAATCTGTGTTGTTATTTCTTCTAATAGTTTAACTATTCTGATGTTTCAGTAGTCTAACTATTATGTACTCTCCTTTTGTAAGATGAGCCTGGTAATGCTTTACCAAATATTACAACCTTAGTTTAGATTGCAACTTAGACAAAGACTTGAGTAAGAGTAGAGAATAGATTAATTGGTAGAGCATGAGGATATAAGAGTGTATTTATAACTATATATACCTATTTGTTGTAGCAACTACTCACTGGAACAGCACTCGTAGTTTGCTTACTTCAGCAAAGCTCTCAGAAGGCTATCTAGTAGTAGGGATTACAAGAGAACTTGACAAGGAGCTCTTGCTGCATTGCTCCTCTATTTATATAAATACAATGTGGTCTATGCTACAATAATATCTACCTGCCCTAATGTCCTATTACTCATCCACCATAAGGCTACCATGCCATATACATGTGCCCTGACATCATACTCTTAATCTCTGTCATATATGTATGTACCATGTATACACCATGAGAAACCATTGTTCCTTGATGTCACTCCTAACCCTAACTCCTATCTAGACTCCTCTCGATCCTTCTAGACCCTAAGTCCTTCTAGACTGCTCTAGACTTCTATCACATAACTTCCAGGTCATGTGCTCTTCCTCTGTTGTAGACTAATAATTAATTACTTATTTATGTCCGGCTAACTCTAACCCTAGCCAAAGTCTGTCCACACTCTTGTCTTATAACAATTGACTATGAGGAATATATACATTAGAAATAAAAGAAAAATAAGGGAAATATGAGAAATTCTCCACTATTATATAAAGTACTAACTAATTATACATAAAGATACTATAAAGTACAGTAGATAAATGAAATAGAAATAGAAAAACCCTGACATATATTGTCTATAAAGTATTCATCTGTATTAATCATAACAACATGTTTTTGATTTATTTCTTTCTCTTTTATTTTTCTTTTCCATTTTTTCTTTTACTTTATTTTAGTTTTCATTTTTACTTTTCTTTATTTTAAACTTAGATAAAGAGTATGATGTGATATCAAGTGTGATGGTCACACATGTCACAAAGCATGAATTTGGTCACAGGATAGTCACACAGATCATAGTCACAGATCATACTATTATATGATACAGAGAAGAATATAGAAGATTCTAAAATAAATAATATCATATAGTATGATAATAGTATGTTAGTCTTATAGAAAGTACATGGAATTTAGGGTAGGTTAGTGGTAGTATGCACACAGACTACAGTTTGAAGTATATAAGATAGACTAACTTATCTTAAAACTTTATCAAGTTCTTTTGTATTACTTAATATAAAGGTTATTTTTTGTCTTTACTTAAGAACTTAAGTTACAATACACAAGAAAACTTGGTAAATTTCCTAGTATAGGTGAGTCTACTTTATATATATCTCTAATACATAGTCTGTGTGCACTTTTCATCTAGTCTACCTATCACAAAATGAACTACTCACTTATTTATGATATCTAAACCTTGGATATACTTTTAGAGATTTAAGAGTAAATCAGAAGTTCAAGAGAATGAATGATAAAAGACATTTATTAATAATTAATGTTGTTAAGTCTGAGGTTCTTCAAACACAGAAGTATATGTATATACAAAATAATAATGGTTTGTATACAAGCTGTCAAGAGACTAGCTTTTTTAAGACTTTTTTCTTCTATATTTTTTTGGCTGATCTGTGTTCTATGATCTATTCTTACATTCACACTTATCCACTTATCCAATTTCCCACACTTTGGACCCTTTCAAACTACACACTAATACTTCTAACTATCTGGATATGTTATTTAACTTTCTTTTACCCACTTTTTTGTTCTTTTGAAATACTCTGTAGTCTTCTGAAATCTTCTAGTATTACCTGCACATTTACTTATCTGCTAAGCACTTTAGCTCTCTTCTATTTTAGTTGCTTTATTTTAAACTATTTCTAGTTACTTATTGCCTTCAGAAATTCTCATTCTATTCTCTTAAAAATTTTTTGGAGATAAATATATAGTTTAGTAATTTCTTAGACTTGGGATTTTCTGGAGCTCTTCTGCCTAGTTGCCTTAATACAAACTGTTTTTATCACATGATTAAAACTTGTACTTGGTGAGGCTTTTATCTATCATAACAGATATTAGACTAATTTTAGAAAATAACTAATTATATCACTATATTTATGAATACTGATCTCTATATAATGTATAATATATCATTAGAGATAGTTTAATGAGTGCTTTCCAATGCAAGTTTGATTGTAGGAATACATTCAGTTGTTCCTGAGATAATAGCTAATAAAACTTGTAGCTACTGATAGTCTAATATCTCAGTAATCTGTTGTTACTTTTGTACATCCTATGAATATGTGAATAGCTCTTATTTGGAGCTTTCCAGTATAACTTAGTTTGTGAAAATTGATTTACTGGTGTAGAGATATAAGTTGAATAAAGTTTATAATACTATCCTAAATATTATGAGTTATATATATAAAAGTTATTATATTTTATGATATATAACATTATCCTTTCTCTATATTATATGATGTTGCAACTGTGACTGTGACATGCATGACCAACTTGTCACAGTCACATCATTATTCTTTACTAAGTCCAAAATAAGAAAAAAAGGAGAAAAAAAAAGAAAGAATAAAAATAAAAAAAAGAAAGTGTTAAGTCAATAAAGATATTCTGGTCTGTTTGTTGTATTCTTGAGGATAGAGAGAGATTAATAATCAAGATGTCAAAGATTCTAGTAGTGGTAAAAATAGTAGTATATTAGATTCTTGCTTAAGAGTGGGCTTTTTAATTCTAGCTAACATTCACAAAATATCAAAGTATCTAGAAAATGTTGGACCAAAGATTGGTTTTGGTTGTTGATAAATGGGTTAGGTTCTCTATTACTTAGAGAGTTCAGAGTTAGAGTTCAGTATTGGAAAGATTATTTAAAATAGGAGAATAGATTGAAATTATAGTTTATCTACCCATAACTACTTCTCTTTGAGAGTAACTTTTCTAGATTATTGAGACATACTATTTTACTAGCTTGATTAGCTATAGAGGTCTATTAGCCTCTAGTTCTTGTTTTTAAAGGAATTTCTGCTGAAGAGAGAGAAAAAGTGAAAATTTCAATTTGTTGTAATCAAATGCAAAGTTGTGAATAAGTAAAAATAATTAGACTGAAAGTTTTCTTATAGTAGGCTTTAAATAACAGGAGTCAGATAAAAAAGAGATTATGTTAGAGTACAATAAGAATTATGCAATACTAGCCTTTAACCACATGCTAAAGAATTTAAAGAGAACAATATCAATATCAGAAATCAAGAGAAGAGATAGAAATAATAGTATAAAAAAAGAATATATGACCACTAATGCTTGGTAGGCATATAATCTTGTATGGATATAGTAGATAGTAATTTTTATATAGGAGCTCTGTACTGCAGTGTTTACTTGTGACCTATATATACAATAGAATAGCAGCTGCTCTTAAAGCATTATCTAGAGTAGAACAATCTTCTTAGGTCAAAATTGTTTATATTTTTATTAGGGAATTAGTTAGTCATTTAGATAGTCAGTAGACAGTATAAGATGGAACTTGAAAAGAGCCTGCTAACATTTACA
>Ga0157358_1001000_pt1 | contig 12241 bp, 3 predicted proteins | sample AttcapACBM2_FD_111484 | JGI IMG/M metagenome (GOLD analysis project Ga0157358, IMG submission 111484) | Fungus gardens microbial communities from leaf cutter ant in Botucatu, State of São Paulo, Brazil - Atta capiguara ACBM2 | ecosystem: Host-associated > Fungi > Mycelium > Unclassified ...
GCGGGGAAGGGATATAACTCAGCGGTAGAGTGTCACCTTGACGTGGTGGAAGTCATCAGTTCGAGCCTGATTATCCCTAAACCTAATGTGAGTTTTTTCTATTTTTACTTACTCCCCCACCACGATCGAACGGGAATGGATAAGAGGCTTGTGGGATTTACGTGATAGGGTAGGGTTGGCTATACTGCTGGTGGCGAACTCCAGGCTAATAATCTGAAGCGCATGGAACGTTGCCGCCAATCGCGATTGCCCCTCTTCTGGAACTGCCGAAACAAAAGCTACTTACTCTGGATGGATAGGCCTAACGAGGACCTAGGTCAGTTCGAACCTGGCGAGTCGCTACTTTCTGAGGGAGAGTTCCACGGGTCTATCTATTATACGTTATTTCTCAGATGCGAGTGCCGAGTTGTTTCGAGTATCTGAATCCTCGCTCCTGCTTCAAAGCTCAGATAAGAAGGGTTATTTTCCAGTAGAAAACATTTCAGGGTTGAGTTCTTTTCTTTCTTCTGCTTGCTGCTCGCCTCTATCTCTAAAGAAAAAAGGGGCAGCCCTCTACTCGATCGGGGCCTACTATACTCCTTACCATTAAAGGACGAAAGCAGGAGGGAAAGGAGATGCAGAAGCTTCTTTCGATTGAGATTACACCACTCAAGAGCGCTTTCTTTTTAAACTGCTATTTCTCTCCCGCACGCAAGATCCTACGCAAAAGACTGGGTCAACTCCAACTGTAACTGGGGTCAGGCCATAGCTCCTAGGCCAAGGAAAGGAACCGTGTATTCCTAGGCGGTGATCAGTAGGTGGTCCAAAGACTGTTGAAACACCTAAAGTAAAAGTTTAGTAACAAAAGAGTACTGATGCTGCAAGTAATGTTTTGTGGATCAAACAAACTCCTATTGTCATACATACTCAAACCATACCTGTTTTCATCTATGTCCACCTACTCCTCCTATCGTTATGTCAACTTACCCCTCCTATCGTATGCTTGCATGTCTGTGACTAACCCACCCCTCATAAGAAGTAGCTGCTTTAATAGTAAAAAATATACACCCACCGCACGTTCAAACTAGAAAGCAATTTATGAAAATCCCCAACGTTTCTTATCGTTCACTTTACCCTTTTTTAGATCGATCCTACTTTATCATCAATCTTATGCCCACTCGTTGCTTCTTCAACGTCTTTACTCTAAAAGAAATTAGACTCGTCGACTCCCTTAGTGACATCTGCAGTATCAGGTATATCTAAATGCCTGTACTCACGCCTAAGTTTCATCATTTCGAAAAGTAATATTCTTTTTATTCTCTTTTTGACTAAAGAAAAAAAGGAAGCTAAGCTATATTTCGATCCAAGCCCTAGGTTTGGCTCACGCCCGGAAACCGATAGTACAAGGGTCGGTGGAGGGGACCCTTAGACCTATGGGATGAGATTCTAAGGAGGACTGAGAAGGCAAGACGGATATCAAAGGATTCTCTTCGGTCAGGGCTTATATAGGCTCTTCAAGACGAATGGTATCGATGCACTGCTCTCAGGCGAGATTGAACACGAAAAGGGTGCATCAAGGCTTGAATAAGGAAGAAGTAACCTTTGTCGGTTTTCAAATTGAGGACCAACAGTGCTCCGAAAGTGAGAGAAGAGATCTGACTCACCGACATCCACATCAAGAGAAACAGACGAAGCAGCTCAAGCAGAGCTAGAAACGGAAGCCGAAGCAGCATCTTCTTCCTTTTTCCATACAGAGAAAGGTGCCTTCGCTTATAAGGCCTGTATTTTTTTTCTTTTATTTGATTCCTTAGAAGAAATTGGAAGAAAACCGGTTGGACCTTAGCGAAGTATTTTGGGTTCATTACAACCTGATCCTATTCAGAATCGGAGAATAGGAACGAAGTAGCTCGCCTAAAGAGGAACTACAATGACTCTTTACTTCGATTAAGAAAGAGCTTTCTCAATAGAGTTGCTTACTACGAAAAGAAAGATGCCCCAAGACAAGGTACTACTGTAAAGCTCATTGGTCTCAACGCCTTCTCAATCGAAAATGGAAACTGTCAAGATTGTCGTCTATATACGAAAACAGTGGCAAATAGAAGGAAGAGAGTGCCGGAACTGCTTCATCTTGCAAAAAAACAAAATACTTCTCTTGACTACTGCAATGCGACAGCTTTACAAAAACCTAAACCTAAAAAAGAATCTTAATGACACTCTATATATGAGAATATGCACGCGCTTCTTTTTATTATTCTTTTCCTATTCTGCTCTATACTAGCGTAACTCTACTGTAGAGCCATTTATGCCTGGATGGGCACTAGAAATAATATTAGGGAAGTTGATCGGGATAGGCAAGAAAGGGCTATGCAATTGACTAAGTCAAAGCGAAATTCTCTTTTTCTACGTTTGTCGTGGTTGAAAAAAACACCGGTCTCAGTTTGATCTTGAAAGGTGTTTTTCTGTCTTGTTTTTCAAAATAGAATTCGAGCTTTCTTTCCGAAAGGAACAAAGAACTACAACAAGACAATCAATAGTGTTTCTTGAAATGTCTACTGGTGCTTCCATGTCTCACGGCAATTGCAATGCGTATCCTAAGAAGATCCCCATGTAGTTGTCTACAACCAAACTCAAGTGAAAGAAGCCCACCCACCCACTCTTCTTTCCCCCACCTACCCGGTTGGTGTAAGTGGGGCCTCGTACTCTCTATTGGCCTTGGGAGCCGCCAGAATCCCTGCTTTTCACAGTCTAACTGTCGGAACATCAAGTGGGTTCCTTTTCGGGTCATACGCTGGCAGGTCATTTATTACTGGGCATTTAGCACTTTTCAGCGCCTTATTAGTAAGACAGTTTATGACAGGTCAACCTGAAATCACCTTTACTTATGCAATAAAAAGTACTATTATATATGGAGTCTCCTTTAGCTAGGAGAGAGCTTGAGCGAGAGATAAGGAAATTTTTGTAAAGCCAGCAAGCAGAACGCTTTACTCTAGAAGTCATGGACGTGTGCATGAATCGGCATCAATAGCAGGTCCGATGAGCAGCCTCCAGTAATTTAGAAAAAAATGGAAAACTTACTAATGCACCCTTGAATAAGCTGATGGAGGGGGAGACGAAGATGGGCTGCCCGCGACTGACTGACGTCTATTAATAAATATAATTTTTGCACTTTTGTAAAGAGAACTCTTTCTTTCAAGTCATCTCTGCATGCCACTACTCATTGTGTGGAATCTTTTCATTTTCTGTATATATGAGTTTTTTCAGTACCAAAGAAAGAAAGTAAACTAATATCATCATAGATAGACTGGAATTTTTTTGGAAGACAGATGGCTCTTCCTGGCTCGTTCATTCACTCGAAAAAAGCAGAACTTGCCTCTAGTTCTTTCTGCAATTGTATCTGGCTAACGCCCCTTTGTTGACTATCAGGCTTTTACAGCATGTCAACTGTGGGTAGGTCGGTACTATTGCACCTCTTCGTTTCGGAGCTTGTCTTTAGATTTCCAATCTTTTAAGAGAAAGGCTATTTGGGCAGCTAAGTATTCTTGCCTTTGCTGCCTGAGGTAGGTATTCAATTGTCCATGGCTTCGTACTTTTATCCTTAAATGCTTTCCTCTTATTACGCACCCTTACCCCCCACCCAGGGTCTGTTCCTTAGCTGATGCCCAATGGTATTATTTGAGAAGATACAGAAGAAAGATCTCAAGAAGGGAAGACAGGTCGGTTTTAATGCAAGAAGGGCGACCAATTGCTTTTCTCAGCAAGGGCGTAGCTTAGGGCTGAAGGTCAAGGCGATGTGTACTTACGAAAAAGAATTCTTTGCGATTTTGTTGGCAATTGAGAAATGGCGACATTTTCATTTCAAGGGGAGAAATTGGTAATTAGAACCGAGCATAAAAGCCTCAACCACACCACAGATCAGAAGCTTATATGCAAACTTGTTACCAACTAAATCTCAATTGGACAAATACAAACTTATATACTAGCCAAGCCAGACTTCTACTTCGCTAAAGTAGTCCAGGGCATGCATCGCTTTCATAAAAAGGAACTGAAAGAGCAGCTACGGATGATCAAGAGCCCAGCTGACAGGGATGTTCGGTAAGGCTTGGAACGTAGTAATGGAAGGCAGGTCCTCTCAGTCTATCAGCCTCGTATACGTATTGGCGAAGCCCCAGTCCACCCAAGGCGCGAAGCGGCGCTACGGCATCTCGTTCACCAGAAAGAGTAGCAGCGGGTGCTGCGAGTTGATGTCAGTGAGATGAGTATGGACACGAGAAAAGGCGTCGTCGTCGCTCATGATATCCTCCATCTTCAGATCGAGGATTGGTTTTATACTTGTAATAAGTGCACCCAAATTAGCGTGATTTCCCTCTACAACCAAAGGGATAGTAGGACTTGGGAGATCATCAAGGGGTCTACGAATACTACTTGGTGGGGCTTTTCGTTCGCAACATTAGTAGTTACTCACTGGGACAAAAACGTTGGTTGATGATGAAGATCCTGGCCAGAAAGTTCCGAAAGCCAATAGGCCAAGCACAATCCCACCCAGACTTGCCAGAGCGAATCTAAAATCCTGGTTTAATTAAAAAGTAGATCAGCGACACGAATAACCATTTGCAATGCAAGGGGTGCCGTCTTAATTTCAACGGCTGTGTGATAGTAACCCTTTTTCTATTCGTTGTTGATAAGCAATTATGATGTGACTACACCTAAACGTACTTGATAAGACATCATAAAAGGCAGTCTTTGACTGGATTTTCTCTGATGCCTTTCTGGACAAACCATAGACTGAGTGGGAGCTCTTTTTTTCCTTATTCCCAGTATTCATCTTGCTAGTTCTCGCTCCCCACAGCTCTGATTGCGGGGCTGGTCCCATTGGATGCTTAGACTGATACACCTACTTACTTATGGGTCGCATTGGATGCTTTGCTTAGGCTACTTAGCATATTCTGTTATTTTTATTAAACTATTATTCCTGTACTTTATTTAAAAACTCCTTCCCTCTTACTTACTACTGTAAAACTCACCTAACTTCTTGATCCTTACTACTTTCTTGTACTCATATTCTGAATGCTTTGATCTAAGATGGAAAGGACCTTGATTTGCTTATTAGATTTGTAGACAACTACACTTCGAGTTCTTGCAATAAGCTGGGGAGGTGAGCCTAAACTCATAGGCAAGCAAAAACTACTGAAGAAGTAACTAATTGAGGAGAAACTTCTCTACTTGCTGTAGTATAACTACACGTAAAAAGACACTACTATTAGTTATGAAAGAAGGTCAACCTAGTTATGAAAGAGGGGAAAGGGTTACCACTTGCTGAACTGGATACACGTAATTCTTCATTTGAACTACTCAAATTCCTTCTGTCCCGTTCTATTCCTTCTCTCGCATATGATTGCAAGTTTTCTTTTAGTTGTGCAACGCTTCGCGCCTTCCTTCAGTTTATCACCCTTCACTGATCAATCACCTGCTTTGCTAACTCATCTCCTTCTAAACTCTGCCATAGATCCTCAATCCAATTAGGAACACAGAAATGTGATTACTTTCTCCAGTTTATCCCCCTTCTTCTGGACAAGGCATCGGCTACCTTGTTATCAACCCCCCTTTTGAGACTGAATTGTGTATTCTAACCCGATAAGTTTGCTTAATCCTTTCTGCTGTAAGTAAGGTGTGATGCAACCGTTGTTATAGCAAAGAAAATAGGCTTATGTGGTTTGTCTTTCTTATCAAGAAAGGAGGGCTTACTCTTACCAATTCAGCTAGTGGAGAGCATAGTGCTTTTTACCACCGGACCGGCTTTTCGTGACTTACCAACCAAGCGAACTAGGTAGGGCATACACCCTACAAGCTCCGAGTCGTTCAATTGAATCAAGTATGGACGGACCATGGGCCTAAGTCTCACTCAGCTCTCGCTTCTTTAGATAGCAAAATAGGAAGATACAGATCTAGTATGGATAGGTGGAATTGCGATGATAGGGATAGGTGGAGCTTTCCTTACTCCACACCTGTGATGTACTGTGCCCGCTGCGCTTTTTTACAGCAGCAAGAAGGACCTTATCAGCAAAGAAACTTCCTCTGACTAACCTACCAGCTACACGTTCTACTTGCATGTGTTAAGCAGATGCTAAGATAGATCTATGCTTTTGTTAAGGCCGCTAAGGGATTACGAACAAAGAAGCTACGCGCCTTGCTTTCAACACTTAATAAAGGAATACCTATGAGAGGAATGACAGAGAAAGGAATAGATAGTTTTGTTGGACCAAAGACTCAAGAGACCTAATTCGTTTCAAGAAAGGAAGCCACGTTCCCTATAAAAAGACAAGCAAATCCAGGGCCTAAAGAAATAAACTTATACATCCGTGAAGTGAAAAGCTGCGCCCTCCGTAGAGCTAGATTAAACTTCCCCCGAACTTGACCGGGGCGCGTGCGAATCGAAGAAAGTGTGACAAGTAATGTGGCATTAACATTTAACTGATTGGCCTGGCCACTCTATTTAGCTTTCCCATCTCGCAAGGCAAGTCTATAAAATTGGCTAAGAAAGTGCCAGAACTCAAAAACGTGATGAAAGATTAGCGTTGTTAGAGAAAATGACTGAAACACTGAGCAACTCCTTGAAAGTGAATCCGGATACTGTGAGACCTGTAGAGGGGTTAACTGAGAGAAGAATTCGTTGGAAAAGAAAAATCCGGGAAATGAATTGCGACCAGTGGCTAATCATGGGCCGAGACCTACTATAGGTCTGAATTACCAGTGTTTCCTGGGACCAGGAATTGGGAACGAAAATGTGAGACCTACTTCACAATCTGGTACCTGAGAATCTGAGAACTGAGCTGGCCTCAATGAATCTGGTAGGTGAAGCATAATCCTAGCGTGAGGGAATGCTATACGCTTGGTGGGTTCTCCTCCAAGCAGAATGAAGGAGGCCATGGACGCGGCTATTCCGAGGCATATTGTATATATATCTGGTGTCACCGTTTGCATCGTATCAAAAATAGCCATTCCTGAGATTAGCCACCCGCCAGGGGAGTTTATAAACATTAAAATATAGCTAATTCCATCTTCTATACTGAGATATACCATCAGACCCGTAATATGATTCGTGATCTCGCAACGAATCTCTTGACCTAAAGAAAGTGTCCTTTCTCGATACATAACATTGTATAAGTCAACCCAAGTCGCTTCTTCATCTCTGGGAATCCGGTAAGGTACTTTTGGAACACCAATGGGCATATTATATTATATTAATATTATTAAATTTAAGTAAGAAAACTACACTTTAATATGGAAACGTAAGAATGGAAGAGAAAGAAAGAATCCGCAGTTTATTATCTTCATTTTTTTCTTATTCTATTCTATAAGAATACTATGGATTCTATGAATCCATAGATTGACAGATTATACATATAAGGAAGGTAAGACAGATTGAATAAGGAAAAAGGAATCCGTGATTCGAAATGATAAACAAAGAGGGATTAAGGATCTATTCTTCCTTTTTCCAAATAGCCCAAGTTACCCATTGCATATTGGCACTTATCGAGTATAGAATAGATCTGCTTCTCTTTCTTCTTACAAACGGAATTGGCTTGTTATTTTTAATGGAATGAAATAAATATTCACGCTTTCTGACATAGAATCCCCTAGAAGGGTTAGGTACATAGGATATGTAGGGATAGTCTTTTCCAATGCGATAAAATAAAGCGACATCGTGTCTATTTTTCTTTGCTAAAGGGGTATTTCCATGGGTTTGCCTTGGTATCGTGTTCATACTGTCGTATTGAATGATCCGGGTCGATTGCTTTCGGTGCATATAATGCACACAGCTCTAGTTTCTGGTTGGGCTGGCTCGATGGCTTTTTACGAATTAGCGGTTTTTGATCCTTCTGATCCTGTTCTGGATCCAATGTGGAGACAAGGTATGTTCGTCATCCCCTTCATGACTCGTTTAGGAATAACCAATTCGTGGGGTGGTTGGAGTATTTCAGGAGGAACTGTAACGAATCCGGGTATTTGGAGTTATGAAGGTGTGGCGGGTGCCCATATTGTGTTTTCTGGCTTGTGTTTCTTGGCAGCTATCTGGCATTGGGTATATTGGGACCTAGAAATATTCTGTGATGAGCGGACGGGAAAACCTTCTTTGGATTTGCCCAAGATCTTTGGAATTCATTTATTTCTTGCAGGGGTGGCTTGTTTTGGCTTTGGTGCATTTCATGTAACGGGTTTATATGGCCCTGGGATATGGGTGTCTGATCCTTACGGACTAACTGGAAAAGTAAAAGCTGTAAATCCTGCGTGGGGTGCGGAAGGTTTTGATCCTTTCGTTCCGGGAGGAATAGCTTCGCATCATATTGCTGCAGGTACATTGGGCATATTAGCGGGCCTATTCCATCTTAGTGTCCGTCCGCCTCAACGTCTATACAAAGGATTGCGTATGGGCAATATTGAAACTGTACTTTCCAGTAGTATCGCTGCTGTTTTTTTTGCTGCTTTCGTAGTTGCCGGAACTATGTGGTTGGCTGCTTTTTATGCTTTAAGTTTCTGCTTAGTATGCTTTATGCTCTCAGGGGTGTAGCTGCTTTTGCATAGAATGGATTGGCTTTGGGCCTTGCCCGCTTGCACAAGGAAAAGAAGAAGCGAAATCCATTTCCGTATGGTGCGACGCTGTTCCGTTGTTCGAAAGGAAAGGTAGGGATAGACAGGTAAAGGAAGCCGAGTACTTGACAACCCAACCCTAGTGTTAGTAGTAAGAGTTTGAGAATCATAGCCTGGGTACTCTTTTGACTCATCGGTCTCTCCCCGCTTGACCTATACTATACTCCCGGAACTTTCTGGCCAGGCCTTCCTAAATGCTTCTCTCCCTTAAGAGCGGAAATCATTGAGTTAAGCCTGCGGCCTTAGGATCTAGTGCACCGAATACTTTGCCAATCCTACACTTAGAATATCGGAAAGGTAGTTATTCCCGGAAACTGTAGGAAAAGAGCCTCACTCCTAGCCTCTAGACTGAAACTGAACCTGAAAGGCTTGAGAGCAAAGGGTGCGGTCGCATAATCCAATCCTGCTAATAGAAAGGCACGGACTCGAAGGTAGTTGTGCCAGGAGAGGATTGAGAAGAGTGTCATACTCAAGAAGTAAGCCATCAAATCCTTTCTGATGACAGATGGATTATCTATAGACTAAAGACGGATTTTCTATCGACTTTCGAACTTATCGAGACCTTCTATTTCATTGAACTACTAAATACCGGCGCATAGATCTTCTAGTAGATATAAGAAGGAAGGTTCTTTCTAACGATTGGAGGACCGGGCATTTTGTCATTCAAAGATATGGTAACCGAACACTGTTGTTAGAAAAACCTTGCGTCATCCTTCGGTAGAGCAAAGCAAGGACACAGGGCACAAAGCATTTCCCGACCACGGATAGGTACCATGTGTTACCATTCATTTGTCACTTATTTGATTCTATCTCAGAGGAAGAGTGTTCGTTCGGGCTAACGAAAGATCTCAGAGGGACTCTTACTTCTACAAGAGCTTTTACACAAGTTATCGACATATAGGAATTCGACTACCTCATCACTGTGTGAAGGAAAAGGTTCAGGAAGCTTGTGATGCTCGGGATGGACTGACTCCATATGCGCGAAAGAACTGAGATCTTCAACGAAAGCCCCCCAATTTCATCGACCCTTACTTAATGACTGGTGATGGCGATTTATGCTTTTATTGCCTCTCAGACTTATCATTCTTACTTAAGCTTAAGATCGAGACAGAATAGTTGGGCACTGGCATTCTCACAGGCTATTGTAAGAGGAGAGAATCGCACCTTTGATAAAAACAGTCTTTACAAGTAAAAACACCCTCCTATGATTGGCTTTACCTTTTAGAAAGAATCCTCCCAGGGTTGCCGAATCTGTATAAAACTAGTGTGCAGGAAAAGCATATAAAGCCTTGGTTTCCCGTAGTGAGACTGCTTCCGTTGGAGAAATCAACCCTTGCCACTAGTATAAAGCTGTGTCCTTGTTCGGATGGCGGGTTGGTTTTCAAAGACTTCAAGGCTTTCAAAGTGTAAGGGAAAGAAAAAAATAAGACATTGCCGAGTCCGCTGGCTGGGTCGCCTAAGCAGTGGTCGGGGATGAAGGCTGACAAGCAATTCGTACTGAAATGCCACCAAGATCAATAACCAAAGATATGAGTTTATTTCAATCCCGCCATCTCATCTTCCTTTTCATATTGAAAGTAGCAAGGCACTCCACTACGGGTACGGAGGCCAGATAGAAGGATTGAAGAATCCTGATGTGCAGTTCCGGGGAAGTGAAGAAGGAGACGATGGGGAGGGAGATGGTGAGGAGACGATGTTCCAATGCAGTAGGGTTGCCGTTTCCTCCGCCCCGGGGAGGGTCCTTTTTTTATGTACTAATCGAGCTTTACCCAGGGCTTCTTTGGGCCAACGCACAAGCTATTCTTGAGGGTGCCGAAAGAGCCATTTTTCTTGGTGCAGCTGTTTAGCGGGTCTACAGTTCATTCTTTCTGCTGATCAGAAACCCTATTTCTTGAACTTTGACCGTGAAAAAGCGATGAGGCTTCTAGAGGCGCAAAAACGCAAAGGCAAATAGGAACATTTGGACCCCCAAGACACGAGTCGAGTCACTAGAGGTACACAGGAAGAAGAGGAAAGCCCTTCCTCAGCAGAGGGGGTGAGACCGGCACCACAATGGTGGCAAGGAAAGAACGGGCAGGTAAAGGCGGAGAGCCCCACCAAACAAGGAAGAAAGCTAGCCTCAGAATAGAGGTTTTCTTTTGCCTGTCAAGGATCGGCGGCATATGAAGCTGAAAGATTAGTTGCTAAAGCCTCTCCCGTCCCATTTCCAGTTGTCCTAAGGTAATCCCTTACAGTTGGGAATGCTAAGGTAATAAACTCCATTTGCAGTTGTGCCTAACGGACTTACCTTTCCGCTGGAAATAAGTGGCTCAGTTGGTTCGTAAGAGAGCTTAGTTGGCAACGTGCTGCAAGGGAAAGAAGTTGTCGGAGTTCATTAATCCAGCCATTGTCCTTAAGTGCTTGCCAATGGATGGTCCTTCTTTCCCTTCCGATACATAAAAACGATTTCTTTGCCTTCTCACTAGTGGTCTCAATCCTTGACTCCAGTATGTATCTCATATCTGGTGCCCTACTCCTTTTTATAGATAGATGCGTCTGGAGACTGATAACGCTTGTGATCTCTTTCTTTTTCTATTGGTTAAGGAATGCCAATAATTCAATCCAAAAGGAACTCGAGTTTTTGCATATAGTCGACTGTGCGCTTGTTTTCTAAATAACATATAATAGACAGTACAGTTGTCTCTCTGTGCGAAAGAAAGAAAGATGGAAGGACCAAGGAGCTCTACAGTCGTGCCCCGGAATGGGGTCGTAGAGCCGGTAACCTACTCTGTTTAGTATTTATATTTCGTTCAAGGTCTTGTTCTGTCAAATCGAGATTGTGTGGGTGTTCAGTCTACCACTCATGTTCACGTTCTACAAATCTAAGGGAGTTCTCCCAGACTGGACGACCTCCCGTAAATAACCTAGTTCATGTTCCTTTGAAAGAAATAAAATGAAAGCTTTTGAAGCTTTCTTTTTAGGTTCTTCTTTTCCAGCCTTAGTGGCCCCTCTCTGATAAGGTTTTCAAGTTTTCATGAGTTCAAAGGGAATGAAGGATAGAAATATGCTATTTTCAATTGTTATTGATTTTTTATATACTTTTTATGCTTCGAATTCGACTCCTCCGCGGACCCCGCCCCATTATGCTCCTCCTACGGAGTGCCCAAAGGCCCCGTCGAAAAGGCGGCGATTGCCTAGGCTGGGTAGGGGCACGAATCTTAATCCTAAAGTCAGTCAGCAGCAAATTGATGAGTTTTTCGATTCTTTTAAGCCCAAAAGGGAGGAAGGATCCGGCGATAATTTCGATTTGCTGCAAGGGCAGCTAGACGATTTAAGGGAGCATGGAAAAAAAAGTGAGGCATCCAAGATGGGAGTGCCGAATGACGCGGATCTTCCAGGAGGAGGAAACCCAGCGGGAAGCTCCGTAGGAGTTGACCTGATGAATGTGGGTGAAGCAGCCGATCATGCATCAGTAAGTGGTTGCCCGCAGGATCAATTTGAGATTCACCCAATGATGGATCTTAATCTGGGGAACTTTTATTTTTCATTCACCAATCTCTCTTTGTATATGCTAATCACTCTCGGTTTTGTGCTACTGATGATTTTTTTAGTGACGAAAAAGGGCGGGGGCAAGTCA
>Ga0157358_1001001_pt1 | contig 12240 bp, 13 predicted proteins | sample AttcapACBM2_FD_111484 | JGI IMG/M metagenome (GOLD analysis project Ga0157358, IMG submission 111484) | Fungus gardens microbial communities from leaf cutter ant in Botucatu, State of São Paulo, Brazil - Atta capiguara ACBM2 | ecosystem: Host-associated > Fungi > Mycelium > Unclassified ...
TAAAAGATCTGGTACTTCCTCTTAGTCTCCAGAACAGTTCTCAATGTGTTAGTGAGTCTCCAGACTCATCTAATTTGCTCTCTAGAGCCAGTTTTAGAGCTAGTAAACAAGTATATTTAAGAGAGAGACCTCAAACTTGTTACATTACAAGATGCTTCTCAAGAAGCATTTATCTCCAAGAATACCTTTCTTGAGGTTTTAGCATTGTCTTCTTCAGAAGAAAGTGAGAAGAATATGGGTTCAAACTCCAAAATATCTGTAACTACAAACAAACTCTCTTTTAAGAAAGTATCTTCTCCTAAGCTCTCTGTTACTCTTTTTATTTTAATTCCTAAAGAGAAAGCATCTACTATAAGCTGAGATAACCAGGTATCTACTAAGAAGAGCAGAGACTATTCTTAAAAGTGCTCAAAGACTCCAAGCCCCTATACTTAGACCATCTAACCTAATCTATAGATTAGCTGAGTTATCCTCCTAATTGGAAAATAATAACATCACTTATAATACTAAGCTGTGAGATAGTGATCATCATGTGCTGTCACTATCTGGTTATTCTAGGTATCTTGAGGCTGATGCTGAAAGATGTTTTCTTTACTTCTTGAGTATCTTATATACTTTATAAAAAGTACTTTCTTAGAGAATGTTCTGTTAATATATCAAGGTGTTAAATATAGTTCACACCTTGCTATCTAAGATCTAATGAGGTATCTTAGAAGTCCAAATAAGTCAGTTTATGTATTATCTAAGAATGTAGAAGATGAGGTCAGAACAACTTTTAGCTTCAACTTATGTGTTGTATCTCTACAAATCACACTGGTTATATATTTCAGAAGAGAACTTAGAGAACTTTAGAAAGTTGGAACTACTGGAAGATGGCAAGGCATGCTGTCACTAATATCAGAAGTTAGTACTAGTTTTGGTCAATTTTCAGGATAAAGCTATTACAATATAAACTATTGGTTTATATACTAGATATACTATCTAAAATAGAGACTGTTAAGCAAGTTACTCTGAATACTGGTAATTCTTAGATATTAAAGAATAGAGGTTCATAGAGTTAGCAAGAATCTAGCAAGAATATCCAAGATAGAATGGAAATATGTAATTTGTACCAAAAAAGATTAGAGAATGTAAATGAGAGGAGAAACAGATGGCTAGAATGGGATGTGATATAAGAACTGATGAAGTTGCTTTCATTCTACTTACTAACAAGAAAAATAACAATCTTTTTTTTCTTTTTTCTATGTTTTTTTCTAACTCTAGAAGCAAAACTCTTCTTAAGTCTATAATAACTTGTTTAATCTTAAAAATAATAACATCTCATTCTAATTTAGCTGTAATATCTAGTCTGGCTATGACAACCTTTAAAACTGTCAAGCTTCAAATAGCATCTCTGTCAGAATTGAAGACAGTAAACTTAATCTATTTTTATTTTTCTTTATTTTCTTATTTTTCAGACTTAGGGTTAGAGTTCAATGTGATATTACACATGACTGTAACAAACTGTCACACTTACATAACACAGTCACAAGTTACAGTCATATATTTATATGTCACAGAAAGATGTTGAAGATTATCCAAAATGATGATGTTATACTATATATTAACAGTATATAATATATATATTCTTTAGAATAGGCTAGATTTAGTATAGTATGAACTATTAGCCAAGTGTATATATAAGGTAGACACTCTGTAACTGGAACTTCATTGAGTTCTCTTATGTTAATCTAATACAAGATTCTTTTTTCATCTTAATACTTTGAGACTTAAGTTGTAACAATCTCCTTCTGTTTTCTTGACTTCCAAATCTAAGTCCAAGATCAAATTATTTGCTTAGGCTACACAAGCCAACATTACTTAGTATGCTTCAAGGTTTGCTTCTATCTTTTTTATGTACTAAACTAGCTTATATTAGAGCAACTAGTAGAGTCTATAGGATTTCACAGACTTTAATAATCTTTAAGAGAGCCTAAGTATTGATTAATATAATACTAGTATATATACTGCTTATCTTTAGGAAAACCTAAAAAAATAGAGTAAGGTCTCTGGAAGTAACAAATATCCTATATAGCTAAGGTCATATTCTAAACTCCTAAATTAGCTTACTTAAGGAGAAATGATGAAAAAGTATGATCAGAGACATTCATGATAAAAGAATCTAAAATGTTAGCCTAAAAGAAAAGGGAAGTTACTATTAATAATGAGTGAGAGATTAAGCTTAAAAAATAGTAGTAAAAGATAACAAAATTAAAGAGACAAGCACTGTAGGCTTTAATAGCAGTGTTTGGTCTTAATTCAAAGAAGTGGACACTATAGTCTTGGTCAGCAATGTTTAGTCTAAGGTTTTTAATCTGATAGGCATTAGTAGTATTGAAAATAAAAGAACAGGTTCTTTTATATTTACTCTCTCTTAGATTGTTGCAATCTAAAGTAATAGAAGTTATTTGAAACTTAATAGTCAAAAACTCACTATATTGGATGGATTATAGAGCTTTGGAGTTCAATTAGTAGAAATTTGCTATCTCGTCTAAAACAAATACTTTAGAAATATATTTCTGAAAATTTTCTTCTAGACTAAAGTTCTTTTACTTAATAAGATATTAAAACTTCTCATAATACCAATAGCTATCTAGAATCTTCTTAACTTTCTACTTTTTTTATCTGTCTATAAGAATGAGGTCCAAGAGTAGCTTTGGACATCTATTAGATATAATATTTATAGATGTAACAGTTAACTTAATGATATTGAACATGGTATATAGCCTTTTTAGTGATAGTGAGAGCTTTAGCTAGTGAACCATAAGCCTTACTTGCTTTTCTACCATATAAGATCTAAGATGCTGATATGATTGTGTAAATATCTGTAGAATTGAGATATACCTTGTTACTAGGCTGAAAGACTAGTACAGAGTCCATCAAGCATCTAGCTTAGAGATTTCCTTTTTAGGAATATTAGCCAGGAATATATTAGGATAGTAGCTAGTAGGGTAGTAGATAAGTAGTCAGTAGACAGGGTGAGGTGGACAAGAAAAGTGCCACTAGCCCCTACAGAAAAAAGAAGATGACAAGTTTAGAATATGAACCAGAAACTGAATCCAACATAGGATTAGCTCTCTCTAATCAGCAGTCACCACTATACACATCACTATCACTATCACTATTATCATCACTACTGACAACATCACCACTACCATATATCATGATTCAACATGACATTAACTTAGAACAGGTGGTCTGGCAGTAGTAGGAGTAGCTAGCAGCACTGCAAGCAATAATTGCACAAATAGGATTAGGAAGAGCAGAGAGAGTAGTAGCATTCACACAACCCAATATACAGGTTAAAGTAGTGAGGCCATAGGAGTTTGATGGAAGTTTTAGAAAGGTAACCAGATTTATCACAGCATGTAAGCTGTATATATGAATGAGAATGAGAGAGGTACCAGTAGATGAACATATATAATGGGTGCTATCATATATATAGGGAGGATCAGCAGATGTCTAGAAAGAAAATATGTTGGAGGACTTAGAGAAAGGACTACTAAAATATGAGAATATAGGAGAATTCTTGGCAGACATCAGAAAAGAATTTGGAGGAGGGGACAAAGAATCAGTAAAAGTAGCAGAGTTAAGGAGGTTAGAGTAGAGAGGAAAAACAATAAAGAAGTTTTTACAGGAGTTCAGAAGAGCAGCAAGAGGAAGTGGAGGCTATTGATGGAAGAATTCAAAAGAGGGATAAATAGAATGATATGCTGAAGGTTGATGGAAGCAGAATGTCAGCCAAGCTCAATTGAGCAATAATATAATAGAGCAATTGCTCTGGACAGAAATTGAAGGGAAAGTAGGAGAAAAGAAGAGAGGCTGAGAGAACGAAGAGACAATAGGGCACTAGCTCTAAGGTTGAACAATAGAAAGATACAATAGTAGCAATTGTCATAGCCTTAAGTCTAGTCAAGGAGGTAAGAGACATTTCAACAGTGGGCTCAAGCAGGACTAGTCCCAATGGAAGAAGTGGAAAGAACAAATGTAGTAATAGTGTGCTCCAATCAGAGAGTAGAGTTTGTACAACACAACCCATATGCCATGGAGATAGACAGGGAAAATAAAAACTGCTACAACTGTAGGGGATTTGAGCATTTGGCAAGAAATTATAGTAATAGGGGAACAAAGAATAAAATTGGGAAAGAAAGAAGACTGGAATATAGATAGAGGCTAGCAATAGAAGAAAATAATGGACAATATAATTTAAATAGGGAGAGAGATCTGGTAGTCCTTGACTAGATCTCAATAACAATAGATTTGCAATGCTCTCTCTAGAGTAGTAGAAAATATATCTATATACAACCTGGACAATGGGAACATGTTAAGAGAGATGACAGTGAAAATTAGGTTAGAAAGAATCAATATGTAAGAAAGAGTAATAGTAGAAGCATTGTTAGACAGTGGAGCTATAAGATTAGTGATGAGCTTAGAATTTGCAAGGAAGCAGAGGTTTAAATTAAAAAGAATTGAAAACCCAATATATATAAGAAATGTGGATAGAATATTCAATAAGGAGAGGCCAATTAAAAATATGGTAGAAGTGAATATTTATTATTAGGAACATAGAGAGAGGATGAAGATATATTATTGGGGAACAAAAATAGAACATAATATTGGGAATGCCATGGCTAGCCCACCATAATCCTAAGATTAATTGGAGAATGGGGAAAGTAAAAATAATAAGATATCTGGGGGAATGTGGAAGATAGTAGAGACCAAAACAGGGAAAGTTAGGGTGGCAGAAACAAAAGAAAGAAGAGGAAAGAGAAGAAGCCAGAAAGAAAAGATAAAGAAAAGAAAAGAAAAGAAAAGAAAAATGGAAGTAAGAAAAATAGTAGAGAAATGGGAGATTTGAGATAAGGAGAAAGAAGTAGTGAAGTTGGAGGAAAAGACTAAAAAGTTGGTCCCAACAAAATTCCATAAATAGATTCATGTCTTTGGCAAGAAGATAAGTGAACAAATATCTACAAAAAAGCTGTGGGATTACATAATAGATATGAAGAAGGAATTTGTGCCAAGAAAAAGGAAGATATATCTATTGTTGAGGGAAGAGCAGGAGGAGGTGCATAAGTTCATAATGAAATAAGGATATATTAAACCCTCAAAGTTGTCTCAAATGGCACTGGTGTTTTTTATAGGAAAGAAGGATGGGAAGAAGTAGATGGTGCAGAACTATAAGTACTTAAATAAGTGGACTGTATTTGGACATAGTAGAAAATATTGGTATCAAGAAAGTATTTACAAAAATAGACTTGTGATAGGGATACAATAATATATGGATAAAGAAAGAAGATGAGTGGAAAACAGCATTCACTACTCTAGAAGGGTCATTTGAACCAACTGTAATGTTCTTCAGATTAATGAATTTACCTACAATGTTCCAGACTATAATAAACAAGATTCTACAAGATCTTATCAACAATAGAAAGATGGCAATTTTTATAGATGATGTAATTATTGGTATAGAGAGAGAGGAAGGACATAATGAGTTGGTAGAAGAAGTAGTAAAAAGGTTAACAGAGAATGATTTGTGTGTGAAACTAGAGAAGTTCAAGTGGAAGGTTAGGGAAGTAGGATTTTTAGGAGTTGTGATAAAACCAGAGAGAATAAAGATGGAGGAGGAGAAGGTGAAAGGTGTTTTGGATTGGCTGATACTAAAGTGTGTTAAGGATATGTAGAAGTTTCTAGGGTTAGCAAATTATTATTGTCAATTTATCAAGGACTTTGCATTCATAGCCAGACTATTGTACAATATGGTCAAGAAAGATTAAAAGTGGAAGTGGACAGAAAAGCAAGAGAAGACATTTAAAGAGCTGAAGGAGAGATTCACAAAAGAACTAGTGTTGGCAGTACTGGACCTAGACAAAAAAATAAGAATGGAATTTGACATGTCAGACTATATGATAGAAGGAGTGTTATTTATGGAGTGCAAAGATAAGAAGTGGCAACCAGTAGCCTTTCTTTCAAAATCTCTAAATGAAACTGAGAGGAATTACAAGATTTATGATAAGGAGATGTTGACAGTGATAAGAGGGTTGGAAAATTAGAGGCATTTATTAGAGGGTGCCAAGTATAAGTTCAAGGTATGGACAGATTATAAGAATTTGGAATACTTTATGAAGGCACAGAAATTGAACCAAAGACAAACATGTTGGACATTATATTTGTCAAGGTTTGAATTCACCCTGAAACATGTTCCAGAAACAAAAATGGGGAAGGTGAATAGACTTAGTAAAAGACTGGACTAGAAAGTAGGCATAGAAAAGAATAATGAAAATCAAATATTTATTAAGAACTATTGGTTACATAGCTTACATAAAGTAATAATAGAGAGACTAGAAGTAGATATAGTAGAAAAGATTAAAAAAGCTAGAGATAAGGATAAAGAGGTAGTTAGAGTAGTGAGAGGAGAGAAGTGGTAGATAGAAGGAGATTTAGTGCTAAAAGAGGAAAAAGTGTATGTGCTAAAGAATGAAGAACTGAAAGTGAAAATACTCTGGTTACATCATGATATACTAGTAGCTGGATATAAAGGAAAGTGGAAGACAACAGAGTTGGTGGCCAGGAGTAATGAGAGATGTAGAAAAATATGTGGAGGGTTGTAATATGTATTAGAGGATGAAGAATAGAACAAAGGTACTAGTAGGAAAGTTGAAGTTGAGTGAAGTTTCAGAAAAACTATGGATACATTTGATGGTGAACTTGATTACTAAGTTACTACTGGTAGCTGGAAAGGATGCAATCCTAGTAGTCTATAATAGATTGTTCAAGATGACACATTTTGTAGTAATGATAGAAGGAACATCAGTGGAAGGATTAGTAAGGCTGTTCAGAGATAACATATAGAAGTTGCATAGGTTGCTGGAGAGTATAGTATTAGATAGAGAACTACAATTTGCAGCAGAAATAACAAAGGAGTTGAATAGAATGTTAGGAATTGAAACAAAGTTATCAATGTTATATTATTCACAAATGGATAGGCAAACAGAGAGAATAAACAAGGAGCTAGAATAGTACTTAAGATTCTTTGTGGATTATAGGCAAAAGGACTGGCCAGAATGGTTAGTATCAGTAAAGTTTGCAATTAACAACAAGGCACATTTAACAACCAAGGTATTTCTGATTATAGCAAATTATGAAAAGGAGATGAGAATGGAAATAGACTTAAGGAGAAAAGAAAAGATGAAAAAGACAACAGAGTTTATAGAAAGAATGAGAAAGATGTAGAAAGAAGCAGGAGCAGCATTAGCAAGAGTACAGGAGGAAATGAAGAGACAAGCAGACAAGGGAAGGAAGGAAGCAGAAGTATGAAAGGTTAAAGATAAGACTATGTTGAGTATGAAGGATCTGGCATTTAAAGAAAGACTAACAAAGAAATTAGTAGACCAATACATAGGTCTCTATATTATTGATGAGGTAGTTTCTACCAATGTGGTCAAGTTATGATTGCTAGTGTCAATGAGGATTCATCTAATAGTGAATGTCAGTTGAATAGTATAATACAAGAATCAAGTAGAGGGACAAAGAAAAGAAAAGGTAAAACCAGTAAAAGTAGAAAGAGTTCAAGAATAGAAGGTAGAAAAAATCTTGAATAAAAAGGAGAAATATTTGGAAAATACAAAAGAGTTAGTGGCAGAATTTGAGGAAAGAATGGAGGCAGAAGTAAGACAACAGGAGAAATTGAATGTGGCAAAAGAAAAAAACTTTAGGAGGGAGGAGTTACCAGGAAAATATATATATATAGTGAAAATATTGTATAGATGAGATAATGAAAAGTTTGAGACTGAATATTTAAAAAATTTGGAGAAAAATTGGAAATGATAGAAGAAAAAGAACAAGCAAAGAAGAAAAGAACCAACAAGTTCCTTTAGGAGTAAGAACATTGAAGGGGAAGTAATATCAAACATGCAAAGCTTGAATGCTTATTTCTTTATTTGATTTTTATTTGATTTTTATTTGATTTATTTTTCCTTTTTGAACTTAGGGTTAGGGCTGAAGTGACATCATGATTATACTGTCACATTAGTCACATTAGATGACATGGTCACAATAATGGTCACAAGTTACAAGATCATAGAGAAGAATATGAAAAATTCTGAAAAAATAATATCATAATAATATATCTTATATATGTTGGCCTTAAGACAACCACATGGTCTTTAAGGTAGGCTAGAGAAGTAGTAGCACAAACTATCATAGCTTAGTATAAAAGGTAAATAGTTCCATATAGAGTTCTCTATTAAGTTCTCTTGTGTAACCCTATATAAGGTTTTGCTTATTGACTAATCCTAAAGTCTTTAAGTTGTAACATATATTGTCAAGACCATAGGAAGTGGACTTTGTTTTTTCTTATTCTCTTTCTCATTTTCTTTTTGATTTATTTTTTCACCTTTTCTATTTTTAGAACTCTGGGGTTAGGGTTAGAAGTGATCAGTCACATCAGTTACCTCTGATGATATGGTCACAACATTGATCACAAGACTTAAGAGAAGGAAGTAGAAGGTTCTGGAACAAAATAATGTCATATAACATGAACACCACATGTTGTCCTCATGCTTTACACATGGTCATTTAGGGTAGGGTGTACAGTAGTCAGCACAGACCATCTGTAGGAGTATATAAGGTAGACTATTTTGTAAAAGAGCTCTTTATCAAGTTCTCTTGTGTTTACTCTAATATAAGAGTTTGATCTTTTACCTCACTCTAAAGGTTTAAAGTTCATAACATATATGGTGCAAGAAGAGTCTTATGATACTCTTCACAGTGAGAGTAATGTGAGTTAGAATGAAGTACATCTTCTTGGATACTAAGTTCACTACTATTATAACTATATTAAATTCTGCAAACTCTAGAAGTTTTACAACAAAGTCTACACTTATAGTTTTTTATAGGAAGTTAGATATTAGTAGTAAGTACAACTCTCTAAGAGGAAGGTGATGTGCTGGCTTAGTATATAAACAAAAATTATATATACTAACATACTGACTTATGTATTTTGATATCTAGAGCCATTAATAGTTTTAGGAGACTAATTCCAATGTTTTCTATTTGTTTGTATACCCTGCTATCTTGGAGTTATGATGAAGTATAACAATTTTATGATAGAGGTCTATAGTATTTGGAATATATATCTTTCCACAAAATAAAAGCAGTTTATTATTCTCAGACTATCCAGCATATTACAATAATTTTGTTGTTGTCTTACAGAGCTTATATATAGTTTGTGCTACTGGTTTCTCTTACTCATTTAATCTATTTCTCTACTAGATGTCTATTAAGAGAGCTATCTTCTTACCTTCTACTGTGATATCTTTCAAAACACAAACTACAAGAAACTCTAGCTTAAGTATTACTATGTTTTAGTTATCTTAGAAACATGTACTATAGTATGCATACCTGGATAGTACATCAGACTTTTCCATAGATTTTTCTGAATAGTAGTATAGTAGAAAGTTGAACTATGCTAGATATAAAAACTACTAGGCTTATTACTAGTTTAGTTTTTTAATATATGAATGATTGTTAGCATTTTCTTGTCATGTAAATTATATTTAACTGGAGAGAGTAACTTGCTAAGGAAAACAACTGAATACTACTTACTATTATTCTTAGAGGTCTAGAAGAGTACTACTCTAATGATAAAGTTAGAACTATCTGCTTCTATCTAGAAGAGAGTAGAAATGTTAGAAGAAAACAATATTAGCACTATGGTAGTAGCTTTCTTGAGTGTATCAAAAGCTGATTGCTGTTTAGGAATACAGGTCCAGATACTAGTGTCTCTGGTAAGATCAAATAAAAGCTAAACAATATCTAAGAAACTATAAATGAATTTTTGATAAAAGTTAGCAAATTTTGAAAATGTCTGTAGGTCCAAATGATTAGTCAGCATGGGCCAGTTGCAAACCTTTACAAGGTTCATCTTGACTCAATCTTTGAAAATGATCAGATTTAAATACTCAATATAAGACTTGTTAAACTTATATTCTTTTAGGTAGAAGAAGAATTTGTGCTATACTAGAACTTTCAAAACCTTGTGAACTGTTTTGTAGTGTTCTTCTAGTATCCAAGTAAAAGTCAGGATATCATTTAAGTATACAATTATAATATCCTTTGAAATAAGGTTTCAAAATATTATCTATTATAGTTTGGAAGACAGTTAGACTATGAGTTATGTTGAAAAACATTACTAGACATTTAAAAAGACTATGGTTAGTATAGAAGACAGTCTTCTACTTATTGCTAGGCTTGATGCAGATATTGATAAAACTCCAGTATATATCAAACTTAATAGAGTACTAGATATTTTATATTTTGGTAATAAGCTTAAAAATCAGTAAAAGTAGATACCTATTTTTGATTGTTATTATATTGAGGCTTTTATAATCTTGAACTAATATCACATTCTGTTCTGATTATATCTGTTCCAACCTACAGATAATATCCATCAGAAGCTAGAATAGTAGACTTTATCTTTCTTCATTCTGGTCTTCTATATAAAGTTTTTCTATTTTTTACTTAAACTTTTTCTAACTTATATCTCACTTTCTTCTTTTTCTCTTTTCTAAAAATAGAAGAAACTGGATGCTGTGACAATATGTGACAATCATCACACAAAACATTTATATCATAGTCACTATTACAAGATTATATAATATTATAGAAAAATAATACTATATATCATAAAAATAGGATGATTTTATTTAGACTTATAACATTTAGGGTAGGCTAGGTATAGTTGTGCACAGACTATGCACCAGAGATATATAAAGTAGACAATCTTGTATTAGAAACCTTACCAAGTTCTTTTGTGTCCAACAATATTAGTTTCTTTTTTTGATCAAACTCTTGAGCTTAAGTCATATCTTTTTCTTCATCTATACTCTCTGATATTTTCTAGTGTAGATTACATCTCTTCATTCCTCTTGAATATTCTTACTAAACCTTTACCAACTCTATAGAACTCTATTTCCAACATCTGAAGATTATTAGTAAACTAGAGTAACTTACTTAACAATCTCTATTTCTAATAACTATTCTAGATAGCATACTTAATATATAATATAGTAGTTTACACTATATTAGCTTATCCTGAAAATTGACTAAAACTGACATCCTCTTCTAGTGTTGTAATAATACATCTCACCATCCTCTAGTAGTTTTAAATCTACTAAGTTTTTGAAGTCCACTTCCAAAATATATAATCAGTGTAGTTAGTAGAGGTGCAGTATATAAGCTGAAGCCAAAGGTCATTATAACCTGTTTTCTGTGTTCTCAAATAATATACTAACTAACATATTTGGACTTCTGAGATGCTTTACTGGATCTCAGATAATGAAATGTGAACTGCATTTAACAACCAGACAAAGTGAACTATCTTTCTTTTTAATGAAGAAAACTAACATAGTCATAGAGAACTTTGAAGATCTTATTTGTCTAATATAGAAATTCTCTATAATAAATATATCCAACTTAGACTGCTCTGTGAAAAACAAGAGATAGACCTTTAATAACTTCAGTTTCATACCAAAAATCAGTCTAATAGTGTAATTGTATTTATAGTAATCCAAGAGAGCATGAAAGTCTTTTTTAGTAAAGACTAATTTGAAATACTAAACATATGGAGAAGAAAGAGATATGTGGTCTGTTAGGATAATTAGTAGGGTCCATAATATTTAAACAGACTTTAATATTTCTAGGAAAACCTAAGTATTAATTGATATAATACTAGTAAATATATTGCTTACTTTTAAGAGAATCCAAGAGAGCAACTTAAAAGTAACAAACATATATGTTAGAGACAATTTACACTTACTGGAGTTATCTACAAATGATGGCATAAAAGACAGAAATGGAAGAATAACTTAACAAGTTGAGAGGTGAAGAGAACTAGAAGTAGTGCTATGCAGATAATTGATCTTGGCTTCAACAGATAACATTACATCTAACTCATATATTGTATAGTTATAAATTTCAGATGATAGAAGTTCAGAAGAATTAAGATGAGTGTGGTACAATCCAAGTTGATAATCAGACTGAAGAACAGTATATGTATCAGATATACAAAGTCTAGATACTAGTTTTTTCATTTTCATTTTCATTTTTGATTTATTTTTCTTTTTTAAACTTAGGATTAGGATTAAAGTGATGTCATGATCACACTGTAGTACATTAGTCACATCAGATGACATGGTCACAGTA
>Ga0157358_1001002_pt1 | contig 12238 bp, 18 predicted proteins | sample AttcapACBM2_FD_111484 | JGI IMG/M metagenome (GOLD analysis project Ga0157358, IMG submission 111484) | Fungus gardens microbial communities from leaf cutter ant in Botucatu, State of São Paulo, Brazil - Atta capiguara ACBM2 | ecosystem: Host-associated > Fungi > Mycelium > Unclassified ...
TGCTATAGTATAGTTGTTGTTGTTGTTGGAGATTTGAGAAGACATTTGTGTGTATGAGTGCTTTAAGAGTTCGAATGGTTTCTTTGAGCTGTTGAAATGATATTTTTACCTCCTCTTTTTATAAGTTTTGACTCGAAACTCTTGTCCAATAGTCTTCAATCACCTCTTTTGCATGAGGCAACTCTGTTTCTGCTATCTATTGGTTATGTTCATCTCTGTAGACCTTCCAATATACTAGGTATTGTGTTCTTCTTCTATGTTTCCTATGCTTCCTGACTTCTTCTACCTCATATTCCTTTTCTTTATTAATAATCATCAGCAGAGGTGTTGGATCCTTGTGTTGTTCTTTGTACTTTGGCTCCACACATTGTGTCAGAAGGTCCTCATTGAAAACATTATGAATCATCTATCCTTCTGGAAGTTCTAGTTGAAATGCTTCTGAGCCAATATCTTTTGAAATTCTAAAAGGCCCATATCTTTCATTATCCAACTTCTTTGAAGGTCAGTTCAAATGGATGTTTTTGTTCTCCAGCTACATGTTGTCTCCAACCTTCAGTCCTTAAGGATTTCTTCTTTCTTATCAAATTGCTTCTTCATGTTCTTCCATGCTCCTTCCATCGCTTTTGTTGCATGCTCCCAACTCTTCTGCATTCCAATCAAGAAATCTTTTATTCATGGAATTCCTGTATGAACCATGAGGTTCCCTTTCCAAGGATGTCTTCCAAAGTTCAGTTCAAATGGTGTTCTGCCTGTTGCCACATGTTTCTTGTTGTTATACTGAAACTCTGCCATAGCTAACCACTCTGTCCAATTATCTTGTTGGTAATTCACATAGTGCTGTAAAAACGTTCCTATCTCCTGGTTTATCCTTTCTGTTTGACTATCTGTTTGAGAATGGTATGCCATTGATAGTTGTTTTTTTGTTTCTAGTACTTTTGTAAATTCCTTCATAAACTTCAATGTAAATTGTGGTCCTCTGTCACTGAGAATCTTTTTAGATACTCTATGTAACTTCTATATATCGTTCCTATAGATTTTTGCAATTTCTTCCAATGATATATTTGTCGTTGTAGCCTTTAGTCAGATCATCTTTGTGAATTGGTCTATAATGACTACTATAGCATCCATTTCATTCAATTTGGGTAAGGGTCCAATGATGTTTATACTGATTTCTTGCCATGGTCCTTGTAGAATTTCCAGTAGATATAGTTCTCCTGCTTTCCTTTGGTGTTGAACTTTATTTTGTTGGTATTTAAAGCATCCTTGTATGTATTTCTTGACATCTTCCTTTAGTTCTGGCTACCAGTACATCCTCTTGAGTAACTCCAGCATCCTATGTTATTCTGGATATTCCACATCCACTGAGTCATAATTCTCTTTTAGAATTCCCTCCCTTATCTTCTTATTGTTTGGAATGTAGATCCTTCCTTCCATATATACCACTCCATCTTCTTCCCATGTTAATCTATCTTGTTTTTCTAGTACTTGGACTACTTTCTTTTTCCTAGTGTTATTTCTTTGAATTTTCTTGAGTATATTACTTTCTTCTATTATCATTTTCCTTCTCATCATGGCAATTTCAGCTGTTGTTCTTCTTGACCATAGCTCTTCTTTCAAGAGTTGAACATCCTTGTTGTCTTCTTTCATATTTACTTGATCCTTTCTTAAAAAAATGTCTGCTTTGGTGTTTGTTTTCCCTGGGATGTGTCATAGTGTGAAGTCATAGTCTTGCAGCTTCAAATACCATCTTGCTTGTCTCCCATTTAGCTTGTGAGGTTCCCAGAAATATTTCAGGTTTTTGTGGTCCATCCAGATTTTGAATGTTTCTGCTGTGTCCAGTAAGTACTGTCTCCACTTGGTTAGAGCCTCCACTACTGCTAGTAGCTTCTTGTCATAGATTCCGTAGTTTCTCTCTACTGGTTGCATTGTCCTTGACAAAAATGCTATTGGTTTCCACTTCTTGTCTTGTTCCTGGAATAGTACTCCTCCTATAACATGTCCTGATGTGTTTGTTTCTACTCTGAATTTTCCTTTTCTTCTAGGTAGCAATAGTACTGGCTGACTCATTATCTTTTCCTTGAGCTCTTCAAATGCTTTCTGATGTTCTTCTTCCCATTTCCAATCTTTCTTGTCCTTTAGTTCATTCAGTGGTTTTGCAGTATGGCTGAAGTTTTGGATGAATTGTCAGTAGAAATTTGCAAACTCAAGGAAGCTTTCTACATTCTTGACCTTGGTTGGTATTTTCCATTCCTTTACTGCCTTTATCTTCTCTTGTTCCATCTTGACTTATCTCCTTCCTACGATAACTCCTAAGATAGAGATTTCCTTTATGTTGAAGTCACATTTTGACCTCTTGAAACACAAATTGTGTTTCTCTGCTATCTTTAAGAACCTGACCATTCTTTCCTCCAGTTTCTTTATAGTTTTGGCTGGTATTACAAAATCATTCATGTAGTTTACCAGTATTCCTTCATAAAATAGCTCTCAGAAAATGCTGTTCATCATTCTCTGGAATGTTCCTGGCGAATTGCATAGTCTGAAGTACATAACTTAGAGTTCAAATAATCCTTTGTTGGTTAAGAACACAACTTTCCATTCATTCCCTTTCTTGATTTGAATATTGTTATACTCCTAGATCAGGTCCAATTTATTGAAGTATTTTGCTTCTTTAAGCTTGTTAATTACTTCTCTGATTAGAGGCAATGGCGTCTTGTTCTTTATCGTGACCTGATTGAGTTTTCTATAATCTTGAACCAGCCATAATAAACCGTCTTTTTTTGGAATATAAAAAAATGACACTGTATATCTTGATTTTGACTCCACTATTAAGCCTGCTTTGAGTTGTTCATCTAACCATTGATTTAAAGCTTCTTCTTCCTTTAGTGTTATTGCATAGGTCTTGGCGTTCAGTTTCTTTGGAGTTTCTTCCATAAGATTTATTTTGTGATTCCATTTGTGTCTCTCTAGTAGCTTTTCAAATTTCTTCTTATTGAATAAATGTGTGAAAGGTTGAATGTAGTCTGGTAAGTTCTCTGGATTTGTCTTGTCCAGTTCTTTGCTAATTTCTCCACTTTGGTATTCATATTCTCTGTGGCCTTGGCTCTTCTAGTCTTGAACTATATGTTTTCATGTCTCATTGTACAGCTTTCTGGACATCTTGTAAACCTGATAGTGCTGTTTTTCCAATTGACTTCTAGGTTGTGTTTGATTAGCCAGTTATGAACTAAAAACATATCTGTTCCATTTAAATCTGTTACTGCTGCCTCCAGTGTTTCTTTATGCTCATTGATTTTGATCTCCAAAGGTGCCACCTTTGTTACTTCTCCATTCTTTGTTCGATCTGTGTTGAAAACTTCAAATGAGAAGTTTATCAGTTTCGTTTGGATTCTTCTATCCTTAACCAATTGTTTATCGATTTCTATATGTATGCATCTAGAATCCACTAATGCCTTGACCTTCAATTTCTTGCTGTTCTTTGTCTTCATGTCTGCTTGCACATTTAATTCCTGTTTTCCCTTGCTATTTTAGTGATTTGGAATAATGTATTTATTCTGGGACTTTACATGGGAGATCTCTTGTACCATGTCTACTCAAGATCTTCACCAAAACTCTCCTCTTTCTTCTCATCTTCATTGTCTGATCCTTCCTGGACCTTTCTCTTCTTCATCGTCTGCTTTTCTTTGCAGTTTTTGGTGATATGTTCTTCCTTATCATATTTAAAGCTTGTCCTGGTTTCTTGTTCTTTCTTCTTCGCTCAGCATTCCTCTGCCATATGTCTGTACTTGTTGCAGTTGAAGCATTTTGGCTTCTCATCTTCAAAATTCTTGTTGGACCTTCCAATGTCCATTGGCTATCTTTATCCTCTATATGTTACTCCGGTACTTGTCTTATAATCGTGGCATCCTTCTGTAGATTTGTATTCTTGTTCAACTGATGTTATTGCTACTTTCCACTCCTTGAGTGACTCTTGCATAGCTATTGGCAGATATCCTAATATTGTCTTGATGATGTCTTGTCATACATTCTTCTTTAGTAAGAAAATTACATATAACTCATCTGTGTTTGCCTTCATGGCTAGTGCATCGAATTTGATCATGAAATCTGCTGTGTTTTTCTTTCCTTGCTTGAAAGTCTCTATTTTCCATTTGGCATCCACTGCCTTCATCTTATTGCTGAATGTGGTCTTGATCTTCTAGACAAACTCTTCCCAATCCTAGGTTTCAGTTTCTTTGTCTAGCTCATTGAGCTTTTTCTGTACATGAATACCTACTACACCTCCTCTGAGGTGAGTTAGGATTGCTATAATCCTGTTGTTGGTCTCCATGACCCTATTATTTTTGAGGAATAGTCTTATTTCTCTCCACCAGTCTTTGAATTTTGTTCAGTCACTGTCAAACCACCCTGGGTTTGATACCATGTTTTTTGGCATTTCTGCCTGTCTGTTCTTATTAACTGTTACTGCTGGTGCTAGTGCTGTTGATATTTCTTCTGTGGTTGTTTATTTGTACTCGCTTGAGGCTTCTTCTGTGATCTGCAAAGATCTTAGTCATTATGACAATGCCTCAATATCATTCATCCTTCTAGAACTTGTCTTGGTTCTTCTTCGTAGTTTACACTACATGTGTTTTGTTCCTGACAGGTAACTCTGTCTAGTATTGTCTGTATGTACCTCTCTTGCAAGGTGAGCTCATCAACACTTTACCAAATATTAAGATATTAAGCTAGAGCTCAGATTATATTTAGGCAAAGACTTGAGAGAAGTCAAGGAAAGTTGTATAAGTGGTAAAGCATAAGGATACAGGAGAGTATCTATGTTATATATACTAGAGTGAAACAAGGAAACAATTGTACAGTAGATAAGGTGTATAATATGAGGAGATCATTAGGATAAAACAAGGTTGTAGCACCTACTACATGAGGTGCTGACTGAGACTACTATGGCATAGCTGATCATATCATCATACCCTTTGCTCTTCTCCATGCTGCATCCTGGAGGCATCAATCATAACATATCCCAATATTGTCTCAATAATATCTTATTATATGTTTTTCTTGAGTAAAAATATCATATGTAATTTGTCTGTGTCTGCTTTCATAGCTAGAGCTTCAAACTCTATTATAAAGTCTGCTATGTTCTTTCCTTGCTTGAAGGTTTTGATCTTCTATTCTTCATTTGCAGCTTTGGTCTTGTCACTGAATGTCTTTTTTATATCTTGTACAAAATCATCCTAATTCTGGGTTCCTATTTCTTCATCTAGCTCATTGAGCTTTTTCTAGACATAAATGCTTGCTATGCCTCCTCTAAGATGGGCAAGGATCTCTATAATTCTATCATTAGTCTCCATGACCCTGTTACTCTTGAGAAATAATCTCATCTCTCCACTAGTCTTTAAATTTTGTTCTGTTCCCATTAAACTATTCTGAATCTAGGACCATGTTATTAGGCACTCCAGCCTGTATATTACTCTTCTATGTTAGTACTGGTGCTGTTGACATTTCATTTATATATTCTGTTATTTTTTCTGAGGCTTTGTTTGTAATCTGCAAGGATTCTAGTTGTTCTGATAATGCATCTATATCATTATCTTGATATCAACTCATTTTGTTCCTTGTAGACTAACCATACATATATCATTTCTTCCAATGGTTAAACTGTCAACCATTCTTTGTAGACTAACTATCTCTGTACTCTTTTTGCAAGATAAGCCTTCTGACACTTTACCAAATGTCTTAAGCTTAGCTTAGGTTGCAACTCAGGCCAAGACTTGAGTAAGAGTGAAGGAGATGATCAATTGGTAAAGTGTAAGGATACAAAAATATATCTATACTATATATGCTTATAGACTATGAGAAAACTATATGTTCACAATAATACAATACATAAGAATGGATAGAGGAGTGAATGAGGAAACAATGCCTACTATATGAGGCACTGACTGATACAATCTATGGTGTAGCTGATCATTGTATCATACCCTAGACCCTACAAGACATGATGAAAGCATGGTGAAAATATGAAGAGATGATTGTAATATACAATCTATAGTATATAAGGTAAAATAGTTTGTACTTGGAACTCTATTAAGTTTTCTTGTATTACTTAATACAAGAGTGTATCTTTCATCTTAACCTAAGAACTTAAGTCATAACAATTGTTAAAGATAATAAACTTAGTTTATTTTATTTTGATTTTTTTAAATTTTCTTTTCTATTTATTTTCTTATTGTAAACTTAGGGTTAGGGTTAGTATAATGTCACATATGATTGTCACATCAGTCATACATGTAAAAGAATATAGAAAGTTTAGAACAATAATGCTATAATAATATACTTACTATATATTGATCTTATAATATATAGTCTTTAGAGTAGGTTAGTATTAGTCTTATATAGATCAACTAGCTAGTGTATTTAAGGTAGACACTTTATACTAGAAACTCTATTAAGTTTTTTTATATTAATTTAATACAAGGTTCTTTTGTTAACTTAATATTTTGAGTTTTCAATTGTAATATTAAAACTTGATATCCTTATTCCAAGACTGTTCAGTATAATGTTAGAATTGATGATGGTAGACTTTTTTTATTGTTATTTTTATGTTATTTTCTCTTTATTTTCTTATTTTTGTACTTAGAGTTAGGAGAAGTGTAATATTACAAATTGTTATATATGTAAATAATATATAATATACATATTCTGTTATAATACACTTAAATACTAACATTTTTCTTTTCTTTTATCTATTTTTCTTAATTTAATATTTCTTTTCTTTTGATTTTTCTTTTTTTTAGATGAGGAAGAGTCATGTGACCACAGTCACATGATATGTTACACGATGTAAGGTCATAGGCCTAGACTTTGGGAGAAAGGACTGGAAGAATGGATGTTAGGGCATATGTGTATGACATGGTATTCTTATGGAAAACATAAGGTTAATGCATGGACATTAGGATAGAGTTATTTATTGTTAGCATGGACCATATATCTATAATATAAATAGGGTAGCAATACATCAGAGACTTCTTGTCAAGTTCTCTTGTGATTCTCACTTGATATCTTACTAAGAGATTTACTCGTTGTACTACTATTAGTCTTTGTGATTAGTAGTTGCCACAACATATTCTTTAGAATAGGCTAGGTTTAGTGTAGCATGGACTATTAGCCAAGTGTATATAAGATAGACACTTTGTACTTGGAACTCCATTAAGTTCTCTTATATTAATCTAATATAAGGTTTCTTTGTTGACTTAACTCTAAGTCTTCAATTATAATATACAAGGCCTTCTCATTGTTTTTTACTCTTGGCTAAGAGTAATACTACCTGAAGTTAAGAAGACAAAGCTAGACTCTAGATTTAAGAAGTTAGTAGTAGCTACCAGAAGGTTGTTATGAATAGTTGGGACTAAGCATAAGCCTCTTTCTAAATGTACTCATTATTTAAGTATATAGTATTATGTAGTATACTTGTATTTTTTTATATAGAAGCTTTGTACTGCAGTATTCACTTATAATCTATATATATAGAAGAATGATAGGTATTCTTAAGACCTTGTTTAGAGTAGAACAACCTTCTTAAGTCAAAATTGTTAACAGTTTTCTTAGAGCAGTAGTTAGTGATCAAGATAGTTAGTAGATAGTGTGAGATAGAACTTGAAGTGAGCTTGCTAATGCTTACAGAGATTGAGTATAGTTTAGAGTACAAGTTAGAGAGAGAAACTAGTACCAGCTCTGTTCTACCTCTTTGTGCATCACCATCTCCTACACTCCCACCATTTTCACTATTCACTATCACTAACACCAATTAATTCACTCCTACTTTACAATATAAGCTAACACAATATTCTAGAACAAATCTTATTTCAGTTGAGATAGAGAGATAAATATAGACAAGAATAAAGAAGTTAGTTGTTGTGGCAACCACTAGATATAAAGTCCAATAGCAATACAAGCAATAAATCTCTCAGTAGGATATCAAGTGGAAATCATAAGAGAACTCAACAAGGAGTCTCTGCTGGATTGCTACCCTATTTATATAAGTTACACATGGTCCATGTTACAAATAATTACTCCTGCCCTAATGTCCATGCATCGTCTATGAGTATACCATGTGTATACTATGAGATAGCCATACAGTTAACATGCTTCTTAATGTCATCCATCTAGACTGCTCCAGCCCACTTTAGTATATTTTAGGCTTTTATGATATCACATCATGTGACATGTCATGTGACTGCAGTATCACATGCCTCTTCATCATCTTCATCAATATAATAAGGAAAAGTAAATCCAAAGTAAAATCCAATATAAAATTCTGAAGAATATATAAAGAATATTACTACTTCTCTCTTTACCATATCATAACATTAGTGGTAGAACAAGAAGAAGGGATAGTAGTAGCTCTAGAATCTAGCACTAGGTCCAACATAAGAGTGGTTAAGCCACTAATGTTTAATAGAGATGCTATTAAGATTTCAGATTTCATTATGGTATGTAGATTATATCTTATTATGAGAATAAAAAATACTGCAGCAGAGAAACAAATTCAATAGGTGTTATTATACATACAGGAAGAATCAGTGGACATATAAAAGAAGAATATGATGGAGGATTTACAAAATTGAAGTTTGAAGTTTCCAATAGTAGAGGATTTTCTTACTAATTTAAAACAAGAGTTTGGGAATGGAGATGATAAATGAATTAAGGTAGCAGAGCTGAAAAGGATAGAGCAAGGAGCAAAAATGATAGAGAAATTTGTACAAGAATTTAGAAGAGAAAGTAGTTTTAAAGGTTGAGCATTAATAGAAGAATTTAAATAGAAAATGAATAGTACTATTTGACAAAAGCTGATAGAGGTGGAACAACCTTTTCAAAGTATTGAACAATAGTATAAATAGACAACTAATTTAGATAAATATTAGAGAGAGAGCAAGTGAAAAGAAGAAAAATTAAGAGAATAAAGAGAGAGAGAGAATTAGGCACTGAAAACTAATATTTTAGCAAATGCTAGAGGTATAAGAAGACTATCATATCTAATATTAACTCTAATATTCAAGCTTAGAAAATACAGAGTTTGTTACATAGTTCATACCACCCTTCTCTACAAACTCTGATAGCTACTCCTATTTATGTCTTTATCCCATTATATTCTTAGTGACTATTGGATAAGTTTTTTCCAATTCTAGACATAGTTCTTAATATTTCTATTAGTGTCTCTAACCACCTAGTACAATCATTCTAGCTTTACATCAGCACTATTCTGTCTGATTGCTATAGACTGGTAGAAGTATTTAGAATAGTTATTGCTTCTAGAAAATCTCATTCTGTTTTTAGTTCTCTTTGAAGATAAGTTATATAATAGATATGAACTTTAGGATAGGTTGATTGTAGTGTGTGTACAGATCACGATCTATAATATATAAGATAGACTATTTTATACTTGGGACTTGATTGAGTTTGGATAATGCATTTAAGTATGACTTAAATAAAAACTTGTTAAAAGAAGTGGCAGTGAAGATTGGACTAGAAAGAATTGATACATAGAAGGAAGTGATAGTAGAAGTATTGTTGGATAATAGTGCAATGAAGATGATAATAAGTTCAGAGTTTACAAGAAAGCAGAGGTTGAAATTAAAGAAAATCAAAAGACTTATTTATATGAGAAATATGGATAGTTCTTTCAACAAGAAGAGGCTAATTTAGTATATAGTAGAAGTTAATATTCATTATTAGGAATATAGGAAGAGAATGAAGATAGATGTGATTGGTAAACAGAAATAGAGTGTAATTTCAAGAATGCTATAGCTAGAATGCCACAATTTTGAAATTGATTGGAGGACAAGAGAAGTAAAGATGACAAGATGTCTAGATGAATGTGGAAAAGAAGAAGAAAAAACCAAAAAAGAAGAGGATGATAGAAGTGAAGAAAGTAGTAGAAGAACAGGAAATCTAGAATAAGAAGGGAGAAGTAGCAAAGTTGAAAGAAAAGGCCAAGAAATTAGTTTCTTAAAGATTTCACAAGTAGATTCATATCTTTGGAAGAAAAGTAACTGAGAGGATATTAACAAGGAAGATATGAGACCATGTGATAAATGTAAAAAAAGTGTTTGTGCCAAAGAATGGAAAGGTATATTCATTGTTAAGGGAGAAGAGAGGAAAAGTGCATAAGTTTATTGAAGAAATTGAGAAAAGAGTATATTAGACCTTCAAAGTCATCTTAAATAGCACCAGTATTTTTTGTAAGAAAGAAGGATAGTAAGAAAAGAATGGTTCAGAACTATAAATATTCAAACAAATGGACTATAAAAAATAATTATCCTTTGTTTTTGATTTTAGATATCATATTGGTACAAAAAGTATTTACTAAGTTAGATTTATATTAGGGTTATAATAATATATAGACAAAGGAGAGAGACAGGTGAAAGACAGTGTTTATGACTCCAGAAGGATTGTTTGAACCTACAGTAATATTCTTTGGATTTACTAACTCTCCAGCAATATTTCAAATAATGATGAATGAGATCTAATGGGACTTGATCTATACTAGAAAAGTGGTAAGTTTCAACTTATTAATGATATTATAGTAGGAACAGAAGAAGAAGAAGAATATGACAGAATAGTAGAGAAAGTAGTAAAAAGATTAGTGGAAAATGATTTATATGTAAAATCTAGAAAATATCAGTGGAAGATTAAGAAGGTAGAATTTTTAGGAGTAGTGATAGGACTAGGTAGAATCAAGATAGTAAAAGTAAAAGTAAAAGGAATGTTGAATTGACCAATTTTTAAAGAGGTTAAGGATGTATAGAAGTTTTTGGAACTAGTTAATTATTATCTATTAAATATTTGTGTCTATAGCTAGATTATTACATGACTCACTAAAAATAAATCAGAAATGGAACTGAACAGAGAAGTAGAAAAAGATATTTAGAGAGTTAAAGGAGAGATTTACAAAAGAACTAGTATTAATAGTACTGGACTTAGATAAAAAATAGAGATGGAAGTTGATGCATCAGATTATGTAATAGGAGGAGTGTTATCTATGGAATATGATAATGAATTATGAATGCTGATAGCCTATTTATTAAAATTTTTAAAAGAAATAGAAAGAAATTACAAAATCCATGATAAAGAAATACTAGTAGTTATTATAGGTTTAGAGAACTAAAGATATTTACTAAAGAGTGCAAAATTCAAGTTCAAGGTCTGAACAAACCATAAGAATTTAGAATATTCTATGAAAGCATAGAAAATAAATTGTAGGCAAGCAAGATAGGCTTTATACTTGTTAAGATTTGATTTCCTCTTGAGATATAACCTAGGAACAAAGATAAAAAAGATAAATAGACTAAGTAGGAGTATAAAATAGCAATATAAAAAATAAAAATAGCCAGGGAAAAGGATGAGAAAGTAGTTAGAATAGTAGAGAAGATGAAGAAGGTAAGAGTAAAAGTATTGAGAGGGAACAAATAGCAGATAGAGGAAAAGTTGGTACTGAAGAAAGAAAATGTTTATATACTAAAAATATAAAGAGTTAAAAGTAGAGATAATCTGGCTATACCATGATGTGCTAGCAGCTGGATATGAAAGAAGATAGAAGACAACAGAGTTAGTGACACAAAATTATTGGTAGCTAGAAGTAATGAAATATGTAGATGAGTACAATTTGTGCTAGAGAATAAAAAACTATATGGAAGTACCAGTGAAAAAACTGATGACAAATAAAGTACTAGAGAGACTATGTGTTATAACTCAAAACCCTTAGAGTTGGATTATGAGGTAACCTTGTATTGGATAACACAAGAGAACTCAATAAAGAGCTCTTTACAAAATAGTCTACCTTATATACTCCTACAGATGGTCCATGCTAGTTACTGTGCACTGTACCCTAAATGACCATGTGTAAAGTGTGAGGCCAACATGTGATATCCATGTTGTTATGATGTCATTTTGTTTCAGAACCTTCTACTTCCTTCTCTCAAGTCTCATGATCAATGTTGTGATCACACTATCAGATGTGACAGATGTGACAGTGTGACCAATAACTTCTAACCCTAACCCCAGAATTCTAAAAATAGAAAAAATGAAAAATACATCAAAAAGAAAATGAAATGAAAAAAGAAAATAAAGAACAACTAAGTTCATGCTCTTCAATCTTAATACTATGAGCATATCTAATAGTAGACTTTATTATAAAGTTACCAATAGTAGTAGGCAAGAATACAATTTTGGTAGTATGCAACAA
>Ga0157358_1001004_pt1 | contig 12229 bp, 2 predicted proteins | sample AttcapACBM2_FD_111484 | JGI IMG/M metagenome (GOLD analysis project Ga0157358, IMG submission 111484) | Fungus gardens microbial communities from leaf cutter ant in Botucatu, State of São Paulo, Brazil - Atta capiguara ACBM2 | ecosystem: Host-associated > Fungi > Mycelium > Unclassified ...
CTTAAGCTGCACTAAGTAAAATCAGGACCGCCTGAACTGGAGTTATCGGGCTTATAGCGCTCTGTGGCTATAAGCCTTCTCCCCGTCTCCTCCCTCCTAAGAACTCTCTTAAAAGCTTTTAGATTTGACTTTAGGTGATTATTTCGTCCTGAATTCTTATTGTCATTACTGGTCCTGATAAGCAAACTTTACCTGACAAAGCGCGTCGCGTACGGCCCGGTTCCGGTGGCAGGCGACGATGCGTAATAACTGTTTCAGGAGAGAGCCCTGTGAATAAATCAATGTTGGCAGGTATTGGAATCGGCGTAGCGGCCGCGTTGGGTGTGGCTGCGGTAGCAGGCATGAATGTATTCGAGCGTGGGCCGCAGTTTGCTCAGGTGCTCTCCGCGACGCCAATTAAAGAAACCACAAAAAATCCACGTCAGGAATGCCGTAACGTTACGCTGACTCACCGTCGCGCCGTGCAGGATGAAAACCGTATCGCCGGTTCCGTACTGGGTGCGGTAGCGGGTGGCGTGTTGGGTCACCAGTTTGGCGGCGGACGTGGACGTGATGTGGCTACCGTAGCGGGCGCGCTGGCTGGCGGCTACGGCGGTAACCAGGTACAGAGCGCCCTGCAGGATCGTGATACCTATACGACCACCGAGCAGCGCTGCAAAACCGTCTACGACAAGCAGGAAAAAACGCTGGGTTACGACGTCACCTACAAAATTGGCGACCAGCAGGGCAAAATCCGCATGGATAACGATCCCGGTACCCGTATTCCTTTAAACAGCAACGGCCAGCTGATCCTGAGCGGTCAGAACCAGGCGTAAGCCAGCCGGGTTGCCGTAACCAAAGCATAAGCCTCCTCTTTAGAGGGGGCTTTTTTTTTTGCCCGGCCAAATAGGGTTACCCGCCTCCCTGAAATCCTGAGCTGCTGATAACGAAACAGGGATTTAAACCAGGTTGTTTCTGAATTTACTCTGCAGGGTGTTGACCTTATTAAGGGAGTTGGTCAGGGCTTTGGATGTCTTTTACATGACTTAAGTTAAATTTATATTGTTAAGCCTTATCATATCAATATTATCCCGCCTGACCCCGCAGAAAAACGACTTAAGATAACCTGAATGGCCCGCCGCGATAAGAGGGCTTGGTGCCTCTTTCTGATATAATTTATTGATATATATTAAATAATTTATTGTGTTCATTCCGGTATGCGCCCAAAAAAAATTTTCAACCCGTCCTCAGGGTTTTTAGTTACCTCCCTAATTAGTTAGTTATGTTGCTTTTTTAATTAACTCAAACCAGCCCCTAACGTAAGTTTTTTGTAAGTTTTTTCTTGAGGTTTGCCGCCGTGGGTGCATAATGTGCGCATAAAAATACCTTATACATATTTTGTTACATATTTGGTGGGTGCAGCGATGCAGGGCAAAAAAGGAATAAGCGGCGGCATGGTGCTGGCGATCGGGGTGCTTATCGGCTGCGGTACTGCTTATGCCGCGCCGGGCGATGAGCAAATCCAGCACCAGCAGGAACAGCAGAAGGCTCGCCAGCAACAGCTGACGCCGCAGGCACCTGATGTTCGGCTGGCAGAACCTGTCCCCGCACCTTCGCGGATAACTTTTCCGGATGAGAAACCCTGCTTTACGCTTCATCGCGTCTCGCTTTCCGGCCAGCAGGCGCTGCCGCACTGGGTGCCGTTGCAGCGGCTGGCAGGCCAGGCCGTCGGCCATTGCCTGGGCGTGCAGGGCATCAATCAACTGATGAGCACGCTGCAAAATCGCCTGATCAACCACGGCTGGGTGACCACAAGAGTGCTGGCACCGCAGCAGGATCTGCGCCAGGGCGAGCTGAAACTGCTTATCGTGCCGGGCAAAACGGGCAGCGTAACCCTGACGCCTTCTTCCTCCCACTATGCCAGCCTGTGGTCAGCCATGCCGGCCCATACCGGCAACCTGCTGGATCTGCGTGATATCGAACAGGGGCTGGAAAACCTGCAGCGTCTGCCCACCGTAGAGGCGCACATGGCGCTGCGTCCCGGCCAGCAGCCGGGAGAAAGCGATATTGTTATCGAACGTACCCAGCCTCGTTTCTGGCGTGTGGGTGCATGGCTGGATGACTCCGGCACGGAGAGCACCGGCCGCTATCAGAGCGGTGTGATGCTGGCGCTGGATAACCCGGCCTCCTTAAGCGATCTGTTTTACCTTACCGCCAGCCGCGATCTGGGTTTTGCCGGCCGGAAGAGCAGCAAAAGCCTGGCGGGACACTATTCGGTACCGCTTGGCTGGTGGCTGGTGGGCGTCACCGCCAGCGACTATGACTATCATCAGACGGTGGCGGGCTACAGCCGCGATTTCCTTTACGCCGGAAAAAGCCGCTCGCTGGATCTGCAGGTCAGCCGCGTGCTGCACCGCAACGCCACGTCTAAAACCACCGCCAGCGTGGACGTGCTGGTAAAAGATTCGCGCAATTTCATCAACGACACTGAGGTGGTCAGCCAGCAGCGTCGCACCAGTGCCTGGCGACTGGGACTTTCGCATCGCCACTATCTTGGCCCGGCCACGCTGGATGCGGGCGTCAGCTATCAGCGTGGAACTCGCTGGTTTGGCGCGCTGCCCGCGTGGGAAGAGTCTTATGACGACGCGACCTACGCTACCGCTTTATCAAAAATTCTCACCTGGCAGGCCGGGCTGAACGCGCCGTTCACGCTGGGAAAACAGCAGTTAAGTTACAACATCCAATATCGGCGGCAGATGAGCAACACGCCTTTGACGCCGCAGGATGAGTTCGCTATCGGCAACCGCTGGACGGTACGCGGCTTCGACGGTGAAAGAACGCTGAGCGCCAGCCGGGGCTGGACGCTGCAAAACACGCTGGCCTGGCGAACGCCGTTGCCAAGCCAGGAACTTTACCTGGGCGTGGACTATGGCGAAGTGGCCGGACACAGCACCGCGCTGCCCGGCCATCACCTGGCAGGCGGCGTCACCGGACTCCGCGGCAATATTGGCCCGGCGAACCTGAGCTACGACCTCTTTGCCGGGGTGCCGCTGTCGAAGCCCGAAGGCTTCAAAACCGATCCGGCCACCTTCGGCTTCAGCCTTAACTGGAACTACTGATCCTTCAGCCCTAACCGGACCGACCGATCTTTCAGCCTCAACCGGCACTACCGATCCGCTCCTCTGCCTGACAAGGGACTGTGCGCATTATGAACAAGCTTTGCTATCGCATTATTTTTAATAAAGTTCGCGGCATGCTGATGGTGGTGCCGGATATCGCCCGCAGCGGCTATTCGCGCGTTGCGCGCAGCCGGCAGCGTACCTCGCGTGCCCAAACGCAAGTGCGCATCAGTCCGCTCAGTTTTGCCCTGTGGCTGGCCGCTGGCGCGGTCACCTTACCGGCGCAGGCGAATATCGTGGCCGACAGCGGCGCGCCCGGTAACCAGCAGCCGACGGTAATGTCGACCGCCAACGGTCTGCCGCAGATTAATATCCAGACGCCGAACGGGCAGGGCGTTTCGCGCAACACGTACAGCCAGCTTGACGTTGACGAGCGCGGCGCCATCCTGAACAACAGCCATCAAAACACGCGCACCCAGCTGGGCGGCATGGTGGCGGCCAACCCATGGCTTTCAAAACAGGAAGCCAGCGTCATCCTCAATGAAGTCAATAGCCGCGATCCCAGCAGGCTGAACGGCTTTATCGAGGTGGCCGGTAAACGTGCGGCGGTGGTCATCGCCAACCCGGCCGGCATCACCTGCAGCGGCTGCGGCTTTATCAACGCCAGCCGCAATACCCTGACCACGGGCCAGGCGGTGATGGAAAACGGTCAGCTGAAGGGCTTTGACGTGAATGGCGGCCGCATCAATATCACGGGTAAAGGCCTGCAGGACAGCGAGGCAGACTATACGCAGCTTATCGCGCAGTCGGTCACGGTTAACGCCAGGCTCCACGCCCATGAGCTTAACGTGGTCACCGGTAAAAATCAGGTCTCGGCCGGGGGCGACGTAACGGCGGTAAAAGCCAGTGATGACACTAATCGTCCCGCTTTTGCGCTGGATGTGGCGGCGCTTGGCGGCATGTATGCTAACAAAATCACCCTGACCGGCACCGAGAAGGGCGTCGGCGTGCGCAACGCGGGAGAGCTGGGCGCCAGCGTCGGTGAACTCAAACTGAGCGTGGACGGCAGGCTGGAAAACAGCGGCACGCTGCAAAGCGGTGGCGATCTGCAGGTTACCAGCCGCGACGATCAGCAAAACAGCGGCAAGATACTGGCGAAGCAAAACGTTACGCTGGCATCCGACGGCGAACTGCGTAACAGCGGCCTGATTGGTGCGGGCGGTAACGCCACGCTGACCGCCAACCGTATTGCCAGCAGCAGTGACGGCACGTTGGCGGCTGGCGTGGACGACAGCGGCACGCTGGGCCAGCCGGGCAGTTTACTGCTGACCAGCCAGGGGGAACTGAAAGCGCAGGGTAAAAACCTGGCGCACAGCGCTGTTCAGGCGCAGGGCAGCCGCGTCGATCTTTCCGGCAGCCAGACCTCGGCAGAGGCAATTGCGCTGACCGCCACGCAGGGTGACGTTACGACCTCAGGCGCGACGGTAGCGGGCACCGCTGTTCAGGTGCAGGCCGCGACGCAGCTTAATAACGAGGGTGGCAAACTCTCCGCAGGCCGCCTGACCGTGGCCGCAAAAGATATTAACAATAACAACGGCCTGCTGCGGCAGCAAAACCACGAGGCGCTGACGCTGCATACCGGCACCCTGCAAAACAATCAGGGCACTATCGGTAACGAAGGCGATACTTCGTTGCAGGCCGACCGTATTGAAAACCGCAGCGGCCTGATTGCCGGTAACGGCAGTAACCTGACGGTTGACGCGCAGCAGTTAGAAAACCAGCAGGGAACCCTACAGCTGGCCGGTAGCGGCACGATGACGCTTAAGGCCGCGCAGCTGAACGGTAATCAGGGGAATTTGTTATCGGCAGGCGCGCTGAACCTGACCGGCGGCCAGCTCGATCTTTCTCAGGGCCATACTCAGGCTCAGGCGTTAACGCTTAACGCGGAGAGCCTCAATCATCAACAGGGCCTGCTTTCACAACGCGGTGCGGGCGAGATGGCGCTGACGGTGGCCGGTTCGCTGGCCAACCAGGCCGGGCGGATTGAGAGCGGTGGCAATCTGCATCTGGCTGCAGGGTCGCTGGATAACAGCCACGGCACGCTGTTAGCAGCAGATAAGGGCAACCTGCAGCTCGCTGTCCGGGACGGGCTGACCAACAGTGCGGGCCAGCTGCTGGCCGGTCAGGATCTGGATCTGGCTGCTGGCCGCCTGGCTAACCAACAGGGCCTGGCCTCCGCTTCCGGCGGCAGTGCGCACGTAGAGACTCAGCAGGACATTAATAATACACAAGGTCGCATTGAAGCCGCCCGCCAGCTCACTACGCGCAGTCAGGGACTGGCTAACCAGGGCGGTACGCTGCTGGGCGAGGGCGTGCTCGTCGATACGCAGCAGGGCGAGCTGAACAATACCGCTGGCAATGTGGTCGCGAAACAGGGGCTAACCCTGACCAGCAGCGGCGCAGATAACAGCGGCGGTCTGATCCAGTCCGGCGGCGACCTGACGATGGATACCCATGGCGAGCGCCTGGTGAATGCTGAAAGCGGTCATGCCGGGATCCTCAGCGGCGGGGCTCTGACGCTCGCCAGCGGCGACCTGGATAACCATCATGGCGTTATTGCCTCAACAGGCGACCTGTCCGTCAACAGCGGCAACCTGACCAATAAAGACGGCATGATGGTTTCCGGTGGGACGTTAACGCTGGGCACCGACGCCGTTGATAACCAGCGGGGATTGCTGCAGGCGAATAAAGCGCTGACGCTCGATACGCATGGCGCCCGGTTAACCAACAGCGACAGCGGCGAGCGCGGCGGTATTGTGACGCAAAACGATCTGCAGCTGGCGACCGGGCAGATTGAGGGCGAAAACGGGGTGATTCAGGGACGCAACGTCGCCATCGACACCCATCAACAGCAATTCAATCACCAGGCTGGTTTCCTCAGCGCGGAGAAGGATTTGCAGCTGGAAAGCGGCGAGCTGAACAATGCTGCCGGGCGCATTCAGTCCGGCGGTGTTATACAGCTGGATACGCACGGACAGGCTTTATTAAATCAACGAAGCGGAACCTCCGGCGGGATTATTGCGGGCGACGATCTGAGCCTGAAGAGCGGTAACCTGGATAACAGCGCCGGTCTGCTTAGCGCAGCAGGCGCTGTTCAACTGAGCGGCGGCACGCTGGACAACACTGACGGCACGCTGGCGGCGGACAAAGCATTAACGCTGGTTACCGGTGCCGTAAACAATCAGCGCGGCTTGCTTCAGGCGGGCGATGCGCTGTCGCTGGATACTCAAGGCGAGCGGCTGACTAACACGGAAAGCGGCACGCGAGGCGGACTGGTCTCGGGCGGCGATATGCGCATCTCTGGCGGGCCGATCGACGGCAGCAAGGGCGTGATGCTGGGCCGCAACATCACCATCGATACGCACCAGCAGGCTTTCGATCATCAGCAGGGTCAGCTGGGCGCGCGCGGCACGCTGACGCTGGATAGCGGCGAGCTGAACAATCGCGCGGGCAGGATTGAATCTGCTCAGGACTTACAGCTGGATACTCACGGTAACCGTTTTATCAACAGCGACAGCGGCGCAGCGGGCGGCCTGTTTAGCGGCGGTGAGCTGACGCTTCGCTCAGGTAGCCTGGTCAATCAGGCCGGTCTCCTCACCGGCAAAACCGGTGCGGATATCATCACCGGCGGGGTGGATAATCAGAGTGGCGTGCTGACCGGCGGCAGCGGGGCGCTCAGCCTGAGCGCGGGCAACGTGCAGAACCAGGGCGGCCTGTTACAGGCGGGCACTGACCTGACGCTGGACACCCACGGGCAGGCGCTGATCAACAGCGACAGCGGCAGCCAGCGCGGCATCGTGGCCATGCGCAATCTGGATGTGCACAGCGGCACGACGGATAACCACGCTGGCTTTATCGCCGCCGGGGATCGGGCCACGCTACAGACCGGCGAGCTGAACAACAGCCAGGGCCAGCTGGCGGGCAACGGCACGCTGATCCTTAACAGCGGGGCAGTCAACAACAGCGACGGCAAATTACAATCGGCTGGCGATATCCTTATTGATACCGCAGGCCAGACGCTAACTAACCAGCGCGGGCTGATCGCCGGCTCGGGCAACACCCGCATTGACAGCGGGCTGCTGGACAACCAGCAGGGACAAATTCAGGGCGGCAGCGATTTGACGCTGCACGTGGGGCAGAACGCGCTGCAAAACCAGAAGGGCAAATTGTTCTCTGCGGGCACGCTGACGCTGACAGCGGCACAGCTTGTTAATCAGGCTGGTCAGCTGCAAAGCGTAGGTGACGCCAACCTGACGCTGGCGCAGCAGCTCGACAACACGGGTGGCTTGATCCACGGCGGTCAGACGCTGGCCATTACCGCCCCGCAGCTGATTAACCGCAATACGCGACAGGGTGATAAAGGGATTGAGGCCGGTAACCTGACGCTGCAGGCCGACACGCTGGATAACAGCCAGGGTGCGCTGCGGGCGACCTCACGCCTGGCGCTGCTGGTGCGCCAGGCGCTGACGAATGCAGGCGGGCTGATCTCCTCGGCGGATACGCTGATCGTTCAGGACGCCGCACAGGGGCAGGCGCTGGCTATCAATAACCGCCAGGGGACGCTGATCGCTGACCGTGACGGGCAGATTAGCGCCGCGTCGCTAAGCGGTGACGGGCAGATCCTGTCGCAGGGCGATCTGGGCATCACGCTGGCGGGGGATTTCCATAACCAGGCGGCGGTTAAAGCCAACGGCACGCTGCGGCTGACCACCGGCGGCAGCATCACGAACGACGGTACCCTGACCGCGCAGCAGGCGCTCTGGCTCTCTGCGCAGGACGTTACCAACCGGGCGAAAGGGGAAATCAGCGCGCAGGAAACCCATATCGCTGCCGCGAATAACCTTAACAATACCGGCCTGATCGACGGTGCGCTGACGCATCTTACCGCTAACATTCTGACCAACACCGGCACAGGGCGTATCTATGGCGATGCCATTGCCATTGCCGCCACGGTGCTGAATAACCTCAGCAGCGGCGGCAAGGCGGCGGTTATCGCCGCGCGCAACCGTCTGGATATCGCTGCCGGTACGGTAAATAACCGGGATCACGCGCTGATTTACAGCGATGGCGATCTGCACTTCGGCGGCTATCTGGATGGTGACTATCACGCGGCCGGACAGGGCGGCCAGCTGAATAACAGCGGTGCCACTATCGAAGCGGGGCGGGATGCGTTTATTTCTATGGCGGAAGTAAACAACGATAACCGCCGTTTGACCACCCAAATCGTGACCACGGAAAACGCCCCGCATCACGATGTGGTGCTCAAAGGCCATACCGATCGTTTTAACTGGGATGAGGTGAATACCAGCCATAAAAACAAATATGGTGTGCACAGTGCTGACATGCCGGACGGCACCAGCGGCCACGAATTTTATGAATACACCTACCAGCGGGTCGTCAAAGAAACGCAGATCAAAGAGAGCGATCCGGGCAAAATCCTGTCGGGCGGCAACATGACTTTTACCGCCGGTCGTCTCGCCAACCACGACAGCCAGATTGTGGCCGGTGCGGCCCTGGGCGGTCAGATTGACGAGCTGAATAACGAGGCCACCAAAGGCACGCGTGTCACGACGGACAAAGGCAAAGCGGTGCGCTGGTATGCCAAAAAGAAGAAAAAGAAATTTGGCGGCACCAAAACGTCGCAGGGTAAAAGCAGCAGCACCTATAAGCCCGCTGCCGTCACCGAAACTATCGATCTGAAAACGGTGAGCTGGCAGGCGAACGCCGCGCCGCAGGGCAGCGGCTATCAGAACGGCGGTCGCCAGCAGCAGACGGTGGCTAACCGGGCCGACGCTATCGGTGCGGTAAAAGGGCAGCAGGCAAAAACGGCGGTTGCGCTGGGGGCCGTAGAGGGCGGCAACGCCACGCCGCTGCCAGCAGGACAACGCTATGACAGCACGTTAACACTTGATAAACTTAGTGAAGTGCAGGATCGGCCGCTGCTGCTGCCGGTAGGACAGCAGTTTTCCCTGACGCTGCCTGCCACGGTTGTTGACGGACAGCGCATCACGCCGGTGATCCGGGCGATCTCGCCGGATACCCGATTGCCGGACAACAGCCTGTTTAACCTGCAGCCCGCCAGCGACAGCCATTATCTGGTGGAAACCGATCCGCGCTTCGCGAACCAGAAGCAGTGGCTGAGCAGCGACTATATGCAGAACGCGCTGCCCTCGGACGGCAGCCAGATGCTGAAAAGGCTGGGCGACGGCTTCTATGAGCAGCGTCTGGTGCGCGACCAGGTCACGCAGCTGACCGGCAGCCGCTATCTCAGCGGCTACGGCAACGATGAAGATCAGTATCGCGAGCTGATGAATAATGGGGTAGCCTTTGGTAAAAGCTACCAGCTACAGCTGGGCGTGGCCCTGACGCCGGCGCAGATGGCCCTGTTAACCAGCGATATTGTCTGGCTGGTGAACAAAACAGTGACCCTGCCTGACGGCACGCAGCAAAACGTGCTGGTGCCGCAGGTCTATGCGAAGCTGAAAGAAGGAGATCTGACCGGCGACGGCGCGTTGCTCGGGGGCGGTAGCGTGGCTCTTCATGCCGAAAAAGACATCACCAACAGCGGCACCATCAAAGGGCGCGACGTGACGCAGCTGACGGCGCAGTCGCTGACTAACAGCGGCTACATCGGCGGCAACCGGGTGAGCCTGACCGCCCGTCAGGATATTAATAACCTCGGCGGCACACTGAGCGGTGATAAATCCCTCTCGCTGCTGGCAGGGCGTGACATCACCAGCCAGTCCACGCTGCGCGGCAACGGCACGGACAAATGGGTGGATCGTCCGGCAGGGATCTACGTACAAGGCACCGACGGCGTGCTGTCGCTGAATGCGCTGAACAATATCACGCTGGCCGCCAGCGATATCGGTAACACAGGCGCTGACGGCATCACGCAGCTCCGCGCAGGTAAGGATCTAACGCTGGGTACCCTCTCCACGCAGCACAGTGAAAACGACAGCTGGGGAGGCGACAACTATCGCCGCCTTTCGCAGCAGACCGAGGTTGGCACGCGCATTACGACCGGCGGCAGTTTACAACTCAGCGCCGGGCAGGATATCAACGCCCGCGCCGCCGACGTGACGGCGGGTGGCGCGCTGACCGCCAGCGCCGGGCGCGATATCGTGCTGAACGCGGGCAACAGCAGCACCGACCTGATTGAACACAGTAAACAGAGCAGCAAAGGGCTGCTGTCCGCCAGCAGCCTGGAAACGCACGACGAGCTGCATAACCGCCAGGCGCTCAGCACCACGCTCAGCGGCGACAGCGTGCAGCTTCAGGCGGGGCGCGATATCACCGTGACGGGCAGCAATGTCGCGGGTACGCAGGACGTCGCGCTGAGCGCGGGCCGCGATCTCAACGTGACCACCGCAGGCGAATCCAGCCAGGAAATCCATCAGCGCGAAGAGAAAAAATCGGGCCTGATGGGCACGGGCGGTATCGGCTTTACCGTCGGTCAGGCGATGCAGAAAAGCACCACCGATGCCAGCGGCTCGCTGAGCAAAGGCAGCACCATCGGCAGCAGCGACGGTAACGTTACCCTCAGCGCCAATAATCAGCTTAACGTCCACGGCAGCGACGTTATTGCAGGCAAAGATTTAACGCTGAGCGGCAGCGACGTGGCCATTACCGCGGCGGAGAACAGCCATACCTCTTTGACCAAAACCGAGCAGAAGCAGAGCGGCCTGACGCTGGCGCTTTCCGGCACCGTTGGCTCCGCGCTGAACACGGCAACGCAGGTCGCCCATACGGCGGCGGAAACAGGCGACGGCCGTATGAAAGCTTTACAGGCCACTAAAGCGGCACTGAGCGTCGCCCAGGCGGAGCAGGCGTATGAAATGGACGGCGCGCAGACCGCTGCGGCAAACGCGCATAATGATGCGCTGGGCCTGAAGCCGGGCGCTGACGGCTATCAAAAAGGCTCAACCGACACCGTTGGTGTTAACCTCTCTTACGGCAGCCAGTCATCAAAAAGCGAAACCCGTACGGAGAACCACCAGGCGCAGGGCAGCACGCTGGGCGCGGGCGGTAACCTGAACATCACGGCGACGGGCACGCAGCCGGGCAGCGCGGGCGACATTCTTGTACAGGGCAGCCAGCTGCAGGCAGGCGGCGATATAGCGCTGACGGCGAAAAATGATATCAACCTGCTTTCCGCACAGAACAGCGAGCGCACCGACAGCACCAACAGCAGTAAGGGCGGCAGCATCGGCGTGGGGCTTACCGCCGGTTCCGGCGGCACCGGCTTCAACGTATCGGCCAGCGTTAACGCGGGCAAAGGACGCGCCAATGGCAACGGCGTGACGCACAGCGAAACCACCCTGAACGCGGGCAACGGCCTGAGCCTGAACGCCGGACGCGACACCACGTTAACCGGTGCGCAGGTCAGCGGGAACAGCGTGAAGGTGGACACCGGGCGCAACCTGACGCTGACCTCGGAGCAGGACAGCGACCGCTATGATTCGAAGCAGCAGAGCGCGAGCGCCGGAGCCAGTTATACCTTCGGCGGCGGAGGTGGCTCGGTCAGCGTGAACCTGAGCCGGGACAAAATGCACAGCAACTGGCAGAGCGTGGCGGAGCAGACGGGCATCTTTGCAGGTAAAGGCGGCTTTGACGTGACGGTCGGCGGGCACACGCAGCTTAACGGGGCGGTTATCGGCTCGACGGCGACGGTGGATAAAAACCGGCTGGATACGGGCACGCTGGGCTTCAGCAACATTGAGAACCACGCGGACTACAAGGTCGAACACCAGAGCGTGGGCATGAGTACCGGCGGCCCGATTGGCAGCCAGATGCTGGGCAACCTGGCCAGCACGATGCTGGCGGGCATCAACGGCGGCGGCAGCGCCGCGTCAGTGACAAAGTCGGCGGTAAGCGAAGGCACAATCACCGTCCGCAATGGCGATAAACAGCAGCAGAGCGTGGCTGACCTGAGCCGGGACGTGGCAAATGCGAATCCGGGGCTGGATAAAATCTTCGACAGGGAGAAAGAGCAGCGCCGGGTGGACACGGTGCAGGCGGTGGTGGATATCGGCCTGCAGGTTAGCGACATCGTGAGGACCGAGGGCAAA
>Ga0157358_1001005_pt1 | contig 12213 bp, 8 predicted proteins | sample AttcapACBM2_FD_111484 | JGI IMG/M metagenome (GOLD analysis project Ga0157358, IMG submission 111484) | Fungus gardens microbial communities from leaf cutter ant in Botucatu, State of São Paulo, Brazil - Atta capiguara ACBM2 | ecosystem: Host-associated > Fungi > Mycelium > Unclassified ...
TGAGCATGGACCATGAGTAATAGTATATAAGGTAGATTACTTTGTACTAAGAACTCTATCGAGTTCTCTTGTGTTACTCAATATAAGAGTTGTTCTTTTATCCCACTCTAAGGATTTAAGATCATAACATATATGCTATTACTTTCTAATTACTCTAGGTATTTTGAGACTAATGTTAAGATACTCTTGTTACAAATTTAAGACCTTGGAGTTAGTCAAGCAAATAAACCCTATATTAGGTTATCACAAGAAAACTTGATAGAGGACTCTGTACAAGATTATCTACCTTATATACTAAACACTAATAGTCCATACTCTACTACTTTTAGCCTTAAGGCCAATATGTGTTAAATATATTGTGTGATGTTTTTGTACTAGAACCTTCTATTATGACCATATAACTATGATGTTATGCTAAACCCTAACCCTAGATTCCTAAGCATAGAAAGTAAAGGAAAAGGAAAATAAGACTAGAAAGGAAATTGAAATGAAATAAAGTCTATTGTCTTTAACTCTGATAACTCTCTTTATCCCTTAAGCATCTTATTGTCAAAACTAAAAGTGGTGGACTTGACTTTTTCTTATTCTCTTTCTCATTTTTTATTTTTCTTTTTAATTTTCTTTTCCATTTTCTATCTTAAGACTAGGGTTAGGGTTGAAGTGACAAGAGCATGTGGTCTCAAGTCACATAATTTATAGAAGGATATAGAAGGTTCTGAAAGAATGAGGTCATACAGTATGCACAACACATGTTGATCTTAAGGCTAACATATGGCTGTTTAGGGTAGGATAGAAGTAGCTAGCATGGACCATATGGATTCAGTATATAAGATAGACTATCTTGTATAGAGTTCTCCATCAAGTTCTTCTGTGTTAACCTAATACAAGGTTCACTCTTTTAATTAACTCTAAGGTCTTAAGTTTATAATACTTATATGCTTTATAATATATTCCAGGTAATTTTTAAAGCTAGATGGATATTAAACTTGAAGATAGTAGACTTGTTCTTTTATTTTCCATTTCCATTTTCTTTATATAGGCTTAACTAAGAAAAGTGATGTGAAAGTTGTGACAGTCACAGTCACAGTCACAACATCATGTGATATGAAGAAGAATATAAAAGAATTTAAAAAGATTATATTATATATTATATAATATAATGATTTATATATATATATTTCATAACATTTAGAATAGACTAGATATAGGTGTGCACAGACTATGTTCTAAAGATATATAAAGTAGGCTTACCTATACTAGGAACTTTATTGAGTTCTCTTATACTAACTAATACAAGATTTCTCTTTTATCCTAACTTTTAGGCTTAAGTCATAACATTAGAACTTAATATTTTTTTTCTAAGGCTACCCAGTGCTAGACCTTCTCTTTCTCTACTCTCTTTTCATTCTTAACTGGTAATTGTTATAACTACTAGTTACTCTCAGTTTAAAAACTAGACTCTAAGTATAAGAAAAAGCTAGCTGCTTAGCTTGAGTAGCTATGAACAATAGTAACAAGACTTAGACTGCTGTTTATGTCAGAGCTAAAAGTAATAGACTTTACTTATTTTTATTTTATTTTATTTTATTTCAAAACTTAGAGTTAGGGTTTAGTGTAACATTACTGTCATGCTGTCACACATAATTAGTCACAGTCACATGATCACATGTCACAATGGAAGAACATAGAAGATTCTGGAAGGATAATATTATATAACATATTTAACACATGTTGACCTTGAGGAAAACACATGATTATTTAGGATAGGCTAAAGTAGTAGAGTACAGACCATAGACTTTTAGTATATAAGGTAGATAATCCTGTACTGAGTTTTTTCTTGTGATAACCTAATATAAGGTTCATTCACTTAACTAATCCTAAGGTCTTAAGCTTGTAACAGTCTAGATATACTCATTGTTGAATTAAGTAGTATTAAGTAGTATACTTGTATTCTTTAGCATAGAAGGCTTATACTATAAGTCTATTCACATAGTGTAACAACATTCTCTAGTAAAGAGATATCTAGCTTAGGAGTTCTATTTTTAGAGATATTAAAATACAAGTTTGATTAAGATAGTAGAAAGTAGAATAAGTAGCTAGTAGATAATATGAGATAGAACTAACTAAGAGCCCACTAACACTTACAAAGAGCAGTGTACTTGTTTTTTCACATAGAAGTCTCATGCTATAGTATTTCCTTGTAGTCTGTCCATATAGAGAAATAGTGAGCATTCTTTGGATCTTGTCTAGCACAGAAATTTTTTCTTAAGACAAAATCATTTACAATTTCCTTAGGATAGTAGCAAGTAGTTTAGATAGTTAGTAGATAGTGTGAGATAGGACTTAAAGAGAGCCTGCCAGCACTTATAGAGATTGAGTTAAGTTCAGAGTATAAATCAAAAAGCAAAACTAGTACTGGTTCTGCTATATTTCTTTATACTTCTTCACCACCTATTCCACTACTACCATAATCATCATTCTTATCAATCAAAGCACTACCACACTACTACAATATGAGTCAGCATGATTTACAAACAATTATCTGACAGCAACAAGAGCAGCTTGCAGCAATGCAAGTATAGATTTAAGTACTGTTAGTAGCAGGAGGAGTAGGAAGAGCAGTTCTATAACCCAACACTGGGTCAAATATAGAAGTAACTAAGCTACAAGTATTTGATGGGACTTCAGAAAAAGTTTCAGGGTTTATAACAGCATGCAAGTTGTTTTTAAAAATGAGAGAAATGGCAGTAGAAGAGCAAATTCAATGGGTATCATCTTATATACAGAGAGGATCAGTATATGTGTAGAAGAAAAATATTTTGGAAGATTTAGAATCAGAAAATTTGGAATATAAAATGGAGAAAAACTTTTTAGCAGATTTAAGAAAGGAGTTTGGAAGAGAAGATGAAAAAGCAGTAAAAGTAGCAGAGTTAAAAATGTTAGAACAAGAAAGCAAAACCATAGAAGAGTTCATACAAGAATTCAGAAGAGCAGCAAAAGGAGTAGTTATGAAGGAAGACTATTGGTGGAAGAATTCAAGCAAGGTATGAATGGGGTAATTCAATAAAGACTCATAAAGTCAGAATGTTAACCCCAAAGTATTAAATAATGGTATGAAAGAGCAATAAATTTAGATAGACATTGGAGGGAAAGCAGAAGAGAAGAAGAGAGATTATGAGGGAGAAAGGAGAGGGGAGCTCCAGCTCTAAGACAAAACAATAATAGGTACAATGGCAACAGATGCCATAGCCTTAAGTTTGGCCAAGGAGACAAGAGATTTCTCAATAGCAGATGCCAACAGAGTCTGCTTCAATGGATATCAGGGGATATTGGCAATACTGTAAGTCCAGATCCACTCTACAGAGGCTTAGTTAAACTTCTAGGCTGGTCATTATCTAGACTAGCTCCTAATGGACTGATAACTGTCTCTATCTTATCCTGATCTCTATTGTCTAGTCTGCTACAATAGTACTATAGTTATTTAGTTAATTATAGTTGTAGATATTAATTGGTCAAGTGCACAGACCATGTGCTTGGACCATCCTACTATAGTATATATAGTAGTGGAGTAATAGTAGAATACCTTACCCAAATATCATTTAGAGTTCCTAGACTCTTATAACTTCTTAAGGTAAGAAGAAGTAGAAAAGATGAACACAGTCATAGTAAATCCAAATCAATGGGCAGAATTTGTGCCTAGGTATGATCTATATGCCATGAAGATGGACTGTGGAAGATTTGGTTATTTGGTAAGAAATTGTAGAAATTAGAAAATTGTGGGAAGAGAAAGAAGATTGGAATATGAGAACAATATAAACAATGGACAGAATAATTTAAATGGGAAAGAGAGTCTGGTAGTCCTTGACTAGGCTTTAATAATTACAATAGGTTTTCAATACTCTTCAGAGTAATAGAAAATATATCCTGCTACAACCTAGACAATAGGAATATGCTAAGAGAGGTGATGGTTAAGATTGGATTAGAAAGAATTGATACACATGAAGGGATAACAGTTGAGGCATTGTTGGATAGTGAAGCAACTTGGTTGGTAATGAGTTTGAAGTTTGCTAAAAAGCAAGAATTTAAATTAAAGAAAATTAAAAGACTTATCTATATGAGAAATGTAGATAGTTTCTTTAACAAGGAGGGACCTATTGAGCATATGGTAGAGGTGAATATCTATTACCAGAGGTATAGAAAAAGAATAGAGATAGATGTGATTGCAGGATAGAAGTGGAGTGTAATTTTGGGAATGCTGTGGCTTGCTTACCACAATCCTAAGATTGACTGGAGAATAGGAGAGATGAAGATGACAAGGTGCCCAGAGAAGTGTGGAAAACAGTGGAGGCCAAAACAGGAAAAGTCAGTGTAGCAAAAAAAAAGAAAAAAAGAAGGAAATGAGAAGAGAAAAAGTAGAAGAAGAAGAAAGAAAAGAAAAAGAAAAAAAGCCAAAAAAGGAGAAGACAATAGAAGTAAAGAAGGTAGCTAAAAAATAGGAGATTTGGGATAAGAAGAAGAAAGTGGCAAAATCTGAAGAAGAGGCCAAGAAATTGATATCTTAAAGATTTCATAAGTAGATTCATATCTTTGAAAAGAAAGCAAGTGAGAGGATATGTAATATGGCTAGACTGCTAGCATCAAACCAATTATGCCAAAAGGCAATTTAATTGAAAGCTTATACTTTTCAGCTAACTAACAGTATTTATACTGATTATGAGAACTTGTCAGACATGGTTCATACTGGGGGTGAAAGTCTGTAAGATTAGCTTGGAAATGCAAACTTGTGGAATGATCTTGGCTTCAGCTTATGTACTGCACCATCTATCTGCCATGTGGTTGCAATTTCAGATGGGAGGAAGAAGTCTGAGATGGAAATGAGTACTGATTGGTGTGTTGCTGTTGAATACTAGTGATTGAGTTCAATAAGGATTATCTTCATTGATTATCAGACTAGTGAATTATAGTATAACTACTAGTCTTATATACAAAGAGATAATATAGGAGATGCTCAGGGTTTCAGTGGTATAGCCTCTATTATTCCAAGCAAAGGTTTTAGTAGTGAAATACTAACAGAAGTATGACTCTGCCATAGGAGACTGAGTCAGATGGGGGTATCCCCATTATGAAAGATAGAATATCCAGATAGTTGCATCACTGCTGCATGGATGTGTTGTGAGAAAGGTAGCTGCTATAGAAGGTAGACTTTTATAGTAGACATTAGAAAAGCAGTATCACTGTAGGGATATATTTTCTGAATGGGTAGACTTGGGATATGACAGAACTCAAGTAAGCAGTAGGCCTACAGGATACTAACAAAGAAGGTATGAGATCATATGATAGAGACAAAGGAGAGGTTTGTACTAAGAAAGAGGAAGATGTGTTAATTGTTGTTAAGAGAAGAAAGAAAAAAGGTACATGAGTTTATAAAAGATAAGAAACAAATAGTATAGGACTATAGATATTTAAATGAATAGACTGTAAAAAATTATCCTTTGCCTCTTATTTTGGACATTGTAAAAAATATAAGTACCAAGAAAGTATTTACAAAGTTGGACTTGTAATGGGGGTGTAATAATGTATGGATAAAGGAAGAAGATGAGTGGAAGATATTATTCATGACTTTAAAAGGGTCATTTGAACCTATGGTTATGTTCTTTGGACTAACCAACTCTCTAGCAATATTCTAGACAATGATGAACAAAATATTACAGGATATAATCAATACAAGAGAAGTGGTAAGCTTTATTGATGATGTAATTGTGGAAACAAATAAGAAGGAAGATCATGATGAAGTTGTAGAAGAAGTAGTAAGGAGATTGGCAGAAAATGATTTATATATAAAACCAGAAAAATGCAAGTCAAAGGTTAGAGAGGTAAAGTTTTTAGGAGTAGTAATTAGACTGGATAGGATAAAAATGGAGGAAGAAAAGGTGAAGGGAGTATTGGAATGATCAACTCTAAAAGTAGTTAAAGGTATATAGAAGTTTTTAGAACTTGCTAATTATTATTGGTGATTTATCAAAGACTTTGCAACAATAGCTAGACTATTACATGACTTAGTAAAAGAACTAGTGTTAGCAGCACCATGTTACAACTTAAAGACTTTAGGATAAGTTGATAAGAAGAATCTTGTATTAGGTTAATACAAGAGAACTTGATGAAGTTCTTGGTACAATGTATCTGCCTTTACTAACTACTGATGGTCTATGCTCTACTTTTTTAGCCTACTCTAAATGACTATATATTAGCTATAAGGTCAACATGTATTGTGTACATTATATGACATCATTGTTCTTAAACCTTCTATTATGTTCTTTGTGACCTTATAACTGTGTGACCATATCAGGTGATGTGACTATTGTGTGACAGTATGACTGTGATATTATACTAAACTCTAACCTTAGTTCCAAAAATTGAAAATAAATTGAAAAAAAAATATAAAGAAAAAAAAAATATTAGAAAAAACTTAAGTCCAAGCTTTGCAACTCTGAAACACTAGTATAAAGACAGGAGATAGAGATCAGTAGCTTTTCTTTCAAAATCTCTAAATAAGACAGAGAGAAACTATGAGATTTATGACAAAGAAATATTTGGTAGTTATAAGAGAGTTGGAAAACTGGAGACATCTCTTAGAGAGCATAAAATTCAAGTTTGAGATCTAAACAGATCATAATAATTTGAAGTATTTTATGAAGGCATAGAAGTTAAACTGAAGACAAGCTTATTAGGTATCATACCTATCAAGATTTGACTTTACTCTTAAATATGCACTAGGCATAAAAATAAGAAATGTCAATGAACTTAGTAGAAGACCAGATTAGAAAGTAGAGACTGAGAATAATAACAGTAATCAGACATTAATTAAAAAACAATGAATTCATAGATTAGTAGAAGTAGTAATAGAAGAACCTGAAGTAGAAATGGTAGAAAAAATAAAAAAAGCTAGGAAAAAGAATAAAAAGATAGTCAGAGTAGTAGAAAAGATGAAGAAAGCAGAAGTTAAAAAGCTATGTGAAGATGAGTGGTAGATAAAAGGAGATTTAGTATTGAAGAAAGAAAAGATATATATACCAAAGGATAAGAAGTTAAAAGTAGAGATAATTTGGTTACATTATAATATATTGGTAGCAGAATATGGAGAGAGATGAAAGATAATGGAATTGGTTACAAGAAATTATTAGTGGCTGGAAGTAACAAGAGATATAGGAAAATATGTGGAGGAGTACAATATGTGTCAGAGGATAAAGGACAGAATAGAGGCACCAGCAGAAAAGCTGAAGTTAAGTGAGGTACCAGAGAAATTGTGAACATATCTGACAGTAGATTTTATTACTAAGTTACTGTTAGCAGCTGGAAAAGATGCAATCCTAGTAGTCTGTGATAGGTTGTCTAAGATAGCTCATTTTGTGGCAACAACAAAGGAGATATTGGTAGAGGGATTAGCAAGGTTATTTAGAGATAATGTATGAAAGTTACATGGATTACTGAAGAGCATAGTGTTGGATAAAGGACTACAGTTTGTAGCAGATTTAATAAGGGAGTTGAATAAGATGTTGGGAATTGAGACAAAGCTGTCAACATAATTCCATCCTCAAACAAATGGTCAGACAGAGAGAATGAATCAGGAACTGGAGCAATATTTATGATTCTTTGTTGATCACAAACAAAAGGATTGGCCAGAATGGTTGGTAACAGCTAAATTCACAGTGAATAACAAAACTTATTCAGTGACTAAGATGTCTCCATTTATGGCAAATTACAGTAGAGAATTAAGAATGGGAGTAGACATAAGAAGAAAAGGAAAAATAGAAAAGGTGATAGAGTTTGTAAAGAAGATGAAGTACAGGAGGAAGTAGAAGCAGCATTAAGAAAGGTACAGGAAGAGATGAAACAGTGGACAGACAGGGAAAGAAAAGAAGTGGAAAAGTGGAAAAAAGAGAACAGAGTAATGTTGAGTATGAAGAACTTGGTGTTTAAAAAAAAACTAGCAAAGAAGCTAGTGGATCAATATGTTGGTCCATATTTTATTGATAAAGTAATATCTACTAATATAGTCAAACTATGACTATCCAATTCAATGAGAATTTACCTAGTAGTAAACATCAGTCAGATAGTACAATATAGATAACAGGTAGAAGAACAGAAGATAGAAGAAGTAAAACTGGTAGAAGTGGAAGAAGTCAAAGAGTGGGAGGTAAAAAATACTAAATAAAAGAAAAGTAAGAGGAGTAGTAAAGTACTTGGTACAATGAAAGAGGTTTACAGTAGAGTATGATTCATGGGAAAAAAAGAAGGACCTGAAAAATACAAAGAAAATAGTAGCTGAATTCAAGGAGAGAATAAATGCAGAAGTAAGACAACAGGAGAAAATGGATATGGTAGAAAAAAGAGACTTTAAGAGAAGAGAATTACCAGAGAAATACATGGTAAAGATGTTGTATAGATAAAATAACAGAAAGTTTGAGAAGAAGTACTTAAAGAGGAACTAGTAAAAATAGAAGTCAGTTTCTTCAGAAGAAAAACCTTGAAGGAGAGGTAATGTCAGAATCATGAACATTGGACTCAACCATTTTTATTTTTATTTCTCATTTTATTTTATTTTCCTTTTATCTTTTATTTTGAGAACTTAGGATTAGAGTTAGTGTGATATCACAAGTTACTGTCACAAATTGTCACACTATCATAATAGAACATAGTAGAAGCTTTTAGAAAGAAACAATAACATATGTTGATCTTAAGAATAATACATAGCCTTTAGGATAGGTTAATGATACTATAGTATAGACTAGTAATTTAGCATATATAAGGTAAACAGTTTTGTATCAAGAACTCTATTGAGTTCTCTTATAATATTTCTTTCTTACTCTAACTCTATATTAGGAGCAATTTGTACTCACTCAGATATCTGCAGATATAGCATGGAAAACAGATTAGATATTAGAAAACTTAGCAAGGTTTTAGAGGAGAACACAAGGTAGAAGTAACATACTACACAGATAATGACCTTAGCTTCAACAGAAGACATTGTGCTTAGCTTAACTTTGTCACATAGCTATAATTTAGGAGAAAAGAGTCAGAAGAGGGGCAGGATGAGTGTGGCACTTTATCCAAGTTGATTATCAAACTAAGAAATCATACATAGTAACTATTGTTCTTAAATGTGAAATGAAGAAACTCTTGTCTGTAGAGTAATAGGTAATTGAAATAGAGCATGATCCATTCCAGAAGAGAGTAGGTATATTTAGATAAGTTTGTCATTATCTGGGATAGATAGTGGATATTGTTGTGGCAACTACTAGACCAGTGTCCAATAGCAGCACTAACAAGTAAATCTCAAGGGCAGATATCTAGTAGAGAACATGAGTTGTGTAATTCACAAGAGAACTCAATAAAGAACTACAACTGTATTCTACTAACTATTTATACTAAGTTCTCATAGTCTATGCTACGACTACGTATCTACTGTACATCCTACCCTAAAGTCCATGTGTCATCCATGAGTGCACCATGTGTACACTATGTGGTAGTAATACTCTATCCTCATATCCATTACTTATTTACCTCAAGGCCATCATGCCATATACATGTGTCCTGATGTCATCTTCTAGACTCTTCTCGATCCTTCCAGACTGCTCTAGGCCCTATAACATAATATCATGTGACTTCCAAGTCATATGCCTTCTCTCTCTCATTGTAGACTAATAATATACTACTGTTCTATATATATCTTATCAAAGTCTGTCCACAATTTATTGTATCATAACAGATATCATTGGTTAGTATGTAACACTTTGAGAGGTTTGAATCATAACAAGAAATTAGTACTAGTTTTGGTTAATTTTCAGAATAAGACTATTATAGTATAAACTACCAGTTTATATACTAAGTATTTTATCTAAGGTAGTTATCTAGAGACTACTAAGCAAGTTACTCTGACTACTAGTGGTCCTTAAATATTAGAGAATAGAGGTCCATAGAGTTGGTGGGAGTCCAGCAAAGATATTTAAGATAAAATGAAGATGATTAATCTACACTGAAAGAGATTGGGAAATGTGGATAAGAGAAGAGATATTATTCATAGGTTGGGATAGATATGGTCAGAATGAGATGTGATATTGATGGGTAGTAAAAGATATAAGACAATAACTACTTAGATAGCTATATATTATGACAACCAACACTAGTGATGGTGAAGGCACACAAACTTACATAAGACTGGTACATATACTATATGCTAGCTCATGTCCTATAATATATAAACTACTCCAATATCCATATATCATTCATGAGTATATTATATCTTGACTACAAGATAGACATGTTATAGCTATGTTCCCTGACATTATTATACTAGAACCTTCTACTATCCTCTAGACCTATGACATCATATCATGTGACATAGTCACATGCCATAGTTATATAATCCTCCATTGTTAAATAAAAGAGAACTAAAAAGAACTAAAACCAAAACAAAAGAAATAAAATCTGTAAACTCAAAATAAAACCATATTCAATATTAGAGTCCATGGGTGTATCATAACACAGCACTTGGCAGAGTTTGGGAGTGGAAAAAGCAAAGTTGACTTGACAAACTCAGTGAAGTTGGCAGTGGAGTTGGAAGTTTGAGATTTAAGAGGGAAGAAGTCTGCAGATTTAACAACAGATATTGGTGGTGGTTGGAGTTCAAAATTGGCAGATCCTCTTATATTATTCACAGTCTGTATATTATGAATAGTATAATGCTCATCTATCTTCTGAGAGTCTGCTATGGATCTCAGCTGCTGAGGTATAAACTATATCTAACATACTATAAGAACACTATACCATAACCATACCTACTAACATCATTATTCTAGAATCTTCTACCTTTTTTCATAATCATATAATCATGGTCATGTGCCTCTTTATTATTCAAGAAAAGAAAAAGAAAAGAAAATCAGAATCAAATATAAGGGCTGAGAGCATACTATGACACAGATGTTGCTAGAGCAATTATTACTGATAAAATAGAATGAAATATACAGCAGTATCACCAATGTCATATCTTAACATAGTTTAAATTAAGAAGTGCACAAACTATGTAATATAAACTCCTTGTAAGTTTCTTTTGTAATTCCTATAAGAATGTTCCAGCTTGTAGTTGCAGTAGACACATGTCATATATTTATTAATAATATGAGTGGACAGATGACATTGTAGAGTGACATTGCTCCACAATTACAGATCACTTCTTTTCCTCTTACCACCATCTTACATGGTAGTGCCTATTGGAAATACAGCAAATAAATTCATTCTTTCTTCAACTCTCAGCTCTTCAATTACATCTAACTCACAAGAATTCATTTTACCAACCATGTTATCTTCAAACTGCACAGGGATAGACATTCCTACAGGATTTGTACCTGTCAATGGCTTTGAGGTAAGAGAAAGAACTTTCTCTACTTAAAAGAACTTTTCCAGAGACTCTTTAATGTCTTCAACTCAGTCTTCTATCATATACCATGAAAGAATGGCCAATAACAGTATGGATATCGACCAAGAACCAACTGTTGAATCTTCTGCTCTGTCCTACAAGATGGAGTAGGAGAAAGCTTTATGTTTTGGTAAGATAACTGAGACTTCAGATAACATGAGGCCTCAGAATAGAAATAATGAGGCTATTCTTATTAACCTAGAACGTGCTGGCAATGTGAATCAAGGCAAATGACAACAACGTGACACAGCTCCCAATGACGATGATGACAATGTCATCAACATTCAACTTCCATACAACCTCAATTCACCTACTGAACCAGAACTCTGGAGTGGTAACTTCCACCTAATATCTCTTCATGGGTCCATTGAACAAATCGCTTCAGATACTAAAAGCATTAAGAACTCACTCAATTTCATGGCCAGATACATCTCGAACAAAAAAGTAAACTCCTGCAATACAAATGACTTATTGGACTTTGATAGTATTGGAGATTCCATTTGGAATTTTATTTCTTCTGTGTACCAAGCTAACTGGGACACTTTTTATACTGACAATAATACTATAACACTTAGGGGGAAGATAGCTTCCAAATTCTCTCCTAGAATCGCTCTGACTGCTAGTAAAAACAGCAAGGAAATGTCAAAATCTGTACCGGTTACTATTGATAAGGTTCCCCCACTGCCTCCTCTTCCAGTTAAATCAAAGAGAGAAGTCAACATCATTTCCAAATATTTCCA
>Ga0157358_1001006_pt1 | contig 12213 bp, 8 predicted proteins | sample AttcapACBM2_FD_111484 | JGI IMG/M metagenome (GOLD analysis project Ga0157358, IMG submission 111484) | Fungus gardens microbial communities from leaf cutter ant in Botucatu, State of São Paulo, Brazil - Atta capiguara ACBM2 | ecosystem: Host-associated > Fungi > Mycelium > Unclassified ...
AGGTACAAGTTTTGATTATGTGATGGAAACAGCTTGCACACAGACTATCACTCTTTTATATATATACCTTTGTGTATAAGAACTAGATATTAGACTTAACAACATCAATTTTTATCATTTATTATTATTTATCATTAATATTCATTCTTAATCATCATTGCTATTATTATTAAACTTCTGAATCAATCCTAAATCTCTAAAAGTGCATCTAAGGTTTAGATATCATAAAAAGTGAGTAGTTTATTTTATGATACTGTCCAGATCTCCATAGAGAAATGTACTGTCACTTTTCAAGAGCCTGAATGATTACCAGTATTTCCTTATCATAGATCTCATAGTTATACTTAACAGAAGAAAAGAATTTGTTGAAGAATACTAGTAGATGCTACTTACTATTTACCTTTGACTCTTGAGAAAGGATTACCCCTATTATATAGTCAGAGCTATCTTTTTTAATGCAGAAGAGAGTAGCAGTATCTGAAGAGACCAAAATAGATACAGAGATAATAGCAACTTTCAGTATATCAAACATTGCTTATTGGTCCAAGGTTTATTTTTATATACTATTACTACTAGTTAGATTAAAAAGAGGCTGCAGTACAGATAAAAACCTTTAAATGAACTGCTAGTAAAATTTAGTAAAGCTTAAGGAGATCTATAACTCAGTGCAATTCTTTGGAATTGGCTAGTCTCATACTCTGGCTATCTTAGTAAGATTTATTTTTACTTGATCCTCTAAAATAACCAAGCTCAGATACTTAATTTACTACTTGTCAAACTTATACTTTTTGAGATATAAGTGATATTTCTCCAATAAATAAATTATAATTTAAAAGGTGGTGGGACAGTTTATCATACCAAAAAACATTACCATAAGTTCAAAGAATCTATAGTTTGTATAAAAGAAAGCAAATACTGTTATAACTTAAAGTCTTTAAGTAAAGATAAAAGACTACTTTTGTATTGATTAATACAAAAGAACTCAATAGAGTTCTAAGTACAAACTAGTCTATCTTATATACCACAGACTATAGTCTATACACACATTACAACTAACCTACTCTAAAGTATATACATTTTCTATAAAGCCAATATGTTGTTGCTATACTATATAATATCATCTATTCTAGAATCTTCTACAACTTTCTCTGTATCACATGATGATGTGACCATGACTGTTACATATGACATCATATTGCTTCTTCTATCTAAGTTCAAAATAAGAAAAAATAAAATAAAACTCAAAATAAAATAAAGAAAAATGAGAAAAATAAAATAAAACCAAAAATAAAATATACTAGAGTCTGGTCTATTGTTCACAACTCTGACAAACACTTATTTTTGATGATTATTGCATTGAGAGCCTCACAATTCTGCACCAATCTAAGTGAGTTATCCTTCTTCTTGATAAAGAAAACTAGCACAGTTATAGAAAACTTGAATGATCTTATCTAGTCTGTGTAGAAATTCTCAGCAATAAAAGCATCTAGCTCTGTCTGCTCTGCAGAGGATAAGAGATATACTTTAGATATCTTAGACTTTGCTTCTCCAACCAATTTGATAGCATAATTCTACTTGCAGTGGTTGAAGAAGATATCAAAGTCTTCTTTGGCAAACATTAATTCAAACTACTAAATATGCAGGGAAATAGTAGAGATGCTGTTCTTAATCTGGTTATAACAAAATATTTTCAAGAGTCATTAAAAGAATGGCTGCTACTTAGAGATTGAGGGATAAGGATTCTGGATACCATTGAGTTATGTAAAAATAATCTCCTAGCTTTTCTCAGTAACTAGTAGAGATTTACAGAATTAGGGGAGCTTTTTCCTAATTGTCTGCCATGGTAAGGAGTAAACCAGATTTACAGACATCAAGAGCTTGAATTTGGCATTTCTCAGTCTTCCAAGTATTTTAGTAGACAGTATAATATATATGTGTCATATACCATCCATTATCTGTGCATTTCCCAATATTCTGGCATAGATTACATTTCATTCCAATTGCTTATCAATCTAAAAACTAGACTATATAATATTCTCTATAGTATTTGACAACCTGGAGTATGCATAGCAGTAGATTATCATTAGGTTACCAGTTCTATATTCAAAAATGTAGTCCACTATGTACTGTTTTTCTTAGTCTAATTATTAACTTGAACTGTATTATACTTGCACTTTTGTCTAAACTTCTGTTATCCAAAATCCTGATCATATAATACATGGGCTGGGCACAATAACATCCATTAAAGCCAAGGTCAATCTATCTACATCTATCTGATTCCATTCTCACCAAAGCTTCCATATGAACTCTATCTTCTATGTAATCATCATAGATAAAATTAGTAAGGATGAATTGTTTCTAACAATATAGAATATTACATTATGACTACCTCTTTCTTTTGCTAATTTATCTTGAATTTATGTCATGGTATGTCAGAACTCTTATATTTTATTTTGATTTTATTTTATTTTTATCTATTTTATTTGAGTTGATCTCTTTTTTTTTCTTTTTTTCTTATTTCATAAATGATGAAGAGGCTGAAAAAATAATGTCAAGGTACATGTCTATAGCATATTTATCTCATGACTGATGTATGGATATTAGGATAGGACTATTTATTATTAGCACAGACTATGAACCATTTGTATAAATAGAGTAGCAATACATTAGAGACTTCTTGTTGAGTTCACTTGTGATCTCTACAAGATTCTCACCTTGTAAAACTACTTAGTACACTATTGACCATCTTGGTTAGTAATTGCTACAACAAGTTGTAATTTTTAAACCATGTAAAATCAAGAATAAGGTTTTGCTTATCTAGACTCAAGACTGTAAGCAAAACTTGCTTAAAGTACAACTGATAATACAGAACTATCTCTATTACCTTGGATATATATCCATCTTTATTGGAAGTGTTATTAATATTGTAGACTGGCACAAACCTAGAGAGCTTGTGAATGTTCATATAATGTTTCTCTATAAATTTGTAATTGATAAATATTTCTGTGGCTGTAGAGTTGACTAGTACTTATACTGAAAATATCTTAGAAATATCTATAATTTCAAGGATAACAGAAAGGTATAAGAAGATTTTATAGATATCTAGTAAAAAAAAATAAGACAGCTCCAAGGAAAATTAAAAGAAAAATATATAAAATCTGGAAAAAAAATAGATATGAGCAAAAAAAAATTGTGTATGTCCAAAGTATCTTATAACACTACTCTAATATTCATGTATCAGCCATGAGATAAATATACCATAGATATATATCTTGATATCATTCCTTCTAGTTCTTTCTATAATATTTTAGGCTTATAACATTATATCATGTGTTATGTTCCTTGTGGTTGTAAGAGTTTGTAGTGGGATTGTGGATGGAAAAGTGTTGTTTATGTGGGTGCTTGCATGAATTTCATGTATTTTTACAAGTTATCAATTTTATTGTCAGGTATAGTTCATACTGGGGTGGAAGTTTGCAAAATGGACTTGGAAATGTGTAGACTTGTGGAACAACCTTGGCTTCAGCTTATGTGCTGTGCCATCTGTCTGCTGCATGGTTGCAACTTCAGATAATAGGGAGAAGTCTGAGATAGAAGTGAGTGCTGATTTGGTATATCACTGTTGAACACCAGAGATTGAGTCCAATAAGAATTATCTTTATCAATTATCAGACTGGTGAATTACAGTGTAACTACTAGTCTTATATACAAATGGATGTTATAGGAGATGCTTAGGGTTTCAGTGGTAAAGCCCCTATTACCCTAAGCAGAGGTTTCAGTGTTGAGACACTGACAGAAGTAACTCTATCATGGAAGACTGAATTGAATAGGAGTATCTCTGCTATAGAAGATGGAATACCTGGATGGTTGCAGCACTGCTGTAAGGTGTGTTGCAAGAGAGGTGGCTACCATGGAAGACAGGCTTGTATAATTAGGAGATGATATCACCATGGGAATGTAATTTCCGGACAGGTAGACTTGCATATGATATTTATTCTAAATAAACATAAGTTCTGAGGTTTTCTGTTTTGGTGAGTTGATTTCATAGGGTTTGTATAGCAGTACTTCTTCATCTTGAACTTATCCTTTGCCTTTTGATGTTGGTCTTTTCAATTCAAAGTCATCCTGCTTATAGGCTTCTTGAATTTCTTTGATATATACTTCAGCATATTCATTTTATTTCCCTTTACAATTATCTAGTTCATCTACTAGTAGTGCTTGAATGTGATACACTTGATCTTCCATATTACTTTGGATGATATTTCATAAGTTTTCCAAAATACTGAAGATATCTCCAACTATTTGTGTTTGATAGTTGTTGCTGGCTTGTAATATGGTTGTTTTGATCTCTGTTATTTGAGCATTTGCTTCCTGTGCTAACTTGATGATGTTCTATAGCTATAACTGTATGTTGACTATTCTTTCTACTCCTCAAATAATCTTGTGGTATTTCTTCAACCAATCCTTCTTTTCTTGAGTCAAGGTGTACATTAGATTTATGTTGTTGAGAGTGTGAGTGGTATATGGGTTGGAAGATATATGAGCTATAGTGAATTGTTAAGCTATATGGATTTTGTTTGCTAAATATATTGAAACTGTCAATTTGGAATTTTATTCCTCTCTTTTATAGATTTTGACCTGAAATTTGTGCCTAATAGTTTTCAATCATTTTTTTTGCATGAGATAACTCTGTTTTTGCAATCCACTGGTTATGTTTATCCCCATAACCTTTCCAATGCACTAAAACTGAGTTTACTGTCCTCATTTCCTATGTTTCCTGATTTCTTCTACCTCATATTCCTCTTCTTCATTAATAATATCTGGTGGTGGAGCTGGCTCCATATGTTGTCCTTTGAATTGGGGTTTCTTGCATTGTATAAGCAAGTCTTCATTGAACATATTGTGTATCATCCATCCTTCCAGAAGTTCCAACTGAAATGCTCCCTGACCAATATTCTTTGAGATTTTAAAAGGTTTATATTATTTTTGGTCCAACTTCTTTGAGGTTGATTTGAATGAATGTTTTTAGCTTCCAACCACACATTTTCTCCTTCCTTCAGTCCTTGAGGGCTTTATCTCTTCTTGTCAAACTATTTTTTCATAGCTTCTTTTGCTATCTTCATCAAATTCTTTGCTTCTTTCCAACTTAGTTGTAATCCTGTAAGAAAATCCTCTAGCTTTGGTAATTCTGTTTGTATAGTCAAGTTTTCTTTCCATAGGTGTCTTTCAAAGTTAAGTTTGAATGGTATATGTTCCATTGCCACATGTTTCTTGTTATTGTATTGAAATTCTGCTGCTACAAGCTATTCTGTCCAATTGTCCTATTTATAACTGACATAGTGTTGTAGGAATGTTCCAATTTCCTGATTGATTCATTCCATCTGTCCATCTGTTTGAGGGTGATATACTATTGATAATATTCTTTTTATCCCTAATGCTTTTATCAGCTTTTCTATAAACCTTAACACAAATTAAGGTCCTCTATTGCTAAGAACCTTTTTTGGTACTCCATGTAATTTCCAAATGTCATCCCAATAAATCTTTGCAATTTCTCCCAATAATATATTTGTTGTTGCCATTTTTAATCAAATCATTTTTATAAATTGATTCACTATGACTATGATGGCATTCTTCTTATTTGACTTTGGTAATGGCCCAATTATATTGATGCTGATTTCCTGCCAAAGTCCTTCTAGTGTTTCTAAAGGATGTAATTCTCCTGCCTTTTTCATATGTTGCATCTTGTTCTGTTGACATTTGAAACATCCTTGAACATAATTCTTCATATTGTTTTTTATTTCTGGCCACAAGTAGTTTCTTTTGATTAGTTCCATCATTCAATATTGTCCTAGATATCCCATATCTACTGGATTATGATTTTCTTGTAAAATTCTTTCCCATAGTTTTTGATTATTTTGAATGTAAATCTTTCTATCCATATAGACAATTTCATTTTATTCCCAAGATTGACCATTTTCTTTCTCCAATTCTTTGATTACTTCTTGTTCTTTGGTATCATTTCATCATATTTCTTCCAGTAAAGTAGTTTCCTCTACTACTTGATTTCTTCATAGCACCATTATTTCTATTGTTGTCTGTCTTCTTGACCAGAGTTCTTCTTTTAACATCTGAACATCCTTGCTATTATCTTTGGTATCCACCTGATCCTTTCTTGATAGAATGTCTACCTTCATGTTTGTTTTCCCAGATATGTGGCATAGTATGAAATCATAGTCTTGTAATTTCAAATACTATCTCACCTGTCATATATTTAATTTATGAGGTTTTCTGAAGTTTTTGAAATTTTCATGATCTATCCAGACTTCAAACTTTTCTGTGGTGTCTAACAGATATTGTCTTTATTTTTGTTAGAGCCTCCACTATTGCCAATAGTTCTTTGTCATAAATCTCATAATTTCTTTCTACTAGTTGCATTGTTCTAGATAAAAGTGCTATAGCTTTCCATTTTCCCTCTTGTTTCTAAGATAAAACTCCTTCTATTGTATGTCCCAAAGCATCCATGTCTACTCTGAATTTACCTTTTCTCTTTAGAAGGGAAAGCACTGGTTGACTTGTAATTTTGTCTTTAAGTTCTTCAAATGCCTTCTGATGTTCTTCTGTCCAATTTCAATTCTTCTTTCCTTTGAGCTCATTGAGAGGTTTTGCTATATGACTGAAATTCTTGATAAATTGCCAATAGAAATTTGTGAATTCTAGAAAGCTTTCAACTTCTTTGATTCTAGTAGGTATTTTCCATTTCTTTATAGCCTTGACTTTATTGTTTTCTATTTGAACTTGTTCTCATCCAACAACTACACCTAGGATTGGAATTTCCTCCATATTGAAATTGCATTTTGATCTTTTAAAACACAAATTGTGTTTCTCCACTATTTTCAAAAATTGGATTGTCCATTCTTCTAATTCCTTTATTGTTTTTTCTGGAATTATGAAGTTGTCCATATAATTGGCAAGTACTCCTTCATATAATAGTTCTCAAAAGATGCTGTTCATCATTCTTTGTGTTGTAGCAACCACTAGTCATAAAGACCAATGACTACACAACGAGTAAATCTCTTAAGTGAATATAATGTGGGGAACACAAGTTGTGTAACTCACAAGAAAACTTGACAGGGAACCACAATATTATTCTACTAACTATTTATATAACTATCCATAGTCTGTGCTACAACTATACATCTGCTGTGCATTCTACCCTAATGTTCATACCCTGTCCTCATGTCCATTACTAATCTACCTCATGTTCTATTACTCATCTACCATGCATTTACCTCAAGGCTAGCATGCCATATACATGTGCCCTAATGTCATATTCTAAAACCTACTCTTAATCTCCATTGTCTATGCATACATCATGTATACACCATGAGGAAACCATGCTGTTAACATGTTCCTTGACATCACTCCATTTCTAGAATCTTCTTGATCCTTTCAGACTGCTCTAGACTACTCTAGGCCCTATAATGTAATGTAATGTGACTTCCCAGTCACGTGCCTTTTCTCTCTCATTATAGACTAATAATATAACTATCTATAAATATCTCACTAAAGTCTGTCTACACTTTCTTGTCTTATAATCATAACCTTATATTAGGTAATCATATGCAAACTTGATAGAGTTCCAAGTACAAAGTTATCTACTTTAAATATACTAGAGTAATGGTCTATATTATACTTTAAATCTAGTCCATTCTAAAGACTATATATATTACAATTGTCTTTTTATAGTTACTATATGGACTATAGGGTTGAGGGTCTTGTCTTTATGATGCAATGATTAGCTATACTGAAATTATCTCAGTCAGTGCCTCATGTGACATAAAATTGTGACACTGAGTCACACTATGTGACAGTTCATGACAGTTATATATAATGTTACACTAAACTCTAATCTTTAGTTAAAATAAAAGTAAAGTAAAGTAAATAAAAAGAAAAAATGAACATAAAATAGAGTCTATTGTTTGCAACTCTAACACATGAGTTACATATTTCAGAAGAAGACTTGGAGGTTTGGGGACATCAAAAAGTAGTGAGATATATTATTACTAATGCTAGAAGAAAGTGTTAGTTTTGATTGATTTTCAGAATAAAACTAGTATAGTATAAACTACTAGTTTATATACCAGGTAGAATACCTAGAGTAGGTATCTAGAATAGAGACTACTAAGTGAGTTACTCTGTATACTAGTGATCTTCAGATGTTAGAAATGAAAGTTCATGGAGTTTTGGTAAGAAAGTAGCAAGAACATCTAAGAGAGAATAGAAAGAGATAATCTGTACTAGAAGATGTTGGGGAGTGCAGATAAGAGAGGAAACATTATCTATAAGTTGGGACAGATAGCCAAAATGGGATATAACAGTATATACAGACCATAGTTAGATGTCTATAAGGTAGATAACTTATACTAGGAACCCTATTAAGTTTTTTTGTGTTATTCAATACATAAGTACACTTTCTTCTCCAACACTTGAAAGTCAAGTCATAATAACTATAGTATAAGTTAGGATGAAGTGAGTTCTTCTTAAAGCAGAGTCTACTATTATTATTACTATGTTAAACCCTCTTAAATCTCAAGTGCTAGAGGTAAAAACATACTTATATATTAAGTGACACTGTTAAGAGTAATTCACACTTACTAATATTATCTATAAGTAGCACAAAAGATGGGTTGGGTCAAAAAATGAGGTTAGAAGGTGGATTGGAAGTGGTACTATATAGATAAGGTAATCTTGACTTCAACAGAAGATTGTTGTACCTAGCTTAACTCATTATATAGTCATATTTTGGAAAGAAAAGTTCAGATATACTAAGTATGAGTGTGGCACAGTCTAAGTTGATTATCAGACTAAATATCCATGAAATTGGATCAGAGATACAAACTTTGTGGAACAACCTTGGCTTCAGCTTATATACTGCACCACCTGCCTGTTGTGTGGTTGCAATTTCAGATAGAAGAAAGAAGTCTGAGATAGAAGTGAGTGCTGATTGGTGTGTCACTATTGAACACTAGAGATTAAGTTCAATAAGAGTTATCTTCATTAATTATCAGACTAGTGAATTACAGTATAACTAGTCTTATATACAAAAAATTAATATAGGAGATGCTCAGAGTTTTGGTGTTGAAATACTAACAGGAGTATGACTTTGCCATGGAAGACTGAGTCAAATAGAAGTATTCCTATCATGAAAGACAGAATACCTGGATGGTTGCATTACCACTATGAGGTGTGTTACAAGAAAGGTGACTGCTGTGGAAGGCATGCTTGTATAGTGGATATTGGGAAAGCAGTATCACTGTGGGGATGTATTTTCTAGATGAGTGGACATGGTATATGATAGTATCCCCCCCTTAGGACTGAGCCTTCAAAGTCCTATTGAGTTTATCTGAAGAATCCCATAATAATGTCTAAATTAACAATATATAAACAGAAAAGAAAAGTTTTTGTCTTTTTTTCTGTATCACCATATTCTCCCCTACTTCTTCTAATATCTCCAAACATGACACTAATATGCTTGAAGAGCAGTACTATAAAATGCAGAAAAGGCATGAAGAGGAGCAATAGCTCCAGGCCTGCTGTGTAGAGCATGCTGCTTAGAAGGTAAGAAAGGCAGTAGAGGCTAAGATAAGGGAGAAAGCCAAAAAGCAGAGGATAGTGGAGGAAAAGAAGAAGAAGAAACAGATGGAGTACCTCCAACAAATCTAGGACAAAGTACTGGCAGAGAATGCCACTATTTTGGGGGGCATGGAAGGTTCCCAGGTTGTGGAAACTAAATGTAAGAAGGTCAACTCAGAAAATGAATAGGAGCAATGTCCCTCCAAGAAAGCTAAAGAAAAGCAACCAGAAAGGTACTATGGAGATATCAGGATCAAGATGGGGGGTTTTAACCTCTGTAACAGATGTATAAGTGCTAGGTAGGATTGCCTGGTGCACTACTCAAAGTGAGTAAGAAATAACTCTTTTATTTTTTCTTTACTAATGATTTTTCTTCATAACTATTCTCTTACATATGCTAGGTGTATTGCTCTCAAACAGTGGTATAAACTTTACACCAATACCAACTCTCTGGTTATGATTCCTATTTATGTGTTAGGCATGGTTTGTACTTGAAGGTAAAAGTCCATGGATTTGGCTTAGATATGCACAGAGTGTAGGAACTCTATGTAATGAGCTCAGTGATGTAGACTTGTATGAATGACCTTGGTCTCAACTTATGTGTTATGCCTCTTACAAGCCATGTAGTTGTAATTTCAGAGAATGGTCTTGTAAGAAGTTATAAGAAAAGGAGTAAGCACATTGCTATTGACACCAGAGATTGAGCATCAACTTTAGTTGATTATCAGGCTAGCTATTACAAAGTATTCACTAGCCTTAAATACATAAAATAACAAAAGAAGTAGTTAAATGGATCTCTGAGCAAGTGTTTCAGTAGTGAAACATTACATAGGAGTTCAGACTTGAATAGGGGAAAACTCTATATAATGTTGTAGCAACCACTAGATACAAAGTCCAATAATTACACAAGCAAGTAAAGCTCTCAGTAGGTTATTAATATGGAGATTACAAGAGAACTCAACAAGGAGTCTCTGCTACATTGCTACCCTATTTATGTAAATTACAGTTGGTTCATGCTAACATTAATCTACCTTGTCCTAAAGTCTATGTGTCTTCCATATATAAGCCATGAAGCACTATGAGACAAGCATGTGATAAATATGTGCCATAATGTATTTCTTTCTAGCCCTGTCCATCTAAGTCTAGACCTATGATATCATTTGTCATGTGACCAAGTCATGTGTCTTCTTCATTGTCCAAAAATAAAAGAAAAGAAACTATAAGACAAGTTAACAATGAAAACTCAAAAGAAAATATATAAAATTCAGAGGAAAAATAAATAGTCACTCCTAAAGAATCCTTAGGTCCAAATTGTTTCATAACATGTAAAGTCCAAGTAAATTTGCAGAGTTTGAAGAACATAATTATGTAATAGAAACAAATGAATATAACTACAGATTTTGACTCAATTAAAGCCAAATAACCATGGAGATTTGATAGAATTAAGTCTATTGTAAAGTACTAAACCTCTGATGGAGTTTTGGACACAAATAAGGCCAAATAATCATGGGGATTTGATATTGTATTGAATTTAAACATGTCTTAGACATATTTTGGAGTTTGGGATATAATACTATAGCAAGGTCTTAAGTACTATCAAAAAGACACTCCAAGAACTCATAGAGGAGTACCAAGGAATTAGGAAGTCTCTCTAGAACTTATTGAAGGGCTAGGAGAAAAATATGGCCCAATTAGCAAGGATTAGGACCATGATGGAGTAGAGATATAGTTTGAAAGAGGAGAACAAAGAGAAAGATGGAGATAATGAGAAAGGGTCTGAAAATAGCCCTAGGGAAAGTCAAGAGGAGGTAGAAGAGAAAATCCCATCACTCACCTCCTATTAGTATAGTTTTATTTATTTTGAATTTCATTTTTGCTTCTTGTTGTCTAATTGTGTGAGTAAGAAAATTAAGAGGATTAAATAAAAATAAAAGTCTAAAACTTTGAAAAGAAACCTTATAAAGTGTATGAAAGCTAGGGTAAAATGAAAATAAGTAGACAGAATATACTAAGAAATTAATGAAAGAATCACCATTAGAAAGTGTGTGGAGGTAGGAGATAAGTACAACAGTGTGATTAGGACAAAGGAAGTAGACTAGGCTTGGCAGTATCACAAAATGAACTACTCACTTATTTGTGATGTCTGAACCTTGGGTGCACTCTCAGAAGTTTAGAAGTAATTCAGAAGTTCAATAATGATGACAATGATGATTAAGATCAATATAGATAATAAAGGATAAAGATTGATATAAATTGATGTTGTTAAGTCTAGGGTTTAGTCCTCAAACATAAAGGTATATATACAAAAGAGTAATGGTCTGTGTACAAGCTATTTCCATCATATGATCAAAACTTATACCTGATGGGAGCTGTCATCTGTTATAGCAGCTATCAGGCTAATTTTAGAAGGTAACTAATTATGTCACTACATTGATATGCTTGTATTTCTACCAATACTTATAGCTTTGAGACATATTATATATTGTTGGAAATGTATTGATGAGCACTTTTCAATGCAAATTTAATTGTGCAAATCAGTTCAGCTGTTCATGAGATATCAGCAGACAAAGCTTTTACAGC
>Ga0157358_1001008_pt1 | contig 12196 bp, 13 predicted proteins | sample AttcapACBM2_FD_111484 | JGI IMG/M metagenome (GOLD analysis project Ga0157358, IMG submission 111484) | Fungus gardens microbial communities from leaf cutter ant in Botucatu, State of São Paulo, Brazil - Atta capiguara ACBM2 | ecosystem: Host-associated > Fungi > Mycelium > Unclassified ...
ACTGATAAACCCTAACCCAAGTTGTTCTAAAAATAGAAAATAAAATAAAAATAAAATAAAATAAAATAAAGTGAAAAGAGAAAATAAAAGTGAAGTCCATCATCAATGATCTTGACATTACCCCCCTCTTAAGATTTCTCCTCCAGAGAAATGTCCCATTCTCCAGTCTTTTCTTTCCATCCTCTTGTTTTCTTCCTCCATTTTTGTTTCTATCATCTCCAAGTGCTTATTTTCGTCAATTTTCCTATCTTCTTTCCACTTCTTCTAATTCTTTTCCAATTTATTTAGATATTCTTCCTCAAATTTTCGATCATCCCACCCGTATAACAACTTCACCATATACTTCTCTGGTAACTCCATCCTTCTATATTCATCAACTTCTCCCTCCTGCCGTCTGACTTCTACTCCTCCTCGTTCAAATTCTTCAATCAATTCTTCCGCATTTTTCAAATTTTCTTTCCTCTCCCATGTATCTCCTTCCACCATAAATCCCTTCCACCATATTAAATATTTTACTACTCCCCTCATTTTTTTCTTGTTTAATATTTTTTCTACTTTCCATTCCTCAACTCCCTCTACCTCTACCGGTTTTCTCTCTTCTTTCTTTTGCCCCTTCACTTGCTCTTTATACCTCACAATCCAGCTAATGTTTACTACTAGGTGAATCCTCATCAAACTCAGCAATCGTAGTTTTACTGTGTTTGAGGACACCACTTTTTCTATCACATAAGGCCCCACATATCTCTCCATCAACTTTTTACTTGGTCTTTCCTTAAACACTAAATCCTTGGTGCTTAATAGTACCTAATCTCCCTTCTTCCATTTTTCCATCTCTTTTCTTTCTCTGTCTGCATACCTCTTCATCTCTTCTTGGGTTTTTCTTAGTGCCGCCTCTACTTCTTCATGAACCTTCTTCATTCTTTCCACAAACTCCATTGCATTCTCCACCTTTCCTTTCTTTCTAATATCTCCCTCCATTCTCATTTCCCTTCTATAATTTGCCATAAATGGCGAGACTTTGGTTGCCATATGAACTTTATTGTTCACCACGAACTCTGCTATTGCCAACCACTCTGGCCAATTCTTCTGCCTATTTTCAATAAAGAACTGGAGGTACTGGTCCAATTCTTGATTCATCCTCTCAGTTTGTCTATCTGTCTGAGGGTGAAATGCTGTTGACAACTTCGTCCTGATTCCCAGCATCCTATTTAATTCTTTGGTTAACTCAGCTGCAAACTGAGGTCCTCTATCTGATACCACACTCTCCGGCAACCCATGCAGTTTCCATACATTGTCCTGGAATAATCTTACTAGTCCCTCTGCTGATGTCCCCTCAGTTGTTGCTACAAAATGTGTCATTTTTGACAACCTGTCACATACCACTAATATCGCATCTTTCCCCACCACTACTGGCAATTTCGTGATAAAATCTACCATCAAGTGTGTCCATGTCTTTTGTGGTACTTCACTTAACTTTAACTTCTCCACTGGTTCCTCCATCCTATTTTTCATCCTCTGGCATAGGTCACATCCCTCTACATATTTTCCTATGTCTCTAGTCACTCCCGGCCACCAATAATTTCTTGTTACCAACTCTACCATCTTCTATCTACCTCCATGCCCCGCCACCAGCACATCATGATGTAACTGGATTATCTCTACTCTCAATTCCTCATCTTTTGGCACATACACCTTCCCTTTCCTTAATACCAGGTCATCTTCAATCTTCCACTCATGTCCTCTTAACTCCCTGACCCCCGCTTTCTTCATCTCTTCCACTACTCTAATTACATCCTCGTTCTTACTTCTCGCCTTTTTTATTTTTTCTACTAACTCTACTTCTGGTCCTTCTACAACTACTTCATATATACTACGAATCCAATTGTCCTTAATAAATACCTGATTCTCGTTGTCCTTGTCTACCCCTATTTTCCAGTCCGCTCTTCTACTAAGTCCATCTGCCTTACCCATCTTACTTCCAGCCACATGCTTCAGGATAAAATCAAACTGGGACAGATACAATTCCCATCTAGCTTATCTCCTGTTCAATTTTTGTGCCTTCATAAAATATTCTAAATTCTTGTGATCCATCCAGATCTCAAATTTGAATTGTGCTCCCTCTAGCAAATGTCTCCATGCTTCCAATCCTCTCACAATAGCCAACATTTCCTTGTCATGTATTTCATAATTTCTTTCAGTTTCATTTAATGACTTAGAAAGGAAGGCTACCAGTCTCCATAACCCATCTTTACATTCCTTCGACAATACTCCACCTGTTGCATAATCTGATGCATCCACTTCCATCCTCATTTTTTTATCTATATCGGGGGCTGCCAACACTGGTTCCTCTGTAAATCATTTTTTCAACTCTTTAAACGCCTCCTCCTGCTTTTCTGTCCATTCCCACTTTTTATCCTTTTTGACCATGTCATGTAACAGCCTTGCCACAGTTGCAAATCCTTCTATAAACCGGCAATAGTAATTTGCCAGTCCCAAGAATTTTTGTACCTCCTTAACGCATTTTGGCGTCGGCCATTCCAAAACACCTTTTACCTTTTCTTCCTCCATTTTTATCCCCTCCGGTCCTATCACTACTCCTAAAAATCCCACTTCTTTAACCTTCCACTTACACTTCTCTGGTTTGACATACAAATCATTTCTTCTAACCTTTTAATCACTTCCACTACCAATTCATCATGTCCCTCCTCTGTCTCTGTTCCTACTATCACATCATCAATAAAAACCACTACTTTTCCTATGTTAATCAAATCCCTCAACAATTTGTTCATCATTGCTTGAAAAGTTGCTGGGGAATTCATCAACCCAAAAAACATAACAGTCAGTTCAAACAACCCTTCTGGCATCATGAACACTGCTTTCCACTCATCTCTCTCTTTGATCCTCACATTGTTATATCCCTATCTTAGGTCCATCTTTGTAAACAACTTCTTGGTTCCAATGTTCTCCAAGACATCTGATATCAATGGCAGTGGATAATTGTTTTTTATCATCCACTCATTAAGATACCTATAGTCCTGCACCATCCTCTTTTTTCCATTCTTCTTTCCTACAAAGAACACTGGCGCTGTTTGTGGTGACTTAGACAGCTGGATGTATCCCTTCCTCAGCTGCTCCCTCACAAATTCTCTCACTTCCTCCCTTTCCTCTCTTGACAAAGAGTATACCTTCCCTTTTCGTGGTATGAACCCCTCCTTCATATCTATTGTGTGATCCCATATTTTTCTTGTCGGCATTCTTTCCGACTGCTTCTTTCCAAACACCTTTATCCATTTATGAAATTTTTCTGGCACTAACTTCTTTGCCTCTGCCTCTGACTTTGCCACTTCTTCTTCCTCGTCCCATATTTCTCACTCCTCCCCTACTTTCCTTACTTCCACTGGTTTTCCCTTTTTCTGTTTCTTCTTTTTCTTCTTCTCCTCTCTCTTTTTCCCCACTTCCTCCCTTACTTCTTCTTCCTTCTGCTTCTCCCATCCCGATTTTCCTTGTACTGGTCTCCACTGCTTTCCACATTCCTCTGGACACCACGTCATCTTGACCTCCCCTGTTCTCCAGTCGATCTCCGGATTGTGGTGTGCTAGCCATGGCATTCCCAAAATCACCTTCCACTTCTGTCCCCCTATAACATCTATCTCCGTCCTTTCCCTATACTCCTGATAATATATGTTTACCTCCACCATATTTTCTATCGGTCCTTCTTTGTTGAATGACCCATCCACATTTCTCACCTGTATCGGCCTCTCCAACTTTTTTAACTTAAAGCCCTGTTTCTTGGCGAACTCAGAGCTCATTACCAACCCTGTTGCCCCACTATCCAACAGTGCCTCCACCGTTATTCCTTCCTGTGTATCAATTCTTTCTAATCCTATTTTCACCGTTACTTCCCTCAATATCTTTCCCTCTGTCTTTCTTACTTCTTTCTCCTCTGATTTTGGTGCATCAGTGTTTATTGTTGTAGCTAATACACTATATCTATTTTGAGAACCTAGTTGAGGAGTTCTATGTTCTCCTCCTCTTTTAAATTGTTCGCAAAGTTTGTAATCTCCTCAATTCTCCCTCCCCCGTACTCCACTCTCCTATTCTCTGCCACTCTTCCCCTCTGTCTTCGATTCCTACAATGGTGGGCCATATGCCCAAAGCCCCCACAAGTATAGCAATTTCTCCCCCTATCTACTTCCATTGCATAAGGGTCCCTCCTTGGTGGAGCCCCCGCACCCTGTCCCTGTTCTCTAACAACTACTGCATTTGTCCTTTCTACTCCCTCCATCAGAGCAGGCCCTGTTATCGCCTGCTGAGGCAATGGTTGCCTCTTCTGCCATACTAAAGGTCATGGCAGGCTCTGTCTTTGCTCCTGCTTCAGAGCCCTTCCTCCTGGTTCCTTCTTCTCTCACAATCTCTCTTTCTCTCTCCTATTTTCCCTCCAATTCCTATCAAGGGCCATTGCCCTCCTGTACCATTGTTCTATGGAAGTTGGTGGATTTTCCGACTCCATCAACTTCCTCTGGATTCCTTCATTCATTCCTCTCTTAAATTCTTCCATCAATGGCCACCCCTCGTATCCACTTCCCTTTGCTGCTCTTTTGAACTCTTGAATAAACTCTTCCATCATTTTCCCTCCTTGTTCTATCTTTCTCAACTCCGCTGCTTTGACTGATTCCTCCTCTCCTCCTCCAAACTCTTTCTTTAAACTTGTCAAAAATTCTTCTACCAACTCATATTCTACTTCTCCTGCTTCTAGCTCCTCCATCACATTTTCCTTCCACACATCTGCTGATCCTCCCTGCACATATGATAGAACCCATTGTACCTGTCCTTCCACGGTTTCTCCCCTCATCCTATTCCTAATATAAAGCTTGCATGCTGAAATAAACCTCCCTATCTTTCCTACTTCTCCATTGAAAATAGCTGGTTTAGCTACCTCCAGATGGGACCCTGGATTGGATCCTATTGCTTCTCCCCCTGTTCCTGCTCCTCCCTGCACTGCAAGCAGAGCTTGAATTTGCGCCTGCATCGCAGCCAACTGCTCCTGCTGCTGCCTAATAATTTTGTGAAGGTTTAGTTGACTCATGTTGATGTTGTATGAGGGAGGTGAGTCGATTGGTGATAAGGAGGCTGATGGTGGTGGTGGTGTTGGAGGTGAAGATGTGTATAATGGGAGAGCGGAAGCTGTGCTGGTCTCACTCTCAGACTCACTTACTCTCAGACTCGTATTCGGATGACAACAGGATTCTCAGTAGGTAATAGCAGGTCCTCTTCTTGCCCTGCCTATACTGTTTACTGACTACTTAGGTCTACCAACTACTGCCCTAAAGGAAAATGTATGCGATTTTGACCTAAGAAGGTCGTTCTACTCTAAACAAGTGTTTTAAGAACACCTGTTATTCCTCTGCATAGACAGACTACAAGGGGGCCTGTAGCACAAGGTTGATATGTGAAAAATGTAACGAGCACATCCACAAAAGGTAATACACTCAAGATACACTAGTAGGCTTTAGTGTAGATGAGTGGCCAAACTTCCCCTGTCTGGCTAGTGCACCTCTTATACCTAGGGTCTGGCAGTGCCCTTCTTGACTAAAGGTTGGTGTTGACCTTCAGTCAAGGATGAAAAGGAGTAAAAAAGGATTCAAGGGCTAGTGTTAAGCGGTTGAAAGTTTTGGAATTGAGTTCTAATGTTATGAACTAAAACCTTAGAGTGAGGTAATAGAACAACTCTTGTATTGAGTAATATAAGAGAACTTGATAGAGTTCCTAGTACAAAGTAGTCTATCTTATATACTACTACTCATGGTCTGTGCTCACTACTGTGCACCCTACCCTAAATGACCATGTGTATGACATGAGACCAACATATGTTGTTCATGTTATATGACGTCACTTTATTCCAGAACCTTCTACTCCATTCTTCCAAGTCTCGTGATTAGTCTTGTGACTACGCCATCAACTTGTGACTGATGTGACATTGTGACTGATAAACCCTAACCCAAGTTATTCTAAAAATAGAAAAGAAAAAGAAAAAGAAAAATAACATAAAGTAAAAAGAGAAAATAAAAATGAAGTTCACCGTCAACAATCTTGACAGACTGCTATAAGTGGATCAATCTTCATAGGAGAGGAATTCTTAGTGGATAGTTCTATCATTTAGAGAATTCTGTCTGGATAGCAGAACATATAACATTCCAAGTAAGATTAGAGATGAACATATAAGAAGAAAGAAGAGAGGTAGAAATGAAATCCTATGAATAAGAGATTGCAGACAAGATATTAATTGCTCTCATGTAGTCTCATGTAGAAGGAACCAAGCTTAGAAATATAAGAAGTAGAGTCCCAATCATCAGAGATTTGGAATATAATTGTCCTCTAATAATTAGTAAAAACCAACACTAGACTAGACATCCTCATAAGAGTCTACAAGTGAGTTCAAAGAGCCTTAGCATTAGGCTGGCCATATATTAACAGATTATCCAGCAAAGTAAAATTATAAATAGTTAGAGCTTGAGGGCTCAGAAAGTTTCTCCTGGCTATCTCATCTATATTAGTGACCTGAGAGAGTGCTAAAGCATTCAGTATATCTTTAGTAGTGAAGATAGCACTAGAATAGGTAATAAAAGCAAAAGCTGATTTAATATGATGTTATGCTAGAAAATGCTAGAAAATGTTTTTTCATGAGAAGATATACTCCTACAGGTACTTGAGTACTTGTAGGCCTTTTTAAGGCACTAGCAAGAAAACCTGTCACTCTTAGATGATATTTTAGGTTCTTTCAAGTTGTTATCTACTCAAGAAATAATGTGGTAACTGTTAGACAAACTAAATCTCATGAATGGAGTCTTTAGGGACTAGAAATGCTATGGGGCTCATGAAGGGCTGACTACAAAGAAAGAGAACTTGTGAGTACAATCAGAATACATGAGAACATTTGGGACAGCTAAAAAAGACACAAGTATAAGAGATCAAGAGGAGAACAGGCTGGAAAGTGACTCACAAGCAAAAGTGACTAGTTGAAAGTATGAGAAAGAAAAGAAACTAGTATTTATAAGCAGGATAAGATTATTAGGCTAATGTTATGCTGCAAATCTAGAGGAAGCCTATATATTTCTAGAATCCCAAAAGTGTTTCTTTTGTTATTTTTGCAATGTCTATTCTCTGTATTTTTAGACCAATATAAATCATAAGTAGAAAAGAAACAAACAGAGGATCTCTATCTGAAAACCCCACTTGTGAGCAGTTTAACTACTATTTCTTGAAAATGTATTGTTAGTACTCTGTTTATCACTTTCAGACAAGTTTGCCTGGAAAATGCTAGTGAGGTAAGTATCAGTTGATATCATCATCCATAAGGTTTGACTTGAAGGATACTTTTGGGGTACATTATTTGGAATAAATAGTATTGTAGTAGGCTTTTAAGAAGTTATTCAATTTATTCACTAGATTTTCCAAGAGAGCTTGTTACACAGTGTAAGGTTCACTGTTTAGGAGTGTGTTAGCAAGGAAACATATTTGTAAGCAGATGTTCTATACTATTTTGTATTCATGAGTGCTTTTTCAGGTATTTTATACATTCTTGTTAGATATAGTTCACATCTTATTATCTGGGATCTAATAATAAGCTTCTCAGAGTTTCAAATAAGTAATTTGTGTTATCTAAGTACATGGAATACAAGAGTCAAAACAACCTTCAGTTTCAGCATATGTACTATACTTCTACTAGTCATACTTGTCAATATTTTCAAAGAGATACTCAGAGTATAGTTAGGAAATAAGTCCACTAGAAGATGGAAGATATGTCATTGCTAACACCAGAGGTTAGTAATAGTTTTAGTTGATTTTCAGGATAAGGCTTTATAATGTAACTGCTAGCTTATATACTAAGTATAGTATTTAGGGTAGTTATCTAGAAATTAAGACTGCTAAGTAAGTTATCCTAGTTTTTGTGATTCTTAGATATTTGGGATGGAGATCTATGAAGTTGTCAAGAGTCCAGCAAGAATATCCAAGAGTTAAGTCAACAAAAGAATCTTGTATTAGGTTAATATAAGAGAACTTGATGGAGTTCCAAGTACAAAGTGTCTATCTTATATACACTAGACTAATAGTCCATGCTATACTAAACCTAGCCTATCCTAAATAGCATGTAATAAACATGTTATATAATATCATTGTTCCAGAACCTTCTATATCCTTCTGTATGATATGTATATTATGGCAACTACTAATGAAAATAGTCAATAGTATACTAAATAATTTTACAAGATGAAAGTTTCATGGAGATTACAGAAGAACTTAACAAGGAGTTCCTGATGTATTCATACACTATTTATACAATATATAGATGATCCATGCTAGTGATAAATAAAAAAACTATTTTATATAGTATTAATATAAACCCTAGAGTTAAGATATATCCACTATAAGGATATCTATGTATATTACTGGTTTACATCCTAGATAGTATACGTAGGGTAGTTATCTGAAATAAAACTACTAAGTAAGTTACTCTAGTTACTAGTGATCCTTGAATGTTAGAAATAGAAGTTCATAAAGTTGGCAAGAGTCTAGCAAGGATATCTGAGGTGGAATGGAGATAGTTGATCTGTACTAGAAGAGATTGGAAAGTGCAGATGAGAGAAACAGGAGTTATCCATAGGTTAGAATAAATGTGGCCAGAATAGAATATGATATAAATAGTAAACTTTACACTGTGTAACAAGTTCTGTGATAAAATCTAGTAAATAAATTGCAAAGTTTTTTAAGAGCCTCTAACAATACTATCTATTCTAGACAATACATATTAGAGTTATTGTTATATGTCAAGTCCACCCATCCAGAAAATACATCTTCACAGTGATACTACTTTCTAAACCTCTATTATATAAGGCTGTTATCCATGATGGCTATCTTTCTCACAACATGTTTTTGTAGCAGTAATGCAACCATCTGGATATTCTGTCTTCCATGATGAAAATACATCTATCCAACTTGGTCTCCTATGGCAGAATTCTTACTCCTGTTAGTATCTTATTACTAAAACCTCTGTTCAGGGTGATAAGGGCTATACCACTGAAACTCTGAGCATCTTCTATAGTTCTTTCTTATATATAAGACTAGTAGTTATATTATAATTTGCTAGTCTGATAATTGATGAAGATAACTCTTATTGAACTTGATCTCCAGTGTTCAATAGCAACACGCCAATTAGTACTCACTCCCTTCTCAGACTTCTTCCTTTTCATTTAAAGTTGCAACTATGTAGCAGTCAGACAACACAGTATATAAGCTAAAGCCAAGATTATTTCACAAGTTCACACATCTCTAAGCCAACTCCACAGACTTTCATCCTTAGTGTAAACCACAACTAACAGTTGTGAACAATAGACTCTATTTTATTTTCATTTTATTTTACTTTTTATTTTTAAACTTAAAATTAGGGTTTAGCATGATATCACATGTGAATGTCACAAAATGTCACATGTCACTATCACATAATCACATATCACAAAAGAACATAAAATATTCTAGAATAATAATGTCATATTATATACTCTTTAAAATAAGCTAGGTTTAGTGTAGTATAGACTAACAGCCCAGCATATATAAGTAAGATTTATTGTACTTAGGAACTCTATTGAGTTCTCCTGTATTAACCCTAATACAAGGTTTTTTTGTTGACTTTACTCTATAAGTATTGTAATAACTACCAGTTAAGATAACTAATAGTATCACTAAGTAAACTTATAAGCAGAGTATCTTGTGGAGATTATAAGAGAACTTGACAAGAAGTTCCCAATGCATTCCTACACTATTTATATAATACGTAGATAGTCTATGCTAGTGATAAATATTCTACTTTAAAGCTTATATATCATCTATGAGATAAACATACTGTTGATATACACTTTGATGTTATTCTTCTAGCCCCTTTTCCCACATTCTAGGCTTATGACATCATGTCATGTGACACATCATGTACCTCTTCATCATCTAAAAATCAAAAGAAAAGGAAAATCAAAAGAAAATAAATATCAAATTAAGAAAAATAGATAAAAAGAAAAGAAAATCAAAATAAATTGTTAGTGTTCAAGTGTACCATAACAATAAGTCTTCAATTATAACAATGCATCCCAAAGGTATCTTTCAAGTTAAGCCTTACAACTAAAGATACCAACTAATACTCACCTTGCTAGCCTTTCTGAGACTACTATTGAAAATAACAGTTTTGATATTGCAATTAGTTTTAGTTCTATTTTTATCATTATATTGGACTCATACTCCATGTCATTATTGTAACTTGGACTAAAACTCAGTCATCCACCTTGTCTTGTAGTATATATTCTAGTTTACTATATAATACAAATAACAACAACTTTATCTGAAAGCTCTAGATTCTATTAAGCACTTTATTCTACTACTGCACAACTATGTTTGTTCACATCACTCTTTATTACTCATTTCTTTTGTTAACTACTAGAACTCTCTAAAACTTGCCTAAAAGTAATAAAAAATACTAACAATGCTCACTTGATAAAATCACAATTAAACTTATAAGTAGGGAATTTAGATGGTGTAAAGAGACTTGCTCTTTCATGTTTTCCAGCTGATCATAGTTCATAATCCTTTCTAATATCTATACTTATCTGCTAATTGAATTTTCTATATCTTAAATCTCTTTAACAAATACTCCTAACTATCTGGATATGTTATTTAACTTCTCTTTCCTATATTCCATTACTCTTTCATAATACTCTGTGGTTTTCCATAGTCTGCTATTGTTATCTGTTCATTTGCTTTTCTGTATTCTAAAGACACTTGCTAAGCACTCTAGCTTTCTTCTAATTTGGTCTATCTATTCTGGACTATTCCTGATTACTCAAGTATCACATTTCCTACTTATATAAATAGAATTCTGACACATTAGAATAGACCTGATATTATACAAAATAGTTATTACCTTCAGGAATCTCTATTCTATTCTCTTAGAATTTCCTAGAAGTAAGTCTATAGCTAGTATTTATTAGACAATAAACTTAGGATTTCCTGAAGATTTAAAGTACCTTGCTCTTTCACCCAGTCATATTAACAGATATTGAGTTCTAATATTATAACTTAAGACTTAGTGAGTAGTCAAAAGAAGAACCTTGTATAGGGTTTATATAAGAGAACTTGATAGAGTTCTTAGTACAATGTATCCATCTTATATATACTAGCTAGTGGTCTGTGCAAGACTAATAATAATCTATCCTAAAGCCATATATTATTTATAAGATTAATACATAATAAATATATTATATAACATTATTGTTTTAAAAATCTTCTATGTTTTTCCATGTAACTGTAATATTTGTTATATTTGTGGCAGTCACTATAACCCTAACCCTAAGTCCAAAATAAGAAAATAAGTAAAAATAAAAATAAAAATGAGAAAGAAAAATAAAATAAACTAAGTCTATCATCTTCAACTCTAACATAATTGGATTAGAATGTAACAAATCACTATCAAATGTACCCTGCATTTTTGGGTAATGTTTAGATTGCAATAGACTATAGAGTGTTTAGAATAGTAGCCACCTTTAGAAAATATTATTCTGTTTTCTTAGATTTTCCTGAAAGTGAATGTTAAACTCTATAATATATTCAGATTTTTCTAAAGTACAAATCCCACTCAACTTCATAGACTTTGTTTAGTTGTTGTAAGAGAACCTGATATTTCATTGTATTTAATAAAGTAAGATCTCTTAATTCTGAGCCCCACAGTCTTTATAATAGACTTTTCTACCTCCAAATACTATCAAACACTATTGCAAAGTCTATAGACTTTGCTATAGTCAACTCTGAACCCTATTCTCATACACTATCACTTTGGAAGACTTTTTAGATTATTACTTACTTGTTACGATTGATACCTCCTGGAGACAGCATAGAGAAGGGCCAAGGGTATGACAACATGATCAGCTATGCCGCAAGTAGTCTCAGTCAGTGTCTCATGTAGTAAATGCTACAATCTCACCTTATCCTTATTGTTTCCTCATAACATTTGCCTCATGTACTATACATTGTGTTACTTCTGACCAGTGTTATGATCTTAAGTCCTTAGAGTAAGACAAAAGAACAACTCTTGTATTGAGTAACACAAGAGAACTCGATAGAGTTCCTAGTACAAAGTAGTCTATCTTATATACTACTA
>Ga0157358_1001009_pt1 | contig 12186 bp, 5 predicted proteins | sample AttcapACBM2_FD_111484 | JGI IMG/M metagenome (GOLD analysis project Ga0157358, IMG submission 111484) | Fungus gardens microbial communities from leaf cutter ant in Botucatu, State of São Paulo, Brazil - Atta capiguara ACBM2 | ecosystem: Host-associated > Fungi > Mycelium > Unclassified ...
ATTTTTATTTTCTTTTTCTTTTATTTTCTGACTTTATAGGGATTTTGTTTTCTTTTTGTTTTCTTTTCTTTTGGACGATGAAGAGGCATGTGACATCGCAGTCACATGACGTGTCACATGATGAGACATCATAAGGCCTAGAATGTGGTAAAAGGATCTGGAAGATGACGTCAGAGCATATGTATACAATATGATGGCCTTGAGGCGAACATGAGGAAGGAGTATGGACATAAGGGCAGGGTTAATTATTAGTAGCACGGACCATGAGGACTTTGTATATATAGGACTCTGATTAAGAAGAGACTCCTTGTCAAGTTCTCTTGTGAATTTCCACTTGATAATTCTACTTTGAGATTTTACTACTTGTGTTGTCATTTATCATTCTGATAAGTGGTAGCCACAACATCTATTTGCTTTCAAATCTTATCAAGAAAATAATTCATCATGTAGTTAACATTATGTCTACAGAAGCTGAATTATTCACTATTAGGTGTAGCATTAACCAGGCTATTCAAATTCCCAATGTTGTATATATAGCACATTGCATCTTTGACTCTTCAATCCACTCTTATCAACATTAATTGATAGCTATATTGAAAGAACTCAGGAAATTCTTCAATAAGTATTCTTCAAATTCTATCAATTTTGGGATTGTCCAAGTAACAATAACAATAACTAGCCTCTCTACTCCATAGTCAATAAGAAGACTAAAAAATTCAACTTCACATCTTTATTCCTATGAAAATTGTCTTGGGACTTTGCAAGAAAGAGCAAATGCAATAATATCCTAAAGACATCTGATGCTAGAGACAAACAATTCCTTGATCTTTTTGATGATAATCTTTATCCTATAGAATCTTTATATACTAAAGGAGGTTCATAGATCAAATACTTTAGACATTCAAACTCATTATGTGCAAGAGCTATAAGAGCCATTGTTAATAATGCTCCTATAGGAGAATATCATCTTTATTTCTTCTCTAATGAAGACTTTAGTTGTCTATATAAAAACTATCTAATAAAGTTAAGATGTCATATCCTCTATGACTATAGGAGATTTAACAAGTATTAGAATCTAAGGCAAAATACCATTGGTCATTTTGTGTCTTTTCTTGAGTTTAACATAAATGTGTTTTCTTTTGGAGAATATATTACATAGTAGAGTATTTGTCTGTACAATAGTGACTATATTTATTTTTCTTTTCTTTCCCTTTTCTTTTTCTTTTTCTTTTACATGTTGTTTGCTCCTATGTAATATAGTTACAAAGTAGCTACCACAGTCTGCCTACAAGCTCCATATAATAAATTGTTGATTTAAAAAAAAACATAGTATTATATATGATATAAGAGAAAGTATAAAAGATTTTGGAATGATAATATCATATAGTATATTTACTATATATTGACCTTAAGAATAATGCATGGATATATAAGGTAAACAACTTTTTACTAGGAATTCTATTGAGTTCTTTTGTGTTAACCCAATACAAGGTTTCTTTCTTGATTTAACTTTGAGTCTTGAATCATAATATGTTTGTGATTTCCAGAAAGTTCTAAGTATATTATTTTACAAATTATTTTACTTGATTTTAGTTTTCATTTTTAGTTTTCTTTATTTTGAACATAGATAAAGAATATTTCATTCAACTTGTATTTCCACAACAAGTAGACCAATTTTTACAAATTAAGTTGCAGTGGAATACTCCAAATGATGGCTATCTGTACATATATGGGATGTACAAAAATGACAACAAAAAACTGAGATATCAGGCCATTAGTAACTGTAAAAGTTTTGTTAGCTAATATCTTATGAATAACCAGATGGATTCACACAATTTAACTTGTATTGGAAAGTGTCCATCAAACTATTTCTGATGATATATAGTATTTTCCAAAGCAATAAGTATTCATAGAAATACAAGCATATCAATATAGTGACATAATTAGTTATCTTCTAAAATTAGCCTGACATCTGTTATGATAGATGATAGTTTCCATCAGGTACAAGTTTTGATCATGTGATGAAAACAGCTTACATACAGACCATTACTATTTTGTATATATACTTCTATATCTAAGGATTAGATCTTAGACTTAACAACATCAATCTTCATTATTTATTATCAATATTCATCTTTTTATCATTGATATCTGTATTAATCTTAATCATCATTGTCATCATTATTGAACTTCTGAATTACTTCTAAACCTCTGAGAGTATACCCAAAGTTCAGATATCACAAACAAGTAAGTAGTTTATTTTGTGATATAATCACTAAGTACAAGTGGTGCTTATCTCTAGAAAGTCCTAAAAATGAGGACTTCTAAGGGTAGCAACTATCTTAAATACTAATAAAGTCCATTTTGATCTAGTAGAACAATTTTGACATAAGTAAAGAATGATAGCAGCTATATAAACCTAGGAATTTGCTGAAAAAGGAAAAAAGTGATTTTATAAAGAGAACACAAGGGAATACTAGAGAAGTTTGATTACAGAGGTTAATAATATGTTTGTGAGAGTTTATAAGGATTAGAGGACTCATAGATTAGTCTGAAAAAGATAATAGGATTTGGTGAGATTGTTAAGTACTAACTGATGAGAAATAAGAAGACTATAGGATTTAGCAGGGCTGAGAGTAAGGGTTTGGAATGCCAAAGTAGGTTTTCTTACATTGACTCCCCCTCCTAGATTACTATGCTTTAAAGTAACAATGACTGGGTAAAATTTGATAGCTAAGAACTTGACTGTACAAATGAACTATAGAGCTTCAGAGTTAAGTTTGTGAAAATCTACTACTCTGTCTGGTGTAAACACCTTTGAGGCATTCTTCTATGAGTTTTTCTCTAAACCAAAGGTCTTTTACTTTATCAAATACTGATACTACTGTTAATGCTAAGTGTTACAAACTCAAGTCTTTAGAGTAGAACAAGTAAATAAATCTTATATTAGGTTAACACAAGAGAACTCAATAGAGAACTCTGTATAGGATTGTCTACCTTATATACTGAAACCCTGTGGTTCATGCTACTCTACTTTTAGCATACCCTAAACAGCTATGTGTTTGCCTTAAGGTCAGTATATGTTATATATATTATATGACATTATTCTTTCAATATAATATGTGATCATGTGACTGTGACTGTGATAGCATCATGTGATATGTGACAGATGTGTGACAGTGTGATGTCACACTAACCCTAACCCTAAGTTCCCAAAATAGAAAATGAAAAAAAATGAAAAATAATTAGTATCTACTGTTTTCAACTCTGATAAGTAGCTGTCCAGGAATTTTTTGATCTCCCATTCTTCTTATTCATTTATAAGAGTGAGGTTGAATGGAGGTTCCAAATGTCTACTAGAGATTGGGTTTTTAGATATGGCAGTAAGCTTAATAACATTGAATACTAGATGCAGCCTTCTCATTATAAGTGAAAGATTTAGACAATAGACTATAGATCCTACTTATATTTTGACTATATAAGGTTCAAGACATTGGTAAGACAATTTAGCAAAGGAATATGTAGTCTAAATATCTATAAAGTTGAGATATACCTTGTCATTAGACTTAAAGATTGAGGTAGGATTTTATTACTAGTTATAGTGAAGCTTCATGTTTTCTTGGAATTTGTGAATGGCCAATCTTGCTTCTTCTAGTACCAACTTCATCTATTCTATGAACTTCATAATGTTTTCCAACCTTAATACTTGTAGATATAGCTTGAAACCCATTCTTGGAAGATGACTTATATTTAGAAGAAATGGACATTGCTGAGTAGAAGTATAGATATGATTGTTATGCTCAAACTCAATCATAGGCAAGATATTATATCAGTCACTTTGCTTTTCATTTGCAAATAGCCAAAGATATTAGTCTAGCTCTTGATTAACATACTCTATTTGTCCATCTAATTGGAGATACTATATGGTAGAAAAAGCAATTTAATATCTAACATTGTTATATCCCATTCCAATCATATTTATTCCAATCCATATATAACGCTCTTTCTTTTATCCATACTTTCTAACTTTTCCCAGTACAGATTAATTCTCTCCATCCCCTCTTGGATATTCTTATTGGGCCCTTGCCAATTCTATGGATTTCCATCCCTAACATCTGAGGATCACCAGTATACAAGATAACTCACTTAGTAGTCTCCATTCCAGATAATTACACTAGGTAGACTATCTAATATATAAACTGGTAGCTTATATTGTACTAGTCTTATCTTGAAAATCAACTAAAACTGATACCCTCTTCTAGTGTTGGTAGTAATACACCTTGCTATCCTCCAGTAGTTTTAATCCACTAAAGCTTCTCAAGTTCACTTCTAGAATATGTGACTAGTACAACTAGTAGAGATATAGTATATAAGCTAAAGTCAAAGATTGTTTTGACTCCATCTTCTATATTCTTAGATAATGTACTAATAACTTATTTCAGACTTCTGAGATATTTTATCAAATCTTGGATAATGAGATGTGAACTATGTCTAATAAATATGTAATATAACTCTCTAGTGAAGTAAATGATAAACTGTGGTCCTTTATTCAACATGGCATAAGTAGAAAAGCTATGCAATTTCCAGATATTGTACTATCAGAGTTGAAGATAGTAGACTTTATTTATTTTTATTTATTTTCACATTTTCACATTTTCATTTTCATTTCTAATTTTAGACTTAGGATTAGAAATTAGCATGATATTATATATAACTGTTACAAACTGTCACACATGGGTTTTACTCAGAAGTAGCCAAGTTATTATTGTTTGATGAAAATCTAGAAAAGATGATAGATTTTATAATAATATACAAGTTGTATATCAGAATAAGAATAAGAAAGGAGTCAGTAGAGAAACAGGTATATTGGATTTTGACATATGTGCAGGAAGAATCAGTAAATATTTGGAATTAGGAAACTGGTGTTATGGTAACCACTAATCAATGTTGTGGCAACCACTAGACTAATGTCCAATAACAGTACAAACAAGTAAATTTCAAAGTGAATATAATGTGGGAAGTTCACAAGAGAACTCAACAAGAAGTCTCTGCTAAATTAGAGTCCTATATATACAGAGTACACATAGTCCATGCTACATCCTCATATTCGTCTCATTTCTTACTCAAGGTCACCATGTTGTATACATGTGTCCTGATGTCATCTTCCAGATCCTTCTACTATGTTCTAGGTCTGTGATGTCACATCATGTGACATGTCATGTGACTGCAATGTCACATGCCTCTTCATTGTCACTAAAAAGAAAAAAGAAAAGAAATATAAAATCAAGAAAAATAGATAAAAGAAAAAGAAAAATGTTAGTGTCCAAAGCATTCCATAACAATCAAGATGGTTAATAACACACTAAAGTAGTCTTACAAGTGAGAATCTTATGGGAATCACAAGAAAACTTGACAAGAAGTCCCTAATGTATTCTTATACTATATATACTACTAACACATGGTCTGTACTAACAATAAATAATTCTACTCTAAAATTCATATATTATCCATAAGTATACCATAAGATTGATATACCATAGATATGTATCTTGACATTATTCCTTTCAGCTCTTTTTACCATATTCTAAGTCTATGATGTAATGTCATGTGATGTGTCATATGACTACATTCACATTCTTTTTCATCATCCAAGAAATAAAAGAAAAAGAAAATAGAGAAATCAAATCAAAGAAAATAAATAAAAAGAAAAGAAAATCAAAATAAAATATAAGGGTTTAAGCATACCTATTATATGCAAGTTCACCTGTCTGGAAATAACATCCCCATGGTGAAACCACCTCCAAATCATACAAGGCCACCTTTCTTGTAACACATCTGATGGTGGTGCTGCAACCATCTGGGTATTTTGTCTTCCATGGCAGAGATATTCCTATTCAACTCAGTCTTCTATGACAAAGTTACTCCTGTCAGTGTCTCAACACTGGAACTTCTACTTGGAGTAATAGGAGTTTTCCTACTGAAACCCTGAGCATCTCCTATACTCTCTGTTTGTATATAAGACTAGTAGTTACACTGTAATTCACTAGTCTGATAATCGATGAAGATAATCTCTTATTGAACTCAATCTCTGGTGTTCAATGGCAACACACCATTTAGCACTCACTCCCATCTCAGACTTCTTCCCAACATCTGAAGTTGTGACCATGCAGCAGACAGACAGCACAGCACATAAGCTAAAGCCAAGGTCATTCCACAAGTCCACTCATCTCCGAGCCTATTCTGTGGACTTCCACCCTGGTGTGAACCATATCTGACAATACCATGATAACTGGAAGTTTTTATCAGTGAGAGAATTATTAACAGCATTTAAAAGAGAGTTTGGGAAAGAAGATAACAAGTTCACAAAAGTAACAGAACTCAAGCAACTAGAACAAGGTTCTTGCACCATAGACAAATTTGTTCAAATATTCAGAAGAGTAGCTAAAGGAAGTAGATACAAGAAGAGAGCACTGGTAGAGGAATTCAAAAGAGGAATAAATAGCAATATTAGATATAATGTAAGGGTTGGAGTTGAATAGACTTTAACTCTTAAAATGTAGTTTAGGACAACAAGAACTTAATGGAGTTCTTGTTGGAACTAGCCTACTACTTATACAATGGCTGCTTGGTCTGTATGCTAGACTTCTGTGGTTACATAACCATTTAATTTTAGTATAATCTTATAAATAACATTGTGCTCTATTATGGTTCTGGATCCTTTTGATCAGTTGATGGAAAGTATGGGAAATGCCTTCTGTTTTAGATAATTCAGATATCTTGTAATATACAAGCTCATAGAGATAAAATGGCCTTCTCTGGACATTGAAGAATAGTTTGACAAGTTGATTAATCTGGACAGAAATTGGGAAAAAAGCAGGAAAGAAAAAGAAAGAATGAGAGAAAGAGAAGAGACTTAAGCACTAAAACTAAATATACTAGCAAATACTAGAGGGATATAACAGTAGTAGTTGTCACAGCCCCAAGTATAGCCAAGGAGGTAGTGCTTTCAGCAGATGCCAACAGGACCTATTCTAATAGAGGAAGTGGAAAGGACTAATACCATTATAGTATACCTGTAACAGTAGTAGGCAGTGTTCATACCAAGATATGATTTATATACAATAGAGGTAAATAGAGAAAAGAATTGCTATAACTGTGGGAGATTTGGAGATTTGGACATATTACAAAACACTATAGAGATCAGAGGTTTGTAGTGTAAGAAAGAAAAATAGAGTGTGGGAATAATTATAATATAAATAATTTAAAAGAGAAAGAGAATCTAGTAGTTCTTGACTAGGTTCTAATTACAACAAGTTTGTAATACCCAGAAGTTATCAGAATTGTGAATAATAGACTCAATTAAATTCTATTTCTTTTTTCTTTTCTTTATTTTTGAGTTTCTTTCTTTTTATTTTGGAACTTATATGAAAGTGTAACATAATGTTATATATGACAGTCATAAAGCATGACAAAGGAGTAACACCTGTCACAGGGTTGTCACATATGTCATGGTCACAGTTACACAATCAAATGACACAGAAAAGGTTATAAAAAGTCCTAGAACAGATAACATCATATAGTATGGCAAGTACATATACTTTAGGATAGGTTAGTTATAGTATGTGCATAGACTATAATCTGTAGTATATAAGGTAGACTAGTTTATACTTGAAACTCTATTGAGTTTTTTTATATTACTTAATACAAAAGTAGTCTTTCATTTTTATTCAAAGACTTAAGTCATAATAGAAGTAAAGTAATAGAAAATACATCCTACTGCAACTTGAATAAGAACACTCTAAGAGAAGTAATGGTGAATATTAGATTGAAAAGAATTGACACATAGAAATGGATAATAGTAAAGACATCTTTAGACAGTAGAATAACAAGTCTCATTATAAGCTCAGAGTTTACAAAAAAAACAAGGATTTAAGTTGAAAGGCTAATTGATGTGATAGGAATGCAGAAGTGGAATATAATTTTGGAGATATCTTTGCTTGCTTGCCATAATCCTGAAATTGATTGGAAAACTGGAGAAGTAAAAATGACAAGATACCCTAAAAAATATGGAAAGCAGTGGAGATTAAAGCAAGAAAATTTAGTGTGGCAAAAGTAGAAGAAAAAAGAAAAAAAGAAGGAGAAGAGAAAAGAATAAGAGAAAAAAGAGCAAAGAAAGAAAGAAAAGAGAAAGAGTAAACCAAAGAAGGAAAAAACAATAGTAGTAAAGAAGATGTTAGAAGAGTAGGAAATTTGGGATGAAGAATGAGAAAGTAGCAAAGTTAGAGGAAAAAGCCAAGAGACTAGTTTTCTTAAGATTTTACAAATAGATCCAGATCTTTGAAAGGAAAGTGAGTGAAAGAATGTTAACAAGAAAAATATAAGACTATATGATGGAAGTAAAGGAGAGGTTCATACCCAATAAGGAAAAAGTATATTCCTTGTCTAAAGAAAAAAGGAGAGAGAGATGTGAGTTCATCAGTAAACAATTAAGGAAGAAATACATCAGATCCTCAAAATCTCCTTAAATAGACTATGAAAAATAATTATCCTTTACCTCTTATTTCAGATATTGTACAAAATATTAGTATAAAAAAGTATTTACTAAGTTAAATTTATAATAGGGTTATGATAATGTATGAATAAAGGAAGAAGACAAGTGAAAAGCAGTATTTGTTATGAGACACTTGAATACTAACAATTTTATTTTTCTTTTCTTTTATTTTTCTGATTTTATATTGATTTTCTTTTCTTTTTCTTTTATTTTTCTTTCAGACGATGAAGAGGCATGTGACATCACAGTCACATGACATGTCACATGATGTGATGTCATAAGCCTAAAACATAGTGGAAAGATCTAGAAGATGACATCAGGGCACATGTATACAACATGGTGGCCTTAAGTAGGAAATGAGATGGATATGAGATTGTAGCACAGACCAGGTGTATTTGGTATATATAGAACTCTAATTTAGCAGAGACTCCTTGTCAAGTTCTCTTGTGAACTTCCCACTCGATATCCGACTTAAGAGATTTACCGCTTGTATGATCATTTGTCTTTATGATAAGTGGTTGCCACAACAGTATTTACTACTCTAGAAGGATTCTTTGAACCAGTAGTGATATTCTTTGGGCTCACCAATTTCCCAGTAATATTCCAAACAATAATGAACAAGATTTTATAGAACTTAATCAATACAGGAAAAGTAGTAAGCTTCATTGATAATATTATTATGGGAACAGAAAAGGAGGAAGAATATAATGAAGTAGTAGAGGAAGTAATAAAAAGGTTTGCAGAGAATCACTTGTATGTAAAACTAGAGAAGTGTTAGAGTTAAAGATAATAGACTTAACAAATTTTTATTTTATTTTCCTTTTATTTTTTATTTTGAGACTTAAGGTTAGAGTTAGTGTAATATTATAAGTAACTATCACAAATTATCACATGGAATGACTCAGTGTCACACATCAGTCATGATCACATGATTACATATCATAAGGGAACATAGTAGAAACTTCTCAAAAGAAACAATATTACTATAATATGTTTAACACATATTTGTTACAAACTCAAGACCTTAGAGTTAATCAAGAGAAAGAACCTTGTATTAGGGTTAACATAAGAGAACTCAATAGAAAACTCTGTACAGGATAGTCTACCTTATATACTAAATCCATATAGTTCATACTAGCTACTTATAACCTATCCTAAACAGCCATATATTAGCCTTAAGGTCAACATATGACATACATGTTGTATAACATCATCTTTCCAGAACCTTTTACCTCCTTCCATGTATCATGTGACTTGTGACCATATCATGTGATATAACCAATGTATGGCAATATAATCTTGTCACTCTAACCCTAACCCTAGTTCTAAAATAGAAAATAGAAAAGAAAAAGAGAATAAATTTTCATCTTTGATAATATTGATCTTAAGGATAATACATGGCCTTTAAGATAGGCTAATAGAACTGTAGCATAAACCAGTAGTCTAGCATATATAAGATAGATTATTTTGTATTAAAAACTCCATTGAGTTCTCTTGTATAATGTCAGGCATGGTTTACACTGGGGGTGAAAGTCTGCAATATAGACTCAAAGATGTGCAGACTTATTGAACAACCTTGACTTTAGCTTATATACTGCACCATCTGTCTGCTACATGGTCACAACTTCAGATGATAGTAAGAAGTCTAAGATAGAAGTGAGTACTGATTTGGTGTGTCACTGTTAAACACTGGGAATTGAGTTCAATAAGAGTTTATCTTCATCAATTATCAGACTAGTGAATTACAGTGTAATTACTAGTCTTATATATGAGTTTCTACTATAGGAGATGCTTGGAGTTTCAGTAATATAGCCTCTATTACTCTGAGCAGAGATTTTAGTATTGAGACACTAACAGAAGTAACTCTATTATAGAAGACTGAGTCAAATAGGAGTATCTTCACCATAGAAGACAGAATACTCAGATGGTTGCAGCATTGCTGTAAGGCATGTTGTGAGAAAGGTGGCCACTATGGAAGGTATACTTGTATAATTGGGAGATAATATTACTGCAGTGATGTAATTTCCAGATGGACAGACTTGTATATGACATATAATCTCTATACAAGGTTCTTTTTCTTGACTTACTCTAAGGTCTTGAGATTACAAGTGGAAGGTAAAGAAAATAGGATTATTAAAAGTAGTAATAGGGCCAGAACAAATTAAAATAGAGGAAGAAAAGGTAAAAGAAGTATTAGACTGGCTAACTTCCTAAGGAGTCAAGGATATACAGAAGTTCCTAGGATTGGCTGACTATTATCAATAATTTATTAAAAACTTTGCATTCATAGCCAGACCTTTACATAACTTAGTAAGAAAATATCAGAAATAGAAGTGGACAAAGAAGTAAGAAAAGGTGTTTAGAGAGTTGAAGAAATTTACTGAGGAACTAGTACTAGTAGTACTTGACTTGGACAAAAAAATAAGAATGAAAGTAAATACATTAGACTATACAACAGGAGGAGTCCTATCAATAGAATGTGAGAATGAACAATAAAGACCAGTAACATATCTCTCAAAATATAAAAATAAGATAGAGAGAAACTACAGAATCCATGATAAGGAGATGTTAGCAGTGATCAGAGAATTAGAAAACTAGAGGTATTTTTTAGAGGGCACAAAGTTCAAGTTTAAGGTCTGAACAGACCATAAGAATTTGGATTATTTCATGAAAGCATAGAAGTTAAACAGAAGACAAGTCTGCTTGGCACATATTTGTTAAGATTTGACTTCATCTTAAAACATGTATCAGTAACAAAGATGGAAATGACAAATGGATTAAGTAGAATGCTGGACTGAAAAGTAGGAATAGAAAATAATAATGAAAATAAAAAACTGATAAAAAAAGAATGAATTTGAGGATTAGTAGTTATAGTAGTAGAAGAATTAAAGAAAGCAGAGTTTAACCTACTTTAAAGGCCATATGTAATCCATAAGGTTGACATGTGGTAGACATACTGTATAACAATATTGTTTTGAAACCTTCTATATTCTTCTGTGTGATAGTAACATAAGAGATAAGGAATGGCAGATAGAGAATGATTTAGTACTAAAAGATAAAAAGATATATGTATCCAGTAATGAAAAGTTAAGAACAGAAATTATCTGGCTATACCATGATATGACAGTAGCTGGACATAAAGGATGGTGGAAGACAACAGGACTTGTGGCCAGGAGTAACTAGAGATATAGGGGAATATATAAATAGCTATGACTTATACCAAAGAATGAAGAACAGAATGAAGGCACCAGCAGGGAAGTTGATAGCAAATGAGATCCCAAAAAAACTATGGATATATCTAACAGTAGACTTTATCACAAAACTACCATTAGTGGTAGAAAATTAATTCTAATAGTATGTGACAGGTTATCAAAAATGGTACACTTTGTGGCCACAACAGAAGAGACATCAGCAAAATGTTTGGCAACATTGTTTAGGAACAGTGTATAGTGTTATAGCAACCACTTGCCAGAATGGCACTTGTGATATACTGACTCCAGTAAAGCTCTCAGTAAGCTATCTAGTAGTGGAAATTACAAGAGAAATCGACAAGGAGCCCTCACTGCATTGCTACCCTATTTATATAAGTTACAAGTGGTCCATGCTACAATAATGTGTCTACCTCATGTCTACTC
>Ga0157358_1001011_pt1 | contig 12183 bp, 7 predicted proteins | sample AttcapACBM2_FD_111484 | JGI IMG/M metagenome (GOLD analysis project Ga0157358, IMG submission 111484) | Fungus gardens microbial communities from leaf cutter ant in Botucatu, State of São Paulo, Brazil - Atta capiguara ACBM2 | ecosystem: Host-associated > Fungi > Mycelium > Unclassified ...
ACGTCATGTGACTGCGATGTCACATGCCTCTTCATCGTCCAAAAGAAAAGAAAACAAAAAGAAAACAAAATCCCTATAAAGTCAGAAAATAAAAGAAAAAGAAAATAAAAATTGTTCATGTCCAAAGCATCCCATAACAATGGACATGTGCAATGGATATAGCAATGTTGTTCTTAATGCTAGTATCTAAGACTATAACGACTGATTTGGAATTGTTGGAAGCATAAAATACATATTTATCAAGTTTGTGAATGTAAGCTACCTTGCTTTCTTTGCTTTTGTGATTTGCATGATGGAATGAAAAATGACTATGAAAAGTGTCAATTAATCTAGTTTCAAGAGAAAATTCATTACTAAGAGAATTGAAAGTAGAGAAAATTCCATTAAGACAATTGTTGGCATTTATAACAGAATCTTTGATCTTTAGTTATTGCTTATGAGTTATAGTTATATTCTCAAGTGATAAATGATGATGGCTAGTATTTTCTAAGTGTCTTCTTTCAAGAAGGAACTTTATAGCATGGTCATTAAGAAAAGTGGAGGTTCTAAGTTAATGTTGTCTACTGAGTTTTTGAAGATGTAGGTGAATGGAAACCAATCTGACTATTGCTTCAATTTCCAAGGTAGGAGAATTATGAAAAGCTCCTAAGATCTATAACACAGCTCTTCTTTGTATTTTTCTAAGCTTCTTAAAAGGGTATGCTAATAGCAAACTATTGTAGTACCATAAAGAAAATCTATAGAGAGTAATAGGAAGAATACAGAATCTATAGAGAAGATTTTTTTGCTGAGGAATTAAACTATGCAAGGAATTGCTAAGTATTTTCATATACTTGACTGTTAACAAAGCTTTATTAGAATAAAACTTGATATACTATTGAAATGAAAGCTTTCTATCAAAAATAAATCTAAGATATTGCTAAGTGTTTTTGGAGCAAAAAATAGAACCTCCAAGGATAGTGAGGTCTAAGAAAAGAGGATTGAGAACTTCATGTGATCTAGAGAAGTAGAAAATTTCAGTTTTCCCATGTTTAATTGTAAGTCCAAACTGTTTAAGAAAAAACAAAATAATATTATAACAACAGAAGAGATGAGAATTTGACTTTTTAAGTAATTTTTCTTGTGAAACAAAAAGACCATTGTCTACAAAAGAAATAAGTGAAACCAGAATTTTTAGATTTCTAGCTCTTTTTTCAAAAATATAAAAAATAGAAGAAAGATATATAAAGACAATAAGATATGAAATAAGGCTGAGCCTTGTCCTACACCAACATCAACATTTAAAAATGGAGAAAAAAATTGTTCCAAAGGTATTGGATTTTTCTGCCTACTAAATAATTGGAAAAGAATGAAAAAACTCTTAGATCAAATCTAGCTTTATTCAAAGTCAAAGGAAGAAGTCAATGATTAAGTAAGGGGAAAAACTAAGCAATATTGAATGCTAGCATGCTTGTTTGAAGATTTTTAACCTATTCTACTCAAATAAGATGAGTTAAAAAAGTGCCTACATCAGTAGTTGAATATTTCTTCAATCTCTCCAATTGATTCAGATGAATGAAATAGTTTGAGATAGCTTGGAATTGAAGTCTTTTCCCAATGACCTTTTCAATGAGTTTTCCAAGTGTATTCAATAGAATAATGGGTCAAAACATCTTGGGTGAGTTGTAAGAAGCCTTATTAAGCTTTTAGATAATGATAGATGATGACATTTTAAAGTGTGACAACCAATAGCTTAGGTTGATACATATGTTAGCAATATTAACAAAGTTGTTTAAGTATATATCATCTTTGATGATTGCTTTGAGATGGTTCCAAGACATCTTATTTGGACTAGGATATAAACAAATTGTTGCACTTGGTAATAGTGGTTTTAAATTTCTCAGTTAAAAAAGAGGCCCATATCATTGTAGGCAGAGTTGGAATTTCATTTAATATATCAGAGTTGACATGTTGACTTTGTACTAAGTTGAATAATTGATGAAAAGCTTACTATAAATTATCAAGCTCTATACATGGTTGACCATTATAATAAATAGCTTTAATAGCTGGGAGTTTATATTTCTTAATCTAATTATGAGCTCCCAAGGTCCTTGGTTTTTTAACACTATTTCTTGAATTTTATCATCAAAGAATAATCACTTTGTCTTTTTTATAATGCTCCTGAACACTTTCTAGTTCTCTATTTGCTTAGATGATTTGTACTTTGCTAGTTTGGTTTGATGGTCCTTATTCCACCATGTTTTAGAGTGTTTAGTGATATTGGTGTATTTTGAAAATTTATACCAAATAATATCTGATTTGTTTATGAACTTTTGTACTATGAGTTCAAGTAAGACTTTATTGCTGAGTTATTCAGTGTCAATTTTTTGATAGCTTCTATAAGTTCAATGATGAACTTGTATTCTTTTTTGCTATCCTTTATAATTGTACATTATTTTTCAGGAATAAAATTCTTGATGATAGAGATGTCAACTATTAATAGAGTATAATCAGACAAATATCACAATTCAGAATGAATAGTATAGTCGTTAATTTCCAAGGAATTTGGCCTGAGGAACATAAGGTCAATAATGGAATTCACATCATTTACATTGTCCAAATACCTAGTAGAAACTTGGTTAGTAAGATTTGAATAACTCTAACCCTAAGTTTCAAATAGGAAAATAAATAAAATGAAAATGAGAAAGAAAAATAGAGTTTACTATTGTCATATCTCATCTTCTGACCACATCTATTCCAACCTATAGATAATCTTCTTTCTCTTATTCACACTTTCTAACCTTTTTAGTATGAGTCACATCTGTCTATTTCATCTCAGATATTCTTGCTAGTCTTAGTTAACTTTATAGACCTCTATCCCTTGATATTCAAGAATCACCAGGATCTAGGATAACTCACTTAGTAGTTTACTAAAACTAGTATTTCTCTTTTAGTGTTAGTGACAACACACTATGCTACCTTTCAGTAGTTTTTCATTCTCTAAGTCTTTAAGTTCTGTTCTGAAGTATGCAACCAATATAACTAGTAGAGGTATAGTATATAAGCTAAAGCCAAAGATTGTTTTGACTTATCTTCTGCATTCTTAGATAATATATAATTACTTATTCTAGACTTCCAAGATACTCTAACAAATCTCAGATAACAAAGTATGAACTATATCTGATAACTATATTTAATTCTAACAAAACTTAGCTAAATTCTGCAGAATTTACTTAGTTACTCTAATAGATGAGGTGTTAAAGTTATGAAAAATAGACTCAGTTTTTATTTTTTATTTTTGAATTTATTTTTTTGAGTTTTTAATTTCTATATTTGGACATAATCAAGAGGTTATGATAGTTACAGATATTACAAAGCATAATAGAAGTATAATATATATCATAGTTACAATCATACAATTATATAATAAGTTGTAGAAGGTTCTGAAATAGATAATGTTATATAGTATGATTATAATATACTATTCTTATGAATAGTATATAAACTTTAGAGTAGAATATAAAGAGTAAAATAGTTGTAAATGTATATAGACTATAGTTTGTAATATATAAGGTAGACTAAGTTGTACTAGGAACTTTATTAAGTTTTCTTATATTAATTAATATAAAAGTTGTCTTTTGTCCAAACTCTAGAATTTCAGTCATAATAAAAGACAATAAAAATAAAAAAAATTAACTAAAACTAGCATTAATTCTTGATGTTAGTAGTAACATATCTCATATTATTTCTTTCTCTTTTCTTTTATAGTTTAGTTTTCTTATTTCATTTTTTGAACCTAGCTAAGAAAATAGAATATAGTGTTATATATAGTAGTTATAAATATTATAAAGTATGATATACATTATATATATGTTTCATGATTGTATGACTTGGTGAAATATCATAAAAACTATTAGAAGGACTTATTCATAGCTTTAAAGTAGATTAGATATATACAAACCAACTTCTAGTAGTATAAAGTAGACTATTCTATTATAAGAACTCTATTAAGTTCTCTTGTATTACTCAATATATAAGTATGATTTTGTTTTAACACTTGAGTCTAAGTTATAACATATACTGATATACTATGCTTAAGATAATATCTATGAAGTAGAAACTGGAAGTGATTACTCTAAATCTAAAATATTCTTAAATATATAGAGAAAGTTTTATAGATAAAATTGAGAAGTGGAAATCAGAGTAAAAGTATTATTTATAAGAGTATTAGATATAATTTATGTTTAAAGACAAAAGTTTATTGGAATTAGATGGAGGATTGCAAACTTTAAGATCAATCTTGGCTTTAGTTTATATGTTGTATTATTTACTTATAGCTTATGTTATGACTCAATTGTTACAAACTTTATTCAACTTGTATTTTCACTATTAGTAGACTGATTCTCACAAACCAAGTTGTACTAGAAAGCTCTAAATGAGAGCTATTCACACATATATAGAATATACAAAAGTGATGACAGATTACTGAGATATCAGACTATTAGTAACTATAAGTTTCATTAGCTATTATCTTAGGAACAACTAAATAGATTCCTACAATTAAACTTACATTAAAAAACATTTATCAAACTATTTCTAATAATATATTATACATCATATAGAGACCAGTATATAGAGGTACAAGTATATTAATATAGTGACATAATTAGTTATCTTCTAAAATTAGCCTAACATTTGCTATGACAGATAACGGCCTTACTAGATATGAGTTTGGATTATGTGATAGAAATAATTTATATATAAACCATCACTATCTTGTATAAAATACTTCTATATCTAAGTATTAGAATCAATTATTAATTATTATTATTTATCTCTCATCATCATTAATATATATATTGATTTTCATCATCATTGTTATTATTATTGAATTTCTAAATCACTTCTAAACCTTTGAGAGTATACTTAAGATTCAGATATTACAAATTAAAGTAAGTAGTTTATTTTATGATATCAATATTAAAACAAAAGATACACTTTTGTATTGAGTAATATAAGAGAACTTGATAAAGTTTCAAGTATAAACTAGTTTATATTATATACTACAGACTATGGTCTGTGTACATACTATAACTAACTTTTAAAGTCCATACTTTCTGTAAGGCCAATATACTGTTACTATGCTATATAATATCATCTGTTCCAAAACCTTCTATGACCTTTTCTATGCTATGTAATCATGTGACCATCATGCATAATATCACATCACACTTCTTTATCTAATTCTAAAATATAAAATCAAAAAAAATCAAAAATAGGAAATAAAGAAAAGAGAAAAATAAAATAAAACCAAGTCTATTTTGTGATACAACTTCAGATAATAAGAGATAAAGTTTGAGATAGTAAGAACTAATAGAGCTAAGTGTGTTGGTACTGATACTAGGGTTTGGAGAAGTTTAGAGACTATAGTCAATTATCTGACTGAAAATTTATTAGTTCTTAAATATTAGAGAAAATACTTAGAAACTTAAGTGATACTATAACTATATAATTTAGTAGTTCTTCACATTAAGTAAGGTTAGTATTCATATCTGGCTTTAAGTTGAATAGATATTTGATCATAATAATTTCTAACAAGATACTGATAATATATAGTATTTTGGATAGAAGTAAACTTCACTATGGAAGACAATTCACTTGTATAATTTTGAAATAGAAGTAAGTTCACCATGAAATATATCTATCCTCAGAGTTTGGACTTATGATAGAGTGAACATAGATATGACTGAATTAGTATATGATACTTATATATATAAGAAGTTAAAATATCCAATGTGTTTTATTTATATTAGACTCAAGAGTTAGAGCAAAATAAAAACCTTATATAAGATTTACACAAGAGAACTTGATGGAGTTCTGAGTATAATTTATTTACTTATGTATATGTTAGGTTATTTGTTTTGGGGGACAGAGACCCTCTTTATAAACTGGGAGATACTATTAGTGATAATAGAACTCAAAGAGAAATCTAGATAATGGTGACTTATAACCAACCTACAAATTACACATTCAAGTCTAGAAAGACCTATTATACTAAGAATACAGAATCAAAATAAACTAAGAAAGATAATACTAAGAATCTATCTACAGAAATGAAAAAGCAAACCAATTAAACACTCATGGAGGCTCATAAAGTGAAAGAGAGATTGTTCTTGAAGAGAAAAGACAAAAACACTTAGGTGCTCCTTCAAGAAGTCAAAAAAGTCCTCAATTAACAGAGATAAATCAATCAAGAGACTATAGGCAAATCTAGAGTAGTTTGTAAAAATATGTTGACATATTTCTATTTGGCAATGGCTACACAGTGACAGAGGTCACATAAAAAAAGAGGTTATGCTAGGGTACAACAAGAACCATACAACATTAGTATTTAACTGTATGCTAAAGAATTCAAATGGAACAATATTAGTATTAGGAATTGAGAGAAAGAATAGAAAAAACAATATTAAAAAGAATATATGAATAAAATTCACTCACAAATGCATTCTCTTACTAACACACTTCTAAATAGTGACTCTTGTATTATATAACAAGCTCTCTTGGAAAATCTAGTAAATAGGTTGCAAAGCTCCTCAAGAGCCTACAACAACACTATTTATCCTAGATAATGCATCCCAAAAGCATTTCTTAAGTTGAATTTTATAACTGATAATACTAACTGATACTCATCTTGCCAGCCTTTCCCAGACTGCTAGAACTCTCCAAAACTTGTCTAAAAGTGAAAGTAGATACTAACAACACTTATTCAAGAAATAGTAATTAAACTGCTCATAAGTGGGGAAATTTGGATGGAGGTTCTCTCTTTTGCTCTCTTTTACTTATAGCTTATGAAATGGAAATGGAAAATGAATACTGAAACAATATGAAAGACTTCCAAGGTTTCAAAAGCACATGGTCTTTTTTCTATTTACAACCCAAAATCAGTATAATACCCTTTTCCTACTTGTAGGTACCAATTATTTCTTTTTCCAGCATTTCTACTAGTTGCTTTTACTCATAAGTTACTTCTCAGCCTATTCTTCCTTTGATCTCTTGCTTTTAGGTTCCTGTTGATATCCCTATTCTTCTTACAAGTGAGTAGCATTACTTTCTAGTATAATTCTAGAAAACTATATTATAGCATGTTTCTATTGTTACCAAATAGTTTCTGTGCACATATAAGCTAGAGCATCAGATAACTAAACATTTTATAACACTCTGCCAAATCTGTTTTAATAGACTCCAAGTTCAAAGTCTGGTTTGTTTAATAGCTACCATACCATCTCTTGAGTGGATACTAACTTAAGAGCTTGAGGCATCATGTAGAGGCATAAAGTCTTCTTGCTAATATCTTCAAAGAGGTCTTCAATACTTAAAAACCTTATAACAGTATGTTCTTTTACAAAAACCATTTTCCAGCATAACAGTGTTACCAGAGAACAAAAGAGTTTGATACTTATTACAGTCACCAATCTTGTAGCTGATGTGACTACAGTAAAGACATATGTTGTTGTTCATACATCTATTGATGGTATCTTTTTCAGTAGTCTGGGTATGGATGCTCTCTCAGTTGCATTTCCAATACTAGTTGTCAATAGTCAATGCTAATGAGTATATAGTTTGAAATGAAATTGGTTTTTCCTGTTCCTGGGCTAAAATAGAGTCTTAAATTCTCTTTGGAAGACCTTGATAATAATGGTGACAGAGAATACTGTTACCCCATTCAAGTTGTGAGGAGATATGTATCTCATAAATCCCACAATGTAAGTGGAAATTTTGTCACTGGACTTCATTTAGAGATTATCCAGTAGAATTGTAGCTTTTCTAACTAGATCAGAGAAACCAAAATAATAATGGAGTTTGTTGACAAAGTAGCTCCAGTCTTGAAGCCAGTTATGGAAGACCCCTTGTTCTTTTTGGTTAAGCTCTATCTCAAACCAGTCTTATACTATACTAGTAAAATAAGTTATTGCAAAGTTGATCTTTGCAATATGAGATATGAATTATGCTGGGTTAGCATGGAAATATAAGCAATACTAGAATAAGAAATGATTTAGTTTATCTAGATTTGTATCACAAATGTATTTAGAAGATAGGCCTTAGCCTTTAAAGTAGAAGAGGATGTAGATATCTTATTACTTAGGTTATCTACAAGCCAATGGAGGGCTTTAGCTAATTAATCCATTAGCTAATATAGAGTTTTCCTCTGGTTAACAGAGAGAGAAGGAATAAGTAGTGGAAGATCCTAATCCTCTAGTAGTAGAATGTCTTTCTAGCTCAGATTGTTATCAGGTGAAGATATACTTATAACTCCTAGAAAAGCATATATAGATAACTAGGTAAAGATTGTTAGTTGTGGATTAAGTTACTTTGAGCATTAAGAGAGATTTGCCATAATATTAGTAAGTTTTCTGCTTAGCCATAGTATGGCTATAAATGGAGATTCCAAATTGGAATTTACAAATACTCTTATAAAAAATGCTATGAGAATGAACTAGAATAGGAGATGAATATAAAGGCAACAGTAGTGTTAGAAATCTAGAAATACTGTTAAGATGAATAAATCTAGCTTCAAGTGAATATCCATGATCAATTATGTAGGAAAAAGGTCAGATCAAATATGGAAACTTATCTAGAAACAGATGTAAATATCTATGAGGTTGAATAAGATACTCAGGTTATAAATCAAGCTTGGAAGCTTATCCACAGATTGATAAAATAATCTCAAATAACAATATTAGCCTCAACTTATGTATTGTACCCACTGTCTGATATGTAGTTGTAATTTTGGATAATGAGATCTTAGAGAAAACTAACTAATAGCTTAGCTGGAAAAGTAAGAAAATAAGTGTTGGAAGATTCTTAGTCAGTTCTTAGTTGATTTCTAAACTAAATACTATAGAGTATCTACTTGGTCTTAAATATCAAGTTTGTAGTTGAAACTGTGGCTAAAGAATAGTAGTATAGAGGATGACTCAAAAGATATTATAGAGATAGTTTCTAAAATATAGAATAACTAGAAGTTTAGGTGATAAGTTGTCAGAAAATGAAATATAAAGACTGATATATATGCAAATAAGCATAAATACAGAAGTTCACCTAGGTACGGTTAGAGTTGTATCTAGAGATCAGAAAGCAAATGTCTCAAATGTCTTGGAAGTCAGTTTATAATATAAGATTAGGACTATAGGTAGTTATTATAGCTTTCACAAGAGAAAGAGTATTAGATTGAGATAAGACTTTAAAGTAGTCCTACCTAGCTTCTAAAATAGTCTAGAGCAGGTTCCAAACATAAGAGCCAACTCCAAAAATAGTAAGAAATTAGTCAACAAAATATCCTTCAAAAAAACACTTTTTTATAAAGTATGTAATTAAGATGTTTAAAATAACCAGACAATAATAACACATAGTAGTTATTATTCCACAGCTCAGTATTATGAGCAATGTTATCATTTCCCAATTGAGATAATTGTCCAGCTGATTTAGAAATTAGGTTGAATAGTTTAAATATAGGGGCTTGTGATCTTTGAGTGCTTTTTAGAGCAGTTTCTGCCTCAGATACCAGATCATCTCAGCTTATAGTAGATGCTGTTCTTTCAAGAATTGAGACAGAAAAAGCAGCAGAGAGCTTAAGAAAAGATACTTTCTTAGAAGAGAATCTACCTATAGTTACCTTTGGAGTAGTAAGTATCTTAGGGTCTAAGCTTATATCTCTCTCCTCACTTTCTTCTGGAGAAGATAAAGCTACAGCCTCAGAAGATATTTACAGAGACAGAAGAAGTAGAGATACTCTTTAAAAAGTGTCTTACAATACAATAAGTTTGAAGTATCTCTTGAATATACTTGTTTGTTAGCTTTAAAACTGGCTCTGGAGAGCAAGTTAGATTGTTTGGACTTTTTGAGTTAACTATGGTAGTGGTTAGAGAAAAAAAGTGTATACTAAGCTAATAGTCTGTGCACAACTACATCTAGCCTACTCTAAAGACTATGCATTATACATAAGATCAATATATAGAAACATACTATATGATATCATTATTCTAGTATTTTCTATATTATGGCTTAAGTCTCAAAGTAAGATAAAAGATATACTCTTATATTGAATACCATAAGAGAACTCAATAGAGTTTTAAGTATAAGCTAGTCTACCTTATATACTACAAAATGTAGTCTGTGCATACTATAACTAATCTGTCCTAAAGTTCATATGCTTTTTATAAGACCAACATATTGTTGTTATATTATCTATTCTAAAATGTTCTACTTCTTTCTCTGTATTATGTGATCATGTGACTATGATATATATGACTATCCTATAACAAATGTCATGCTTCTGTCATACTTTGTTATATTTGTAACCATCATATATGATATCACATTATACTTCTTTATTTAAGTCCAAAATAATAAAAATAAAAATAAAACTCAAAAACAAATAAAAAGAAAATAGAATAAAGTCAAGTCTATTATTTACAACTCTGACATTCTATATATTTCCATATGTTGCATGATCATATGACTTTGACATGTATAACATCTTGTTATAAAGAGTATATGTAATATCATACTAAATCTTAATCTTAGATATAAATGAAAATGAAAATGAGAAATGAAAATAAAAACTCTTCTCTTTTAAAGTTTCTTTTTATCACATATGATCTGTCCAAATCCATTATGGATAATGCTTACATAAGCTCCACTCTGCCCAAAACATCAGTGGAAGTAGATATCTTCCTTCTAGTCTGTCTACTACTTCTAGTATAGATTAATCTGGGTTCTTTTCATGTTTGATTACTCCATTACTAATTACATAGTCTTTCATGATCTTCATGAAACTTTGGACCTGATTTCCAAGGACTTGAGTATACCCAGAATAGTTATCTGTCTTTTCTGATCCTTGAATAGTCTTAATACTAATATTTAAGATATATAGATACTCTGTAATTTCTTAGCTTGAAAATCAACTAGTGTAGTACACTATTCTGAGTGCTCATGCTTGGAAGTTTGACTTCCTCTATAATTTGCTTCTTGTTATAATTCTCTCCCTAAATATAACCATTGCAATATACAGAGATACAGTATATCTGCTAAAGCCAAGATTATACTAAATTCATATTTATATATGTTGGATAATGTTTTCATACTCTTCTAAAGTCTTTTATAATTTTACCATAAATAGTTTCTCCTTTTGGACATATTCCTTACCTAATACTTTCTTTTGCTATTTCTAACTTTTCTTGCTTTCTTAATTCTGTGCTCATCCTTTTCTTAAACTTAGCTACTACTTTCTTTGTATTCTCTATATCTTTCTCTCTCTGTTATGTATCATATTCTACTGTAAACCTCTATCATTGTACTAAATATTTCACTGTTTCTCTGATTTTTCTTTTATTTGATATTTTTTTCTACCTCTTATCCCTAAACTTCCTTTACTTCTATCAGTTTTGCCTTCTATATCTTCTGTCCCTTTACTGGTTCCCTATATCTTACTACTTAACTAACATTCACAACTGGGTAAATTCTCATCAAAGTTGGCAATCTTAATTTGACTGCATTGGTGAATACTATTTCATCAATGATATATAAACTACTATATTGATCCATTAACTTCTTGACCAGCCTTTTTTCAAACATTAGATCTTTTGTACTCAACATTATATTATCTTTCTTCTTCCATTTCTTAGCTTTCTTCTGTGAGGGCAACTAGCAGAGTCTGTGGGATTTTACAGACTTTAATAACCTCTAGGAAGTTTTAAGTTTATTAGTATAACAAATAAGTATAAGCAGCACACATCTCTAGAAAGTTCTAGTAGAATAGTATTAATCTAAATGAAGAATGATAACAGCCAGATAGTCAGAAACTCTAATGGAAATGTCTAGGACTTGACTAGAAGATAAAAGAAGGAAATTTACAGTGGGTGTATCTAAGTGATTGGAGAATAGAGATTAACAATGAGCTTATAGAGTTTAGCAGGATTTAGCAGAGTTACTTAAGAAAGACTATGGAGTTCAGTAGAGATAGGGTACAGGCTAGTGAGTACAAAAACACTCTAGGATCCAGTGGGATCAGAAGACAGGTTCTGTAATGACCTTAAGCTAGAGCTCAGGTTGCAACTAAGGCAAAGACTTGAGGAAGGTTAAGGGATATATAAAAGTGGTAAAGCGTAAGGATACAAGAGTGTATCTACGCTATATATACAACTG
>Ga0157358_1001012_pt1 | contig 12182 bp, 10 predicted proteins | sample AttcapACBM2_FD_111484 | JGI IMG/M metagenome (GOLD analysis project Ga0157358, IMG submission 111484) | Fungus gardens microbial communities from leaf cutter ant in Botucatu, State of São Paulo, Brazil - Atta capiguara ACBM2 | ecosystem: Host-associated > Fungi > Mycelium > Unclassified ...
GCTCTGGCGCTGGGTCCAGTCGCCGAGCATCTGCAACTTCTTCAGGGTACGCACTCATGAGTCGTCAACAACAGGCGCTGAACGGCGCACTGATGCGCGTCGCGCTGGTCGACGCGCTGAAAAAGCTGGATCCGCGCGTGCAGTTCCGCAATCCGGTGATGTTCGTGGTCTGGCTCGGCAGCCTGCTCACTACGCTGCTGGCGCTGGGCATGGCGGGCGGCTGGCTTGACGGCCGCGCCAGTTTTACCGGCGCCATCGCCCTCTGGCTCTGGTTCACCGTGCTGTTCGCCAACTTCGCCGAAGCGCTGGCGGAAGGGCGCAGCAAGGCGCAGGCGAGCAGCCTGAAAGGGGTCAAGAAAACCAGCTTTGCGAAAAAGCTGGCTGAGCCGCGCCATGGCGGCCAGTGGCAGCAGGTCTCTGCCGACAGCCTGCGCAAAGGGGATATCGTGCTGGCGGAGGCGGGCGATATTATTCCCTGCGACGGCGAAGTGCTGGAGGGCGGCGCCTCGGTAGACGAGAGCGCCATCACCGGCGAATCCGCGCCGGTTATCCGCGAGTCGGGCGGCGACTTCGCCTCGGTAACCGGCGGTACGCGCATTCTTTCCGACTGGCTGGTGATCCAGTGCAGCGTCAATCCGGGCGAGACTTTTCTCGATCGCATGATCGCCATGGTGGAAGGGGCGAAGCGGCAGAAAACCCCTAACGAGATCGCGCTGACCATTCTGCTGGTATCGCTGACCATCGTGTTTCTGCTGGCGACCGTCACCCTGTGGCCCTTCTCGGCGTGGGGCGGCACGCCGGTCAGCGTCACGGTACTGGTGGCGCTGCTGGTCTGTTTGATCCCGACCACCATCGGCGGCCTGCTCTCCGCCATCGGCGTGGCGGGCATGAGCCGCATGCTGGGCGCCAACGTAATCGCCACCAGCGGGCGCGCGGTTGAGGCGGCGGGCGACGTCGACGTGCTGATGCTGGACAAGACCGGCACCATTACGCTCGGCAACCGTCAGGCGACGCAGTTTCTGCCCGCGCCAGGCGTTAGCGAAGAGCAGCTGGCCGACGCGGCACAGCTCGCCTCGCTGGCGGATGAGACGCCCGAGGGGCGCAGCATCGTGGTGCTGGCGAAACAGCGCTTCAACCTGCGCGAGCGCGACCTTAACAGCCTGGGCGCAAGCTTTATTCCCTTCTCGGCGCAGACGCGCATGAGCGGCGTCAACGTGCAGGACCGGCTGATCCGCAAAGGCGCGGTGGACGCCGTGAAACGCCATATCGAAGCCAACAGCGGCCGCTTCCCGGCGGAGGTCAACGCGCTGGTGGAAGAGGTGGCGCGCGCCGGCGGCACGCCGCTGGTGGTGTCGGAAGGCGCGAAGGTGCTGGGCGTGGTGGCGCTAAAAGATATCGTGAAAGGCGGCATCAAAGAACGTTTCGCCGAGCTGCGCAAGATGGGCATCAAAACTGTGATGATCACCGGCGACAACCCGCTGACCGCGGCGGCGATCGCGGCGGAGGCGGGCGTCGACGATTTTCTTTCGGAAGCGACGCCGGAAGCCAAGCTGGCGCTGATCCGCCAGTATCAGGCGGAAGGCCGGCTGGTGGCGATGACCGGCGACGGCACCAACGACGCCCCGGCGCTTGCGCAGGCTGACGTGGCGGTGGCGATGAACTCCGGCACCCAGGCGGCGAAAGAGGCGGGCAACATGGTGGATCTCGACTCCAACCCCACCAAGCTGCTGGAGGTGGTGCATATCGGTAAGCAGATGCTGATGACGCGCGGCTCGCTCACCACCTTCAGCATCGCCAACGACGTCGCTAAATATTTCGCCATTATCCCGGCGGCCTTCGCGGCGACCTATCCACAGCTCAACCTGCTGAACGTGATGCATCTGCATTCGCCGTCGTCGGCGATCCTGTCGGCGGTGATTTTTAACGCGCTGGTGATTGTCTTCCTGATCCCGCTGGCGCTGAAGGGCGTGAGCTACCGGCCGCTGAGCGCCGCGGCGCTGCTGCGCCGCAACCTGCTGATCTATGGCCTGGGCGGGCTGCTGGTGCCCTTTATCGGCATTAAAGCCATCGACCTGCTGCTGGTGCTGCTGGGTCTGGCATAAGGAGAAAAAAATGAGTCAGTTACGTCCGGCAATGTTAGTTTTACTGCTGCTCACCCTGATCACCGGCGTGGGGTATCCTTTACTCACCACCGGCCTGGCGCAATGGCTGTTTCCTACGCAGGCCAACGGCTCGCTGATCGAAGAACGCGGTTCGGCGCTGATCGGCCAGAACTTTACCCGGCCCGGCTATTTCTGGGGGCGGCCGTCGGCAACCGGCGACGCGCCCTATAATCCACTGGCGTCGAGCGGCAGCAATCTGGCGGCAAGCAATCCGGCGCTGGACAAGGCGGTGGCGGAACGCGTCGCCGCGCTGCGCGCCGCCAATCCGCTCTCGCCGCAGGCGGTGCCGGTGGATCTGGTGACCGCCTCGGCCAGCGGCCTGGATCCGGCGATTTCGCCCGCCGCCGCGCACTGGCAGGCGCCGCGCGTCGCCACCGCGCGTCAGCTGCCGCTGAAAACGGTAGAGGATTTAATCGACGCCAATACGGAGCGACCGCTGCTCGCCTTTAGCGGCGATCCCACCGTCAACGTGCTGCGGCTTAATCTGGCGCTGGACGCGCTGACTCAACCCTGAAGGACGCAATGAACGACGAACGCGAACGCCCCGATCCCGACGCCCTGCTGTTGCAGCAGGCCGACAGCCATCGCGGCAAGCTGAAAATCTACTTCGGCGCCTGCGCGGGCGTAGGCAAAACCTACGCCATGCTGCAGGAGGCGCAGCGGCTGCGCGCGCAGGGGCTCGACGTGCTGATCGGCGTGGTAGAGACGCACGGGCGGGAAGAGACCGCCAGCCTGCTGCATGGGCTCGCGGTGCTGCCGCGGCGCGCCACCGGCCGCTCGCGTCATGCCGAGTTCGACCTTGACGCGGCGCTGGCGCGCCACCCGGCGGTGATCCTGATGGACGAGCTGGCGCACACCAACGTGCAGGGTTCGCGCCATCCCAAGCGCTGGCAGGATATCGACGAGCTGCTGGATGCGGGCATCGATGTGATCACCACCGTCAACGTGCAGCACCTGGAAAGCCTCAATGACGTGGTGGGCGGCGTCACCGGCATTCGCGTGCGCGAAACCGTTCCCGATCCCTTTTTCGACAGCGCCGATGAGGTGGTGCTGGTGGATTTGCCGCCGGACGATCTGCGTCAGCGCCTGAAAGAGGGCAAGGTCTACGTCGGCGATCGGGCGGAGCGCGCTATTGAAAACTTCTTTCGCAAGGGCAACCTGTTCGCTCTGCGCGAGCTGGCGCTGCGGCGCACCGCCGACCGCGTGGACGATCAGATGCGCGCCTGGCGCGACCAGCAGGGCCGCGACCGCGTCTGGCACACGCGCGACGCCATTCTGCTCTGCATCGGCGACGATTCCGGCAGCGAAAAGCTGGTGCGCACCGCCGCGCGGCTGGCGGCGCGGCTTGGCAGCGAGTGGCACGCGGTCTACGTTGAGACGCCGCGCCTTAACCGGCTGCCGGAAGCGCGGCGGCGCGGCGTGCTGAAAACCCTGCAGCTGGCGCAGGAGCTGGGCGCGGAGACCGCCACGCTCTCCGATCCCGACGAGGCGCAGGCGGTGTTGCGCTACGCCCGCGAACATAACCTTGGCAAGATCGTTACCGGCCGTCGCCCGCTGCGACGCTGGCATCGCGACAGCTTCGCCACGCGTCTCGGCAAGCTGGGACCAGATCTCGATCTGCTGGTGGTGGCGCTCGACGAGCCTGCCGCCGAGGCCTCGACGGTAGCGGACGCGCGCGTCGGCGGCGACCGCTGGCGCCTGCCGCTGCGCGGCGTGCTGATGGCGCTGCTGCTCTGCATCGTGGTCACCGCCGCCGGGCGCTGGCTGCTGGCCGGCTTCGATACCGCCAACGGCGTGATGATCTACCTGCTGGCGGTGGTGATTATCGCGCTGCGCTACGGGCGCTGGCCGTCGGTGATCGCCACGGTGATGAATATTCTCGCCTTCGACCTCTTTTTCGTCGCGCCGACCGGCACGGTGGCGGTTTCCGACCTGCAGTATCTGGTGACCTTCGCGGTGATGCTGGCCGTCGGCGTGATTGTCGGCAACCTGACCGCCGGCGTGCGCTATCAGGCGCGCGTGGCGCGCTACCGCGAGCAGCGCGCGCGTCACCTCTACGAGATGGCGAAGTCGCTGGGCAGCGCGCTGACGCCTGAAGATATCGCCGCCACTACTCAGCGCGTTATCGACGTCACGCTGCAGGCGCGCAGTCTGCTGCTGCTGCCGAACGAGCAGGGCGAGCTGGTGGCGACGGGCGCGGCGACGCCGGGCAGCGAGCCGGATCGCGCCATCGCCAAATGGAGCTACAGCAAGGGCCAGCCCGCCGGCGCGGGCACCGATACGCTACCCGCCGTGCCCTACCAGATACTGCCGCTAAAGAGCGGCGCGCACTGCCGCGGGCTGCTGGTAGTAGAGCCGCAGAACCTGCGCCAGCTGATGATCCCGGAGCAGCAGCGGCTGGTGGAGACCTTTACCGTGCTGATCGCCAACGCGCTGGAGCGGATGGCGCTGTCGCAGAGCGAGGCGGCGTCGCGGCTGGCGGCGGAGCGCGAACAGCTGCGCAACGCGCTGCTCTCCGCGCTGTCGCACGATCTGCGCACGCCGCTCACCGTGCTGTTCGGCCAGGCGGAGATGCTGATGCTGGACCTGGCCAGCGAAGAGTCGAAGTATGTGACGCAGGCGAACCAGATCCGCGAGCAGACGCTGAGCACCATCCGGCTGGTCAGCAATATGCTCGATATGGCGCGCATCCAGTCGGGCGGTCTGAACCTGCGCGAAGAGTGGCTGGCGCTGGACGAGGTGATCGGCGGCGCGCTCAGCAGCATGGCGCCGTCGCTGAAAGGGCACGGCGTCACGCTCGACCTGCCGTCGGAGCTGGTGCTGATCAAAGGCGACAGCGCGCTGCTGGAGCGCGTGCTGACCAACCTGATCGAGAACAGCCTGAAATATGCCGGCAACAGCGCGCAGCGCGGCATTCGCGCCTGGCGCGACGGCGAGCGGCTGGAGATGGCGGTATGGGACAACGGGCCGGGCATCGCCGATAAAGACCTGACGCGTATCTTCGACAAGTTCGCCCGCGGCGATAAAGAGTCGTCGGTGCCGGGCGTCGGGCTGGGGCTGGCGATCTGCAAAACCATCGTCGAGAGCCACGGCGGCCGCATCTGGGCTGAAAACCGTATTGAAGGCGGCGTGGCTTTTCGCCTCTCTTTGCCGCTGTCGCCCGCGCCTGAAATTTCTGAAGAGGCGCTGAAATAACTTCACAGAGGATGGGTTATACTGCCTCACCTGTCTGATTACCTGTGGGAAATTATGGAACGTTTTACCGAAAACCTGATGTATTCGTCGCGCTGGTTGCTGGCTCCGGTTTACATTGGACTTTCGCTGGGTTTGCTGGCGCTGACGATTAAGTTTTTCGAAGAAATTTTTCACCTGCTGCCCAATATTCTCAGCATTGCGGAAAACGATCTGATCCTGCTGCTGCTGTCGCTGGTCGATATGACGCTGGTGGGCGGCCTGCTGGTGATGGTAATGCTCTCGGGCTATGAGAACTTCGTCTCTAAGCTCGATATCGACGAACATAAAGAGAAGCTGAGCTGGCTCGGCAAGATGGATTCCAGCTCGCTGAAAAACAAAGTCGCGGCCTCGATCGTCGCTATCTCCTCTATCCATCTGCTGCGCGTGTTTATGGAAGCGCGCAACGTGCCCAACGACAAGCTGATGTGGTACGTGATTATCCATCTGACCTTTGTGCTGTCGGCTTTTGTGATGGGCCTGCTGGACAATATGTCGAAAAACGAGAAAAAGTCCGCGTAATAGCGAAGAGGCGGCTGCGCCTCTTAGCGCTTAAACGTCCCGGCTGGCCGCGTGCCGGTCAGCTGCGGCATCACCTCCCGCACCATCTCGAAAAACTTCTGCAGGCGCGCCGGATAGTAGCTCGCCCAGGGATAGGTGAGCCAGACCGGCAACGGCGGCGCCTGCCACTGCGGCGTTAGCTGAATCAGCTCGCCGCGCGCTAAATCTTCCTGCACCACCCACGACGACATAATCGCCGCGCCCATGCCCATTAATGCCGCTTTGCGCACCGCGTAGAGGCTGTCGCTGCTCAGGCGCGGCGCAATCGCCATATTGACCGGCTGGCCGTCGTCAATCCGCTGCAGCGCAATCTCGTTACGGTAAAAGCTGGTCAGCGCCAGCCAGGGCAGCGTCGTCAGCTGCTCCGCGGCGTCGATCGGCGCGTGCCGCGCCAGCAGATCCGGCGAGGCCACCACGATGCGCGGCACTTCCGCCAGCAAAATCGCCACGATAGCGGGATCGCTCAGCGCGCCGACCTGAATCGCGCAGTCGACATTCTCGGCGATAAAGTCGGGCGTGCGATCGTTGAGCATCCACTCCACGTTAAGGCGCGGGTAGCGCATCAGGTATTCCACCAGCGGCGCGACCAGCTGATCCTGGCCAAAGGCGTGCGGCGCGCGCACCCGCAGCGTGCCGACCGGTTCGTCGTTGGCGTGGGTCAGCTCATCCTCCAGCGCGTGCCAGGTCGCCAGCAGCTGGCGCGCATGGGCGTAGCAGCGCTCGCCGTCGTCGGTCAGCTTGAGCGCGTGGGTGGTACGCATGATCAGCTTCAGCCCAAGACGCTGCTCCAGCGCCTGCAGCCGACGGCTGATGGTGGGCTGGGTGGTGTTGAGCTGCGCGGCCGCGGCCGACAGACTGCCGCTCTCCACGATGCGGATAAAGGTCTGCATCAGTTCAATACGATCGGGACTGGATAAGTTGTTCATACGTACCACGCATAACAGTTTTGCCTTTTACCAGTCTACCGCGTATGGCGGCAATCCGCTTTACTAAGCGCCATACCCCTGTGGAGATGATGATAATGTCAGCGATTAACAGCATTACGGCCAGTCCGGCCGAAAGATTGCCCGGTCCTCTGGTCTTTACCCTCGCCGCAGGCGCAGGGTTGAGCGTGGCCTCGATTTACTACAGCCAGCCGATGCTGGATATCATCGGCAAGCAGTTCAACGTTGGCGTCGGTGCGGTTGGCATGGTGCCGATGCTGACGCAGATGGGCTATGCGCTGGGCATTCTGCTGCTGGCGCCGCTGGGCGACCGTCACGATCGCCGCGCCATCATTCTGATTAAAGGTCTGCTGCTGGTAGCGGCGCTGTTGCTGTGCGGCTTCTCCGGCGGCCTGAACGCGCTGCTGATCGCCAGCTTCGCTACCGGCCTGACGGCGACGGTAGCGCAGGATATCGTGCCAGCCTCCGCCGCGCTGGCGCCCGAGCGCAGCCGCGGCAAGACGGTCGGCACGGTGATGACCGGCCTGCTGGTAGGCATTCTGCTGTCGCGGGTGGTGAGCGGCGTAGTGGCGGAGTATTTCGGCTGGCGCGCCATGTACTGGCTGGCGGCGGCGCTGGTGCTTTTCATCAGCCTGGCGCTGTGGCGCGCGCTGCCGCGCTTTACGCCCGGCACCTCGGTAAGCTATCCGCGGCTGCTGCTGTCGCTGGCGCATCTCTGGCAGCATCATCAGACGCTGCGTCGCGCGGCGCTGGCGCAGGGCCTCTTGTCGGTCGGTTTTAGCGCCTTCTGGTCGACGCTGGCGCTGATGCTTAGCGATCGCTTCCACCTCGACAGCGCGGTTGCAGGCGCCTTCGGCCTGGCGGGCGCGGCGGGCGCAATGGCCGCGCCGCTGGCGGGCAGCATCGCCGACCGTATCGGCCCGGCGCGCGTCACCATCGTCGGCGCCGGACTGGTCACCGTCTTCTTCGCGCTGATGTTCCTGCTGCCTGCGCTGCCGATCCCTGCCCAGCTGGCGCTGATCGTGCTCAGCACCATCGGCTTCGACTTAGGCGTGCAGGCCACGCTGGTGGCGCACCAGACGCTGGTTTACAGTCTGGCGCCAGAAGCGCGTAGCCGCCTTAACGCGCTGCTGTTTACCGTGGTGTTTATCGGCATGGCGACCGGCGCCGCGCTGGGCAGTCTGGCGCTGGCGCGCTGGGGCTGGAACGGCGTCGTGACGCTCGCCACGCTGGCCGGTGCCGCCAGTTTCGCGCTTCGCCTGGCGAGCCGGCACCTGAAGAACTGATCCCGCTTTCGCGCTCTTGTGCCAGGGTTAAACATAATCTTTAGGGAAAACGGAGCGTTATGAACTTTCTTGCCTGGATGGCGGCCACTGGCTGCCTTCTGTTATTAATGTCGCTGGCGTCGGGATGGATCCATCGCGGGCCGGTGACGTCGTTTGGGCTTTACCTGTTAGCCGGGATCCTCTGCGGACCCTGGGTGTTCGACGTCGTGCAGATCGATATTCTGAAACATTCGGAAGCCGCCGCGCATATCACCGAGATCACCATGGCGGCCTCGCTGTTTATCACCGGGCTGAAGCTACGTCTGCCGCTGCGCGCGCACAGCTGGCGCCTCGGCATGCGGCTCGCCTTTCCGGCAATGCTGCTGACGGTCGGCGGGATGACGCTGCTGGCGCACTGGCTGGTGGGCTTCGACTGGCCGCTGGCGCTGGCGTTTGGCGCCATCGTCGCGCCGACCGATCCGGTGCTGGCGAGCCTGATTTCCGTTAACGACGCGCGCGACGACGACGCGCTGCGCGTGGCGCTCTCCAGCGAAGCGGGCATGAATGACGGATCGGCGCTGCCGCTGCTGGTACTGGCGCTGCTGCTGTTTAACGGCGAAAGCCTCACCTGGAGCAGCTTTGGGCACTGGACGGCGGTCGAGGTGATCTGGGGCATCGGCGGCGGCCTGGGGCTCGGCTTTCTGTTTGGCCGCCTTGTGGGTTTACTGGCGACGCGTCTGCGCAATGCGCACGGCGACGTGGCGCCCAATGATTTTCTCGCGCTGGCGCTGATCGCGCTCAGCTACGCAGCGGCGGAAGCGCTGGGCGCATCCGGCTTTCTGGCGACCTTCGCCGCCGGCGTTGGGCTGCGCCGCGCCGAGCTGCGCGTCTTCAAAAGTTTCCCGCCGGAAGAGCTAAGCGAAGAGGAGCGGGTGCTGCCCGCCGAGGCGCTGGTCAATCCCAACAATCGTCTGGAGCACGCCGGGGAAAGCGGCAACATGGTGAAATCGGTCGGGCTGGTAGTCAGCGACGCGCTTTCGTTTGGTGATACCATTGAGCGGTTGCTGGCGGCGGCGATGATGGTGGTGCTGGGCGTGACGCTTGCCCATCACTGGAACCTCGACGGCATCCTGTTGGGACTGGCATTATTTATCGTGGTGCGACCGCTGGCGGTCTGGCTGACGACGCTGCGCTGCGGCATTCCGCCGGTGCGCCGTCTGCTGATCGGCTGGCTGGGAATTCGCGGTATCGGCAGTATTAACTACATCGCCTTCGCCTGGGTACACGGCATGGCGGGACAACAGGCCGAAACAATGGTTGATATGGCGCTGACACTGGTGGTGTGCAGCATCGTCATTCATGGCGTGACGGTTACGCCGCTGCTGAACTGGCGCTCAGCGCGCCTTTCCGCCCGGCAGAACGAAGAGTAGACCGTCACCAGGTTAAAACAGGAGTGGATATGAAAAAGTCGTTATTGATTTTACTGGGGATGCTGGCGTCGTCCGCCGCGCTGGCCGCTGGCGATGAGAGCAACATCCCGCAGGAGACCGTCTATGCCAGCAAGCTGTGCCATATCGTCAGCGGGGAGACCCAGGTCGGCACGGCGGATGCCTACGTGCAGAAAATGAAGAGCTATACGGCGATGAGCAAATCCTCCAGCGCAATGAACCAGCCGGAGTTTGATGAAGATATTGCTAACGAAGTGGCCAACGCCTGGCTGCAGCTGGGCGAAGAGGAGCGCGGCAAACTCCGTGCCGACGAGCAGCTGTGCGAGCAAACGGTGATGACGCAGTTTCAGCAGGAAGATTAAGCCGCTTATTTACGCTACACAAACGCGCCTCAGGGCGCGTTTTTTTGTGGCATTTTGTGCCGAATTGCGTACATAATCGCCAGCAATTGATATGCGTCACATAATAACAGCGCCGCCGCAGACAGGCGCGCCTGAATCAGCTACTGGCATTGACTCAACGGGCATCATGATCACGCGTCGACACTTTCTTTTGGGTTCCGGAGCCCTCCTTCTTTCTATGACCGCAGGCAAACTCTTTGCCCGTGATGAGGTCATTCCGCTGTGGCCGGACGAGCCGCCGGGCGGCGGCGGGCCGTCTGGGCCGCTGCGCGTCAACAAGCACGGCTCCTGGTCCAATATCGTCAGCCCGACGATCCAGCGGTTTAAACCGGAAAACCCCAACGGCGAAGCGGTGCTGATCGCGGCGGGCGGCGGCTATAAGTTTATCGGCATGGGTCGCGAGGCCTGGCCGGTGGCGCGCTGGCTCAACAGCAACGGCTATACCGCCTATGTGCTGAGCTATCGCCTGCCGGAAGAGAAGTGGCAGGCGGGTCATCTCGCGCCGCTGCAGGATGCGCAGCGCGCCATTCGCCTGGTGCGGTCGCTGGAGCGTAAAGTGCACGTGCTGGGGTTCTCCGCCGGCGGGCATCTGCTCGGCATGGCGGCGGCGCGTCCAGATTTTCGCTCCTATGAACGGCAGGATGAGCTGGATCTGGTGGTGCCCAAAGTCGACAGCGTCGGTTTGATCTATCCGGTGATTACCCTGGAAGCGCCCTATACCCATACCACCACGCACCGCATTCTGGTGGGCAACGGCGCGACGCCGGCAGAAGAGGCGAACTGGTCGGTGCAGAACTATGTAACGCGCAGCTATCCGCCCACCTTTCTGGCGCAGGCGGAAGATGATCCTGTCTCTAATCCTTACAACACAGAACTGATGCGCGATACCTGTCGACGCAACCGCGTGCCGGTGGAGCTGATCGAGATCAGCCGCGGCGGCCACGGCTTCGGTCTTGGCAAAGCGGGCACGCCGGCCGCCCTGTGGGATCAGGCCTACGCGCGCTGGCTCGACCGCCTCAGCTGATCAGGTCAGTATCCGGCGGCTGTCGGGCTGCAGCGACGGCGGCAGCGGAAAATCGTCGTTCATCTCCCGCAGGCTGCGCTCGATAGTGACGCAAATGGCGTTCAGCGGCAGGTCGTTAGCCTCGACTCCGAAGGGATCCTCCAGCTCTTCCGACACTGATTCCAGCGCCAGAAAGGTGTAGGAGATAAACATCGAGACCAGCGGCGTCATGCCGTGCAGATCGCTGACCAGCGCGAACGGCAACAGCGTGCAAAACAGCGACACGGTGCGGTGCAGGATCAGCGAGTAGGCAAAGGGGATCGGCGTTGAGGCGATGCGCTCGCAGCCGCCCAGCACCAGCGACAGCCGGTTCAGATTCTCATCCATGCTCTGCCAGAGAATATCGGACAGGTTTCCCTGCTGGCGCTGCTCGCCCAGCCATTTGCCCAGGCAGAGCAGCGCGCGGCTGGCGGGCATCGGGCTGTTCAACACTTCTTCGCGCCAGCGTAGCGGCAGCAGGCGCGTCAAATCGTCGCGCGGGTCGCTGCCGCGCAGCTGGTGCTTCATGCTGTAGCTAAACGCCATCTGCAGCGCCGCGAACTCATGCGCCTTTTCCGCTTCCAGCGGCACGCTCTTGATCTGACGCAGCAGCGAACGATGGGTGATAAGCATGCTTCCCCACAGCGTGCGCGCTTCGGTAAAACGCGCATAGCTGGCGTTGTTGCGAAAGCCGAGGAAGATCGCCAGCGCCACGCCGAGCAGGCTAAAGGGCGCGGTGGTGAGATGCACGCCCAGCGATTCGTACCACTGAAAGCAGACGATGGCGATAATCGACATCAGCAGATTTAACGACAGGCGGAAGCCGATTTTCGGCAACACCGAACCGTGCCAGCCCAGCAGCCGACGGAACCAGTGTTGGTAAGGACGAACAATCATAGTGAATGCGATGTGGTGAAGTTATTTTTGTAGGTAAAGCCTACGCCGACCGCGGTGCGAATGCTAATTCTCGCGTGCTTTCCCCGGCGTTAATCTTAAAAAAATTAAAAATATCAATCATCTAAAATAAATTTTGATAAGTTGTAAAATTCTTTCCGTTATCTCTTAACAGGCAGGCTGCGTAAAGTTCATCTCAACGGAAACACAACATTCAAACCCCCTGAGAGGAAC
>Ga0157358_1001013_pt1 | contig 12182 bp, 9 predicted proteins | sample AttcapACBM2_FD_111484 | JGI IMG/M metagenome (GOLD analysis project Ga0157358, IMG submission 111484) | Fungus gardens microbial communities from leaf cutter ant in Botucatu, State of São Paulo, Brazil - Atta capiguara ACBM2 | ecosystem: Host-associated > Fungi > Mycelium > Unclassified ...
AGCAAAGACAGAGTTCAAAATTGCTAGAGCCTAGAAGTTTTGATGCATGTAAGAATACTGCAGCACCAATGATATCAATGTTAAGTTACTCAGAGTTAGACACAGAGGTTTCAGATGCAGGTACGGAAACTGCAGAATCTGATGATTGCAGAGGAATATCAAGAAGTAATGGAGATGCCAATGGGATATTGGCCACAATGTGAGAAGGAGCAAAATTTTCCTGCAAAGATAGACAGAAGTTTATCAACTCATTTACCTAGTTAATCAGTGGATTGTGTCAGGCAAGCCAGTTATATCCAAGGATCAAAGAACAGGAAGAATCTAGCAGAGTGATATAGAAGTTCAGATTCATACAATCACTGGTGGAAAAAATTATGAGTAAGTTAGCAATTTCAGAGATAGTGCTGTTTGATAAACCATCAAAAAAGCAGAGAGCAATCAGAGGAGTTGCAGATGTCTTCAAGTGGTGAGTATCCACAAATTTAGAGTCTACAAAGCAATGAGTAGACTCAAAGTTGACAAAAGCTTGGAATGGGATTTTATTAAGATGATCCAGACTAAGGATCAAGAGAAAAGTAAGGGAAACAAAGAGTAAATGCATTGAGTCAGATGAGACTTGTTACTGCACAAGGAAGTTCAATGCAGCCCTCAGTCTGTGTAGAGTCCTGGTGGTCACTCTTTATTTTTCCAAGGGTTTTTTGGAAGCAGCTACCAGAATATCAGTAGTTGCTAAAGCACTATGGCTCTTGAGAGTGACTGTGGTCTGCTTCTTGGGACAGGAGTTCAACTTGTAGTCTCTTGCATCATAATAGAGGTACAGGTTGTTTTCAAGGTGCTTCTCACACTTGTCACTAGTCAACTTGCAGTTGCTGGCTAGCTTGGAAGAGAGATCTATCTACAGAGAATTAGATTGTTTCTTGGAAGTAGGGAATAGAGATGATTTAGAGGAGGGTATCTTGGCAGATGAGGCTGCTGGAAATGTGTTCACCTTATTCTAGGAGGCCATGGCAGAACTAGAGGTAGAAACTTTTTCCTACTTCCAAGAATAAGACTTCAGAGCCTTTTTTTTCCACCTGCCTAGTACAGTGGTATTCACAGTTATGTTTCCAGTAGCAATGATTAGGTAGAGATAGGATCCTAGATCTGATTGGAGAGCCTCTAGTAATAGCGATAGCATAGCACACTATTCCTCCAACCTAGTTGAGAGGCATAGCACATGAAATCCATATTGTAAGTGAAAATCTTGTTGTTGGGCTTTATGTAGAGGTTATCCAGTATGTTAGCTACTTCAACTAAAGGATCTAAGAGACTGAAATGTTGATATAGCTTATCAATAAATAGGTTCCAGTTAGAGAGCCAGTCTTGCAGAATACCCTGGTCTTCTTGGTTAAGGCCCACCTCAAACCAGCTTTAGGCTACTCCAGTAAGATAGGTTATTGCAAAGTTGATTTTTGCAATGTCTATGTCAAATTGTGCTGAATTAGCACAAAAATACAAGTAACACTGAAAAAAATTATTGAGCTTATTAGGTTCAATGCTACTGAAGATTTTGAAGATGTAAGCTTTAGTTCCTCTTGAATTAGTATTAGGTCTAGGAGTCTGATTAGCATTAAGAGTATTAGCAAGTTGACCAAGTATATTGGCCAACTATTCATTAGTATTGTCACTCTGATAGAGTTTGGACTATAAGCAAGTAGAGGAAGTAGGAGGATTAGTAGCAGGAGTATCCTCCCAGTTAGAATCATTATCTGCAGGAACAATACTTGGGCCAGGAACAGGCAAAGCTGCCTAGCCAGGTTAAATAGTACTGGATGGAGATCTCAGAGATAAGTAGCCTCTTTGGTGAATTTGTCTTGAATATTGTAAAGCATTTGGCATATAAGCCAGATGGTCACTGAAACAAGAAATAGTGTTGAAGAGTGTCCCAAGTAGTAGGACTAGAGTTAAAGTTGAGGAATTACAACAAGAGGAAGCCATTTTGGACTTTGAAGTGCAAAGATTGTTTTGCAGATGGAACTACAACAGAGGATTTAGCAAACAAAACTACTCAGAAGTGACAGCAGACTTGGGAGTTTGATAATACTGTCAGGTGTAGTTTATACTGGAGGTAAAAGTCCATGAGATAGACTCAGAAACATACAAACTTGTGGAACAATCTTGGCTTCAGCTTATGTATTGTGCTATCTGTTTGCCATGTGGTTGTAATTTCAGATAAAAAAAAGAAGTCTGAGTTGGGAGTGAGTACTCATTTTGTGTGTTGCTGTTGAACACCAGAGATTGAGTTCAATAAGAGTTTATTTTTGTTGATTATCAGACTAGTGAATTACAGTGTAACTACTAGTCTTATATACAAGTAGGAAATATAGGAGATGCTTGGAGTTTTAGTATATTGCCCCAAGCAGAGGTTTCAGTAGTGAAACACTAACAGAAGTAAGATAGGAGAACTTTGCTATAGAAGACCAAGTTGAATAGAAGTATCCTTATTATAGAAAATAGAATATCCAGATTGTTGCATCACCACTGCTAGGGTGTGTTGTAAAAAAGATGGCTATCATAGAGGACAGGCTTATGTCATGGATGTTGAGAGGTAGTATTACCACAGAGATGTATCTTCCAGATGGGTAGACTTGACATATGATATAATAACAATGATATCTTGTAAATATGTAACATAATTGATTCCACATCTGATAGCAAAGAATTTAGCTTTGATGAAATTTACATTGGTTGCATAATGAACTGATTTGGTGATAATTTCTTAATCTCTGCAAATATAAGAGATCAAGATGGCTATGTTGTTTTTGATACTCATATCTTGTTACAACCTTGGACTTGGCTCAGATTGCAACTTAGGCAAAGACTTGAGTAGAATAGAGGATATGATCAATTGGTAAAGTGTAAGAATATAAGAGAGTATCTACAGCTATATATATCTAAAGACTATGAGAAGTACATATATTGAAAGTAAGAAAATAAGTCATAAAACATGAGGAGGCCTCTTCTACTACATGAGGCATTAACTGATTATACATGAGAAAGAAGTAAGATATAGTATAAATGAGTCAGAGTTATGAAAAAACCCCAACATATGTTGTTCATATAATAATCACCTATAGAGTATGAGGTATTGATTGTAACAATACTACCTTTTCAGCATTTATGTTCCCATAAACTAATCCAAAAATGCTAAATCTCCAACTACATATGAAGTGACTAGTTTCTTAGTTGGTCCAATAATGATTTCTTTTCATAACATTAGAGTGATAAAATAGAGTTTATATGGTAGTCCCCCAGTATATATTTCAATTGGAAATTCTCATCTAGTTGTGTTCACATTATGTTTTTGTTTTATGAATTCAGTAGTAATTTCTTTCCAATATTGTTTGTTCTGTTCTCCATTGTGTCAAAGAGTTTTGTAGTATAGTGGTAAATGAACTTAGGTTCTAGAGTTTTCAGTCTTTTGTTTTCAAATTTTTTGTCATATAGTTTATATAAGAATACTTCTTCATTTTTGAATAACACTTTCTCATTGTTTTCCTTTATCTAGACTTGTTGATTGTATAAGTTTCTCATTTCCACCTTGGTATGCCTCTTGAATTTATTGTATGTGTTTTTTAACTTGTGTACCCTCTTTTTCTTTGTACCTATCCAATTTGCCAGTTAATAGCTTCTGAATATGATATATTTGTTTCTCTATATCTCTATGTATGATTCCCTATAGTTTATTGGCTATACTATATACATCTTCTCCAATTTGTTCTTTATGTGTTTTACTAGCTTACAACAATGTGGTTTCAATATCTGCCAGTTTGATATTTGCTACATTTGCCAGCTTGATCAGGTCTTGTATTTATAACTATAGGTCTGCCATTCTTTCTAGTCCTTAAATTATGTAGTGATACTTTTTTGTCCAATCTTTCTTTTCTCAATTCAATGTTACAATAAGATTCATATTGTTGATATTACAAGATACATAGGGGTAAGGTGAGATGGATGCTATGGTGAATTGAGCTATTTGATTAGATTTCTTGATGTTGGTGAACTTTTTTGAGATGCTAAGTTAATGTTTTACCTCCCTCTTTTATAGATTTCAACCCAAAATCCTTGTCCAATAGTTTTCTATCATCTTCTTAGTATATTGTAACCCTGTTTCAAATATCTACTGGACATGTTTATTTCTATATCCTTTCCAATGTATCAAGAATTGTATGCTATATCCTTGTTTTCTATGATTTCATATTTCTTCTACTTTATACTTTTCTTCTTTATTAATAATATCCAGTAGTGGTGCTAGATCTATGTATTATCTTTTGAATCATAGTTTCCTGCATTGTGTTAGCAGGTCTTCATTGAGTATATTGTGAATTACCCACCTTTCTGGTAAATCTAGTTGAAATACTCCTTGACTAATGTCCTTTGAAATTTCAAAAAGTCTGTATCTTTTTGGTCTAGCTTCTTTGAAGGTTGATTCAACTAGATATTCTTGGCCTCCAACTACATGTTATCATCTGCCTTCAATCCTTGTGGGTTTTATCTTTTCTCGTCAAATTGCTTCTTCATAGTTTATTTTACCATTTTCATTGATTTTTTTGCTTCTCCCCAACTCTTCTGAAGTCCTTCTAGAAAGTCTTCCAGTTTTGGTAATTCTATTTTTATAGTCAAGTCTTCTTTCCATGAATATCTTCCAAAGTTTAATTCAAATGAAGTATATTCTATTGCTGTCAGTGGACTCTAAACTCCAAACTCCAAGACTACAATACTAGAGTTTGCTAAGTTCAATGTCTACTTGCAATACTATGGAGTTTGTTATACTTACTCTGGTCCTTCATCAACCAACCTCCAATTGCTACAAATACCTCTATAGTCATCACCTCTGATTCCTAGTTGCCATTAGATAAGTACCTGTTACTTTTACATATTATTCTAGATATTTCTATCAAGTGCTTAAATATTTGGATACTATCATTTCTGGATTGGTCAGTATTGTTCCATTAGATTAGAATGCATTCTAGAGTATTTAGTAAAGTTGCTGTCTTCAGGAGACCTCATACTGTTCTCATAGGTTTCTTCTGAAGCAAACTCCATAGACTTTTGCTAGTTGCTCTAACAGTTGCCATATGTTTTTTGTTGTTGTATTGGAATTCCACTATCAATAACTATTCTGTCCAATCAGTTTGACCATCTGTTTGAGGATGGTACACCATAGACAATGTTCTTTTTGTTTCCAGTGCTTTTGTCAAGTCCTTTATAAATTTAGATGCAAATTGAGGTTCTCTACCACTAAGAACTTTTTGTAGTACTTTATATAATCTCCATATTTCATCCTAATAGATTTTAGCTATGTCTTCTGATAATAATATCATATTTGTCACCTTGAGTTTGATTATTTTTGTGAATCAATCCACTATAACTACTATAGCATCTTTGCTGTTTGATCTTGGTAGTGGTCCTATAATATTGATGCTGATCTCTTATCATAGTCTTTCTAGTGTTTCTAATGAATAAAGTTCTTCAGCTTTTTTCAAATATTGTATCTTGTTCTGTTAGCACATCCCTGAACATATTTCTTGATATCACCTTTTATTCTTGACCACCAATAGTTTCTCTTGATCAACTCAAGCATCCTTTATTGTTCTGGATATCCTATGTCTGCTAGATCATGGTTATCTTATAGAATTTACTCTTGTATTTTCCAGTTATTTGAAACATAGATCTTCTTTTCTATATAGACTATTCCATTGTCTTCCCATGCTTGTCCTTCATCTCTTTCTAACTCTTTTTGTATCTCTTGTTCATTTATTTGATTTCTTTTTATCTCTTCTAATAATATGGTTTCTTCTACCACCTAGTTTCTTCTAATTACTATCACTTCTGCTTTTATGGTAACTTGTCTTGTCCATAGTTCATCTTTGAATACTTTAACATCCTTGTTATTTTCCATTGTATCTACTTGATCTTTCCTGGATAGTATATTATATCTGCTTTCATATTTGTCTTCCCTGGAATATGTCATAATATGAAGTTATAGTTCTGTAACTTTAAATACCATCTCACTTGTTGGCTATTGAGTTTATGCAGTTCTTTGAAATACTTGAGATTCTTGTGGTCTGTTCAGGCTTCAAATTTCTCTATGGCATCTAGTAGATATTGTCTCCACTTTGTAAGAGCTTCCAGTAATTCTTTGTTGTATATCTTGTAATTTCTTTCAGCTGGTTGTATTGTTCTTGATAAAAATGCAATAGATTTCCATTTTCCTTCTTATTCTTGGGATAGTACTCCTCTAATTGTATGTCCTGACACATCTGTTTCTATCCTGAATTTTTCTTCTCTCTTCAGAAGAGCAAGTACCAGTTAACTTGTGATTTTGTCCTTTAACTCTTTGAATACATTTTGGTATTTGTCTTTTCATTTTCACTCTTTCTTTCTCTTAGGTTTATTAAGAGGTTTTGCCATATGACTGAAGTTCTTGATGAATTGTCAATAGAAATTGGCAAATCCTGGAAAGCTTTCCACTTTCTTTATTTTGGTGGGAGTTTTCCATTCCTTGACTGCCTTGATTTTGTCATTTTCTATTTGAACTTCTCCTCATCTAACTACTACTCCTGAAATGGATATTTCTTCTACATCAAAGTCATATTTTGACTATTTAAAACAGAGATTATGTTTCTTTTGCTATCTTCAAAAAACAAATTTCTTCAGAATGTCCCTGGTGAGTTGCACAGTCTGAAATATATAACTTTGGGTTTGAAAAGTTCTTTGTTTGTCAAGAATACTGTCTTCTATTTACCTTCTTCTTTAATTCATACATTATCATAACCCTAGATTAAATCCAGCTTGTTGAAGTATTTTGCCTCTTTAAGTTTGTCAATTGCTTCCCCAATTAAAGGTAATAGTGTTTTATTCTTTATTGTGTACTGGTTTAATTTCCTATAGTATTATACCAATCATAATAATCTATTCTTCTTTGGAATATAAAAATATGGTGCCATATATCTTAAGCTTGATTCCACCATTAACCCTACCTTGAGTTATTCATCCAGTCATTGGTTTAAAGCTTCATCTTCCTTTATTGTCATTGCATAAGCCTTGGCATTTATTTTCTTGAATATATCTTCTGCTAGGCTGATTTCATGATTCTATTCTCTTTGTTCTGGTAAATTTTCAAACTTCTTCTTGTTAAACAAATGTGTAAATAGTTAAATATACTCTGGAAGATCCTCTGGGTTCATTAGATTCAGCTTTTTTTCTATTTCCTGTTGTTCTTTGTCCTAGTTGTCCATTAATTGTATTCTCCTGTTTTTAAATAATATATCTTGATACTATGTCCTATATTCCTTTGAGCATCTTGTAAATCATATAGTTCCTGTATTCTAGTATACTTCTGGGTTGTGTTTAACCAACCAGTTATATCCTAAAAACATGTCTATATCATTTAAATCTGTGACTACTATATTAATATATTCTTTATATCTGTTGATTTCAACTTGTAGTAGTGCAATCATGTAACTTTTCTATTCTTGGTTCCATTTGTATTGAAAACCTCAAATGATCTATTTATAAGTTCTATTTTGATTTTTTTCTTTTGCACTAGTTGTTTGTTGATCCCAGTGTAGGTATATCCTGAGTCTACTAGTACTTATAATCATAGTTCTTTTCTGTCTGCTATTTTAATATTTGTGTACATGTTTAATTTCTTCTCTTAATTGTTTTTTTGTTTTTAAAATCAACAATTTATTACACAGGGCATATAAGCAGACCATAGTAGCTACTTTGTAACTATGTATATGAAGATGGAAACAACATGAATCAATGAAACTGAAAAGGAAATAAAAGAAAAGAGTCAAGAAAAAGAGTCAAAAAGAGAAAAATCAAAATAACACTAGTTATAAGCAAGTTAATGAAGCAATACTGTCTTCAAAAGAGAAACCCTTGCTGTTGTGTATGAGAAATTGAGAAAAATGCCTGATAGAGTCCCTTTTAGAATTCTAATAATTGTTGAATCTCTTACACTCATGTAAAATATATTGCCTTGATTCAATGGAATATAAACCATATAGACAAGCAAATTCCTTCCTAGGGAAAAATCTTAGCCAATACTCTCCAATAGAAGCATGATTGACTGTAGCTCTAGTACAAAGAAAATTAGAGTGGCCAAAGTATTGAAGCCATAGACTGCCCTTGATAACAGATGGCTCAAAAGGATTTGATTCATCATCAAGTAGTTTGAGAAAATTTCTTCCTCTTAGATCCAATGCTTGGAAAGTCATTCTCTATTGTGCAATAGTAAAATCGCAATCTTACTTTTTGCAAAAGTCCCAGAATAATTTGCAGGGAAAAATTAGGGAAATATCAAAACTCACTCCTAGTATCTTTGTCTACTAAGAAGTGAGATAGCTATTTTTTCTTACTAGAACAATCCTAGAAATTAATGTGATTATTGCTATCTCTCTTGAAGAAATCTCTTAGTTCTTGAGAAATGGCGGTGGAATGAATTTGGTATGGATGCAATGATGAATCAAAGATTTTCTTGGTAGCATATAAGAAGTCTGTGATGACAACAATATGCTTGATATTAGGAATATCAATGGCTTGGTTGATTCCACATCTAATTGTGAAGAGCTCAGCTTTAGTGGTAGTGACATTAATCACATAGTGGATCGTTTTGGTGACTGGCCTGTTGTGTGAGTGGATGTGCAATATTGAAGTAGCAATATTATTTCTTATACTAGTGTCTGAAATAACAATCAAGGAGTAGAAATTGTTAGAAGTATTAATAGTGATGTTGTTGAGATTACATATATGATTCTTGACATTATGAGTTCAGATATGGAAGGAGAGCCAATCTGAGTAGGAATCTATAAGTCTCTTTCCTGGAGAAAACTCTTTATCAAAAGGAGAAAAAACAAAGAGGATTTTATTACTCTTATTGTCCATATCAATTAATGGATTATGTAATTGGGATCATTGCTTAGATGTTAATTTGTTGAGGAATAGATGATGGTGAGCAATGTGTTTGTTTGACCTCTCAGTGTTATGATTGACTTTATGATATGATTGGAGGGAAGTGAAAAATCTCTAAGGTAAAATCTTCCATATAATTTCTTGAGGTAGAGATGGATAGGAATTAAACCCAAAATAGCTTTAATACCCACTGTAGGAGATATTCAAAAAGCACTGGAGATCTATAGTGCTGCTCTTCACTGTATTTTTCTAAGAACTCTAAGAAAATAGTTGAAGGGAGCTTTGTTATACTACAACTGAAACCCATATAAAGCTATAGGTAATGCACAGCAAATGTATAGTCATCTCTTTTGAAGAGGAATGAGATCTCTTGATGAGTTTCCCAGCATTTTCATGTATTTGATGGTAGAGATAGCTCTATTCATATAGAAGTTAATATAATGGTGAAATGTTAGTTTTCAGTCAAAGAAAAAGCCTAGATATTGCCATGTAGTTTTGGGAAGTAATATAGAGCCCCCAAGTAAGGTGAGGTCTAAAGGAGGAGGATTGAAAACTCTATGCAATCTAGAGAAGTAAAACACTTCAGTTTTGCCATGTTCTATAACTAGTTCAAATCTTGTGAGAAGGATAGAAATTACATTATAGCTACAATAAAGGTTTGTATTAGAAACAGAAATGGATTTGTGTTGAGCAATGAAGAGACCATTATTCATGAATGAAAAAATCAAAATAGGAATTTTTAGATTTTTTAGATAGTTTTCCAAAATATAAAAAATAAAAGAAAAATAGAAAGCAGAAAGAATCAGCAAAAGAGCCTATTCTTGACTGATCCCAACATCAATGATATAAAAAGGAGAAGAAAAACTGTTCTATAGATACTTAGTTTTTCTTCTGACTAGATAGTTCTTGAAAAAATTTAAGACTTTATGATTGAAACTAGCTTTGGCTAAGATAAGAGAGAGAAGCTGATGGTTGAGTAAAGGGAAAAATTGCATGATGTTGAAAGCTAATGTGCTCATAGTGAGATTCTTGATCTATTCTGATCTGATAAAATAAGTGAGAGTGACACCTACATCAGTAGTGGATCTATGCTTGAGTCCATCTAATTGACATAGGTGAATAAAGTTGTTAGATATCAATAAAAATTGCATTCTTTCTTCAATCATCTTCTTAAAAAGCTTGCTGGTGGTGTTGAGCAGCATGATGGAGTGAAACAATTTAGGCAAATCATACAAAGCCTTGTTAGGCTTAGAAATGATGACTGTGGACAATGTTTTGAAATGAGATGGCCAATAACCCAAATTGATACATGTGTTAGCAATATCAATCAGTTTGTTAGTACATTCTTTGTTCTTGACAATTTTCTTGAGATGTCTTCAAGATAGTTTGTCTGGTCCAGGAGTCAAAGAATTGTTGTAATTTTCAATAGCATTAAAAAGCTCCTTTTTTGAGAAAGAAACCTACATTGTTGTTTCTTTATTGGAGATTTCTTCCAATAGGCTAATATTGACTTGGCAATTTTGGGCAGAATTGAAGGACTTGTAAAGAGCTTCCTATAAATTGTCCAGTTCTATGCAGGGTCAACCATTGTATTGTATGGCTTCAGTAGCCAGAAGACTTCTCTTTTTGACCCAGTTTATGAGTTTTCAAGAACCACACTTCTTATTGACAATCTCATTGATTTTTCTATTGAAGAAGTTTTGTTTCACCTTCTTAACTGTTCTTTTGAACCTTTTCTAGTCTTTAAGTTGCCTAGACTATCTGTACATATCCAAATCCCTACAACAATTATTGTCCCACCACACTTTGGAGTACTTGGTAATGTTTATGATCTTGGAATGTTTATGCTATATTCTGTTAATATTGTCAGTGAATAACTGAACAATAGTTTTGAAAGCATCAATGCTTAGTAAGGAATCAGTGTTGAGACTCTTAATAGAGTGGATGAGTTCATCAATGAAATGAGCTTCCTCTTCACTATTCTTGGGTAAAGATTGTTTTCTTGTTTGAAATCATTCTTTGAGGATAGAAATGTTAACAGTAATAGGAGCATGATTGAATGTTAATCTCCATTTCAGATGAATATAATAGTTATTGTACTCTATTGAATTTGGACATAAAAACACAAGATCTAATACTGAATTTGAATCCTGTATATTGTCAGAGTATCATGTGGAGAAAAATTTAGTAGGTTTGGAAAGTTCTACATGAAAAGAGTCAGTGATTTCAAAAAGAGTGTCTTTATCTAATATTAAAGTCCCCAGTCATAATAAAAACATTATCAATATTGACTTCAGTATTCTTGAGATACTTTGAAGCCAATTGAGACAAATTAGAATATACATTAATAAGAAGGTAAATGGAACCATGATTGAAAAAGGAAATGCACAAAATTTCTTTATGGTTAAGAATGTCATTTCAAAAAGAGAAACATATATAGAGACAGCAAATGTTGATGTAAGAAATAACATAAGGAAAATTGTCAGCTTGTGAAGAATTCCTAGAGAACATGGTCCAGTTTGGATGATTAGAGACTTCTACTAATTCTTCCCCCTCACAACTAGAAGAGCTCAGAATAGTTCATATGACTAACTAAGATAGCTCCTGAATGAAGATAATATTAAAGAATAAATGTGTTTCAAGTATGGTATTAATAAGAAAGTTGTTCTTTCAAATATTCTGTGAGTAGATCTTGATTTTTTCTAAAATCATGCTTGGGTGCCACTCATAGCTGAGCAAATTAAATTACTTCTACCTTCACAAAGTTCTTGTTGTTTTTTGTTATGTCAATTGTGGTTGAAGCAATGTTTTCAGAAGGGACAAGTGTTTAAGTCAGCTTGATGCTTGCCTCAACAGTTAGAGCATTTGAATGAATAAGGACATGGTTTGCCCTTCTTAGTTTCAAGTCTTGGAAGATTTGCTTTCTCATTTACTTTGCAACACTATGCAAATTAGCAATAGTGTTTGGACTTGTGGGAACCATTGCACTTGACATATTTTACCCTCTCTATTACGATTGAATATCTCAAGAATGCAACATGAACTAGGGCAAAGGGCAATGATGTTACAATCAGTTGTGTTATAGTTGTCTCAGTCAGTACCTCATATAGTAGACACCTCAGCCTTGCTTTTTCCTCATGTACTATGACTTGTTTTTCTCATGGACTATGAACTATTTTCTCATGTACTTTACATATATATAGCATAAATACTATTATGTA
>Ga0157358_1001014_pt1 | contig 12180 bp, 5 predicted proteins | sample AttcapACBM2_FD_111484 | JGI IMG/M metagenome (GOLD analysis project Ga0157358, IMG submission 111484) | Fungus gardens microbial communities from leaf cutter ant in Botucatu, State of São Paulo, Brazil - Atta capiguara ACBM2 | ecosystem: Host-associated > Fungi > Mycelium > Unclassified ...
CATGGTCACCTCGTCTGTCGGCCGCGGGAAAGAAAAGCTTGAAGACGGTGTTCGAGCAACAGGAGTATTGCAGGTGTGAGAATTGCGGTTTGGGATTTGTCTCGCACTGGCGAAAAGAGTCTGTGCAAGCTGCGCCTAGCAGAGAGTGAGCAGGGGACATACAAACAACAGGAAGACTGACTTGGAGAGCAGCCAGATCGATGGCTTCCTGGCCAATGTGAGAGGAGGAGAACGAAGAAACGAGATCGTCGACGGAGAGGTTGAGACTCATGTTGGAGGAGCCGCCACCACTGTCCGGGGCACGTTATATAAACAGTCTATCTCCGACTCCGGTCCGGCTTCGATCCGTCAGATCCATCAGCACGAAACTCGAAACTGCTCAGCCACCAATCACTTGATCAAGCATACGACTGTCATTATTTCATCAACTCCGACCATCACCGCCATGAACTCCATCTTATCATTCTCTTATCACTCACTCACTCGTATATTCAGACCGGTAGTGTATTTCCCCAGGTCTACACAAATCGTGGTCACATCATTGACGGACTTGTGATCTTGCCCCTGTCCACTGCTATTCCCTCCATATCTATCCACTGCGCTTGAACTATGTGACGAGATATGATGTAATGATGTTTTAGCCCGCCCTTATTGAACATTGCAACTCAAAATTTAAATTTAAACCTTGGTTTTCACTCAGAAGGAAATCCTAATGACATGACCAGCCCACCGATCTGATAGGCGTATTCAACAACAGTCGTCCAATAGCGTTATTTTAAAAAGCGACTGCTAAACAAATATACACATACTATCAATCAAGCAGCAAACCGAGACATTATTCATCATGGTTTCTTTCTGGACATATAATAGAACCAAATAGGACCAAGATTTTGCCACGAATTCTGTGAGAGAAGGAAATTAACATTGGCACTCCGTCACAAGACGACATCCTGTGCTATGTCCTGTTGACTGTAAGACGATTATGCGACCATGAAAATGTTTTTTCTTCTCACACAAGCCAGTCTCAGCAAATGACCATGAATTTCATATCTCATGTTTATGTGGAAAGTGGACTTCCTTTTTTTCTTAGGGAAGTTTATTCTTGGCTTCCTAGGTGCTCTCTCACTACCTAGTTAGCAACTCATTTAATCCTATGTGAGTAAAAGCATTTTTTTCAAAAGAAACAAACTTCAATATTTTTGAATTCAAACAGTGGCAGTAAGAATGACTATGAGATCTTCAAGCTATCCAATCAGATAAGTATAAGAAGAATCTCACTTATTGAGCTAGGTAAATGTCCTGTAGTCTGTTATATGGTACAGTACCTACAATATAGGCTACTTAATTAAATCAAATCTTAGCATGATAATTGACAAAGAAAGAGAGAAACAGATATGTGTGCAACAATAAATTAGTAGATGTAGATTAGATCACTAATGTTAGGAATAGACCAGCCACTGAACCAGTTATGCCAAAAGTGTGCAATGTCAAGCTTAGCTTTGATATCTAGCTGATGCTACATATGCACTTTATACTATAGTCCTGATATTAAACCCAAGGTAAATATACTCTAAGTGTTGGTCTATACTAACCTACTCTAAAGTTATGACTAAGGCCTTTTAAGTAGGTTCTAAAATGTTCTATCAAGTCATATGACTGTGTGACTGTAATATTTGTCATGCTCATATCACATCCTCTTAGCTAAGCCCAATAAATGGAAAAGATAAAACTAAACTATAAAGAAAACAAGAAAAAGAGAAAGATGTTATGATCACTATGATTTATATCTCATGTTTTACAGGTGTTTGTCTTATGTTGGACATGTGTTGGGGTTTGTTTCATTTGTGACCTATATTTACTGCACCTTGCACTTTCCTCATATAGTAGTGGAGGTATCTCATGTTCTCTTTATTTTCTTTTTATTGTTTCCTCAAGAACATCTTACTTATTCCTTATGGTCATTAGGTATATATAGTTGTAGATATAGTCCTGTGTCTTTATGCTTTACCAATTGATTATCTTCTTTATCCTTTCTCAAGGCTTTGCCTTAGTTTCAACCTGAGCCAAGCTTAGGATCATAACAAAAGAAATAATAAGAAACAATAAACTCTAGACACTTCCAGAGTTTTCCTTATAATAAATGAAAGGAGAGTTCTAGGAAAATCTCAATTGATCATCTAACAGTATTTATATTTTTTTGTATCTATGTTTGACAACTGCTTAATAAAAGCTGTTATTGTTTCTGCAAGATCATAGACAAGTGTTCAACTGAGATACAAAAACTATTGTTTACTGTTCATAAATAGCTATGTATATACAAAATATAAATGGAGAGAAATTTTTAACAATGTATAGTACTAGTATACTAAGTCTCTAAAATAAGTGTCCTAAGTCAATATATTATATTAACAAGAGATAAAAGAGAATTAAGCAGACAAAGTAGATCAAGCATCAAATATATAATTGACTTCTGAGACTTCCAAAACATCTGCCTTCTGACTTCTAAATAGGACTTTAACATACTTAGGAGTACTTCCATATCTGTAATAGTTAGTATATAGATTAGCCTCTTATATTTTATCTCCTGGTAACTCATCATCTAGACTACCAGTTATCCTATATCCTAGAAACTGTCTCTATAACATCTTCTTAGTTATCTTCTACACTACTATTGCTTTAGCCACAGTTCTAACTACAGACTCAGTATATAAGACCTAGTAGATACTCTGTAATTCCTAGTCTAAAAATCAACTAAGAATTTTCCAATACTCTTCTAACTAAAATCAGATAAGAATTCTCTTCTCACTAACTCCTGTTCCTCTGAAATTACAACCACATAATGAGCAGTAGGTATTATGGACTTAGAACTAAGAGTTAAGTTGAAAGAACAACTTTGGATTGAGTAATCATAAGAGAACTCAATGGAGTTCCTAAGTACAATGTATCTACCTTATATACACTTAGCTGATAGTCTGTGCTATACTAATCTAGCCTACTCTAAAGAAACATGCATTATTCTTAAAGTCAATATGTATAGAACATGCTATATGACATTATCATTTTAGAACTTCTACATCTTTCTGTGATATGTGACTGTGACTGTGACATCATGCTAAACCCTAACCCTAATAAAAATAAAAGTAAAAGAAAATGAAAATATAAAAATAAAGTAGAGTTCATTGTTTGTAACTCTAATAGTAGGTATAATACATAAGTTGAGGCCAAGGTTGTTTTCTGATATTACATCATCTATCCACAGATAAGCTTCCAAGCTTGATCTGTAACCTAGATACTTATCTAAGCTTATATTATTTTACTCTCTCATTATTCTTAGTTAAAAACAATACTATCTTTAGTTAAGAAGAATTTTTTTTGTTCAATAATTTATTATATAGTGCTTGATTTTAGTGTGTGGTAAACTACATATAACAAGTAGTCTATAGTTTTTTTCTCAGGAGACAAAAACTCTCTTTATGAACAAAGAGATACTATTAGTGACAACAGAAATCAAAGAGAAAGCATGTTTCTAGAAGATATAACACTTGCATTAGTAATAACAACAAGAGTAAAGAGAGAAGAAACTGCTTCAAGACAAAGATAGTTTAGAGACTTCAGATAAGCTGTACAATTATTGAAGCTTGAATGATTGTAAGAATGGAAGAAAATATAATTAAGAAAGCTGTTTAGCAGCTTATAACCTGGTGTATAGTATAGTCTTGGCATCAAAGAAATTAAAGTGTTCAGTGAGATTGAGAAGTGATGCTTCAGTATTAAGAAGAGGGCCCTTCAAATGTGCACACTAGATGTTATTTAAGGGGGTAAGCAATTGTGGGTAGAAGCAAGTGCTCTTTGAGTTTTCAGCACCAAGTAAAAACATCAGTATATGTTATAAAGAAAAAGTAGCAGTCCTGAGATAAGATTGCTTAATCAGCTTCTTTAGATAGAGTTGAATCAGAATAAGGCTTGCCAAAGCTTCAATTCTACTAGTGGATGAAGTGTACTAAGATTCAAAGAGTAGCCTTGCATTATATAGCTGCTAAAAGTAGCATCTAAGCCTTGGTAAGTACTCTAGCAAAAAATAGAGTCAAAAGCCATAGATAGCAATAAAAATGATATAAGAGCAATACAGAAGCCATTTCTGAAGTGGTAACAGACCTCTTGTTAAGTTTTCAAGCATATACATTATTCTAACAGTAGATAGTGCTTTAGTGGAGTAGTAACAAACATTTTTCTCAAAGGACAGATATTGATCAAATTCAAGGCCCAAGTATCTCCAATATATTTTGGGCCTGAGAATAAGGGCACCAATTACTAGAAGGTCTAACTCTGGGTTAAAGTCATTATATGCTCTAGAAAAATGAAAGATTTTCAACTGTTATACTCTATGACTAAGCCAAACAATACCATCAAGTCTATAACTACTCTATAGCTACTATAAAGCTCTGGTAGGATTGTATTATACATTTTTTTCTGAGAGATTAGAATACTATTGTTAACAAATAAGAGAATAGAAGTATGTATTTAAGTTAAGAGCTTGAGCTCTAAGTTCAAAAATACAAATAAGAGATACAATATAGAGTGCTGAAAGAATAGGAGAAAGTATAGAACCTTATTCCATACCTACATCTGCATTACAAGTATTAGAGAGAAATGAGTTCCAGAAGTACTGAGCTGATCTACCTACAAGATAGTCAGAAAAGAAGTCCATAATGCAGTTTGGAAATCCAAAGTGTCTAAATATCAAATTAAGCATACTATAGTTCAAAGAGGAAAAGAATTGCATAATATCAAATGTTACTATACTAGTTTTAAGTCTCTTGACCTAGCTAGCTTGAACCTAGTGTGTTAGAAATACACTAGCATCTTTAGTAGACTGTTAGGTTATATTTTCAAGCTGGTTAGGATGAAGGACATTGTACTTGACAGCATCAAACTGGAGTCACCTAGTAACTATCTTCTCAATGAGCTTGCCAAGTATATTAAGTATGATAATAAGTCTGAAAGCCTTATGAATATTATAAGCAGGTTTACCCAGCTTAGGTATGATAATAGAAACCAACTCCTTAAAGTGTCTGGGCCAATGTTGTAGTAATAAACATATATTGGTCAAAAAGAGAATGTTTATAGCATAGATATTATTAGCAAGAATGAGCTTGAGATACTACTAAGTAATATGGTCAGGATCTGGAGCAGAAATATTAGAGCAGACTCTAAGTGCCTTTTGCATTTCCAACATTGAAAATGGTATTCAAGAGCAAGAAGCCTGGCTAGAGACCTCATTTAGAATAGAGAAGTTGATAGAACAATTAGCTGTAGTATTATAAGACTGGTGGAGGATACTTCACAAGTCTTGGAGGTTATTGCAGAGTTGCTCTTGGAAGCAAATAGCATCTACTGCAGGCAACTTATACTGTTTGACCTAGCTCATTAGATTTCAAGGTTGTTTGTTGGTAGATACAATTTCAGCAATTTTATTGACAAAAAAGTATTGCTTGACCAGTCTAGTTATAAAGCAAAAAGAGAACTAGTTAGAGTGCTTTCTAGTTCACCTGTAAGTTTTCAGTGTAGTTTTGTACTCATTTTTTCACCACTTCTTAGACCAAGTATTGATCATGATTCTCTTTGCATAAGTAGCCTAATAGTCAGCAAAGAGCTTTGAAATTGTCTCAGAGAGTGAATCAAGACCAGTAACAGAGTATAGAGTATAAAAGTTGAGTTGAGAGAGCCCTTTACTTACAAAAAGCAAAAATACCACTTCCTCTTCACTATTGCATTAAAGGACCATTCTATATATATAGATGTTTTCTGGAGTAATAAAAGAGTCAAATATAAAAGGGGTATAGTCTGAGAGTTGTCTGAGATCAGGCTTAATGAGTAGGAATAGAGAGTGCTGCAATAGAGCATACAAGACAGTAAGAGTCAGCCAAGTTCCTCAAGATATGGCTAGCTGCAGAATATAAAGAGATAAATAGGTCCCATTCAGCATCTCTAACATTGAAGTTCTCTCTCATATACAACAAGTTAGGAATGTTCATAGTTTTATCAGACAAGAAGTTCACAGCAGTATAAAGGCTGTCAGAGTAGATATTCATAAAGAATTGGCATATTTCTCTATTAAAGAAAGATAGAAGCTGAATGTCTCTGTAGTTGACTATGTTTCTTCTGAAAGCAAAACAAAGTCTGGACAGTCTAGAGTGAATAAAACATATAACTCTAGATGTTTGTTTGAAGTTCTGTAGAAATCAGACTATCTGGGTCCAATCTTGATGAATAGGAGTACTAACAACTTTATCTCCTTTAGGAATTGTAGTAGATGGTGCAAAGAAAATAAAATCCCAGAATGGTTTCTGAATAAATAGGATATTATACAAGTTCTTTTATATTTCAAGAAAGCTGTTCACCAGCATATAGTTCTTGTGGACATTCTGCAAATAAATATAAAGCATGATAGTTGTACTAGACATATTCATTGACTATCTTTACTGGGGCCAGTTATAGTACTGCAGTTAGCTTGTCTAAAGCATATCTTAGCAGCCTTGTTAGTATACTATTGCTTGTCAAAGTGATGGTACCAAAATGGATACTTGTTGTTATTAGCAGCATAGTCTTTTTTACAGTTTAAATACTTGAAAGTATGAGGACAAGGTGCACCAGCTGCAGTAGCCTCTTTAAAAGAGTTAAACTTGGAATTGGCCTTGTAATGCCAAGCCAAGAATTTATAGTTCTCTACTCTATGTAAACCACAATATTTTTGATATTTAGTGCCTTGAGTGTGACAACCATGTGTTGGGTGTTCCAAGTGCCAGCAATTGTGATACTGAATAATCCCAGAGTACATATCAGTCTTTTAGACTGTAGTAGTATGTCTTCCAAAGTTAAATGAATGATCAATGAGAGTTCTGCTCTTAAAACATCTCTGGGAGCCCCAGATGTCAATCCAGATTGCTAACATATTAGAGATGGGAAATATTTTCATAATATAGAGCAAAGATACTGATATGACATTCTCAAAAAGAGAAGAGCCAGAAAGAGCTACTACTATCTAAACAGGAGTAATAGGCAAAGAAGTATTAGAGTTCCAGTAGGAGATGCATAAAACTATCAGAAAATATTTAGACTGAGGCAAGTGAGGCTCTACTTTAGTAGTTTTATTGGAACTAGCAGTTTTCTTTAGCTACTGCTTAATTACTTCTAGCTCTACTACTAAAGTAACAGAGTAGACATACTATTCCATGCCTTAAGAACAGACTCTATTCTGAGTTTAGAGCAAGCCTTAACCAAGTCCTTGTTATAGGACTTAACTGCCAAAGAAGTATTGGCCACAATGATCTTTATAGCAAGAAAATCAAGTGGTATTAGAACCTGCCACCTGATAGGCCCATAAGTTGTTATTTTAAGTATATTTGAGGCATTGGGACAACTGGCACTTCCTTGAGAAGTATCTGTACTATCTAAGCTGGCCTTTTATAGGAGAAAATCTTGAAACTTGCTGAGCAATGTTGGATTTTGTAGTCTAAGCAAATGATTTGACCTTGGACTTAGGTTTGGAGGCCAAGAGAACAGAAGAAGGTGCCATCTGGGGCTTGATTGTTTTAGACATTTTTATAGCTAGACTAAGTGTTACAGCTAAACTAGGATGAGTTGTCTTAGTTTTGGGAAGAGGAGGAGCTTATAAAATAAGTGATGTCTTACTTTCAGAGTCAGAGAAAGACATAAAAGGAAGGAAAAAGGTTTTTCCCTTTCCCTTGTACTTTTTGTTAGAGACTAGAGTAAAAGCAACTTCAGTCTCTGGTATATCAACAACTATCTCAATATCAGGAGAGAATATTGGAATAGAATTAGAACCATAAATGGTTCTTATAGCTTCTACAAGAGTAAAAGTATCATGTTGGGATGAGACTTTAAAGTAGCTCCATTCAGTTTCAGAAATTTCCTAAAAAAGATTCCAAACATAAGATCTAACTTTCAAGACAGTAGAGAATTAGTAAACAGATTTTTCTCAAAGAGAGTACTTTTTTATAAAGTATGTAAGATACTCAAGAGATAAAAAGCACCTTAGCATCAGTCTATAGGTGTCTAGAGTAGCCAGACAATGACAACACATGGTAGTCATCATCCCACAGCTCAGTATTATGAGTGATGTTTCTATTTTCCAATGAGGAAGATAACTTAGCTGATCTATAGATCAGGTTGTATAATCCAAGTATAGGAGCTTGGGGTTTTTGGGTGTTTTGGGAGTATTTTCTACCCTAGAAACTAAGTCTCTGCTCTTCTTAGCAGATATCTATAGCTTATAGTAGATACTATTTCTTCAAGAATTGAGACAGAAAAAGCAATAGGAAGTTTAAGGTACTTTCTTGGAGAAGAGTCTATCTGTAGTCACTCTTGGGAAAATAAGTATATTAGGGTCCAAACATATGTCCTCCTCTTCATATTTTCCTAAAGAAGATAAAGCTACAGTTTCAGAAGAGACATTTCTAGAGGTAGAAGAAGTAGAGATACTTCTTAAGTGCTTTATAATATAATGAGTTTGAGATCTCTCTCTTAAATATACTCATTTTCCAGCTCTAGAACTGCTTCTGAAGAGCAAGTTAAATAAGTTTGGAGACTCACCAACATATTGAGATATTAAAGATGGTAGACTTTATTTTTATTTTTTATTTTTTCTCATTTTCATTTTCATTTATTTTCTTATTTTCTTATTTTGAACTTAAAAATTAGGGCTATAGTATAACATCACACCAACTTGCTTCTTTCTCTCTTACCACCATCTTGTATGGTAGTACCTATAAGAGAATTAGCAGATACATTGTATCCTTTTACTTCAGAACTCCAAAACAACTAACTAGAACTCTCTAAATGTTACTCAATGGATATTGAAATTGACATGCTTAGAAGACATTCAGCTTTTTCTAGTCTTTTTTAGAGGAACATCTATTAATTCTGCTATGTCTTCTATAAAGTATGCAGATTGAGTACAAGCTTAGGCTATTAACCTGACTTAAGCTAAACAAGTTAAAAATAGAGAGGTTCAAAGCTTCTTTCTATCCTATGTATCTTTGAAGGAGGCAATGACAGACATTGTATATATAGAGCTTGCAGTTGAGCCCATACATTTACCTCATACAATAAAAATTAATAATGCAAACACTTCTTAAGATTTGGAGCCATTGATAATTTTTTCTCAAGACCTAGAACCTTGAGTCATTTTGTATTAGGCAAATTAACTAGTAGACCTATAGCTGTGAGTATCAGAATTGAAAATAATAGACTTAGTTTATTTTATTTTCTCTTTTCATTTTCATTTATTTTTTATTTGATTGATCAAAGATGAAGAAGGCAAAATGTGACACCATCACAGGTCACATGTCACAGTCACATGCTCATGTGACACAATGAAACAATTTAGAAAGTTCTAAAGAAGATAATGTTATATAATATGGTTAACATATATCAACTTTGAGACAAACACATGGTTATTAGGGTAGGACTAAAGGAGTATAGCATAGACTATTAGTAGTTTGTATATAAGATAGATGTCTTGTACTTAGGAAGTCTATTGAGTTCTCTTGTGTTACTTAATATAAGAGTGTGTCTTTTGTTTAACACTAAAGCCTAAGTCATAACAATGAGATAGAGATGGCTAAAAATATTTCCCAAATTAGAGAATTTGGATTTGCAGCTTGGAAGTTTTTGACTACAATATACAAATCTGGCTGGGATGAACTAACTACTAATAATAAAGAAATGTTATTTAGGCAATGTGTTTCTTCATAGTTTAATAAAAAAACCTATAAAACTAACACTAATCCCAAAGCTAACTGAAGGTAAACAGGATGATATATCAAGAGTTCTTCCTCCCATCTCTTCTAGGCCAAGCAAGAGCATTTTGGCTAAATCCAAATATTTTAAGAAAATTCAATCATTGAATTCTCAAACTTCTAGCTCAAACAACTATTTATATGTATAGACTTTTAAAGACAATATCAAAGAAATCATAAAAATCAAAAATGCATTTCTTAAACTGTTATCTAACAAAATCATCAAGATCTATGATATTACTAATAACAAAGAATTAAAAAACAAACTAAAGATCAACATGACTACTAAGAGTCTCTCTAGAAAGCAAATGATTATTTCTATAAGTACAAATAATACTGAGGCCATAATCTTACAAGCTAACAAGTACATGTCAAACATCAATAGATTACTAAAAGGTGTAAAATCCAATATCTTAGCTGACTTTATTTGCTTTGACAACAAAGGAGTTGTTATTACTATTAACAAAGTAGCAGCCACTTCTAACTTGAATATAATCAAAAAATACTTAGAAGAACTGAACAATATTGACTCAAGAGTCTCTAACTTTTACAACTGAAGTTATATCTCAAATTAGAAGTTTCCTACTTTTTAGAAAATACAAATCTACTTATTATGTTTAATGTGATAAAAACAGCAATTAAGAAAACTCATATTTCCAATAACATTGTCTTAGTATTTCATTCATATATCATCAAAGCATCTCCAAAGTCAAATATGGCTGTTAAATGGGTCAATATATAGGACTCCCAAAATAGTATGAAAGCTAAAGAGCTTATTAACAGATGTTTTAATGTAGGTTATAATATTGCAACTGTGAGAGAAACTAATATGAATCTGAAAGTTCCTTAATGCAAGAACTGTTGGAAATAGGGCCATACCACTTTTACTTGTTATTCACATGGGGCCAAATGTAAAAAAACCCTTCCAGACTTGAAACAAAGAAAGATGAACTATGTATGCTTTTATTCAGTTACATCAATTGCAAGAGGGAGCACTAGGTGGATAATAGTAGCTGTTCTTTTTAGAAACACAGATTTAACAGGAAATGGTATACAAAGAAATATCAAGAGCTCAGAGAAATTAGAGCCAACTTAATTCATTTAAATATAGGTTGTAGTAAATAATGATTTTAAAAAACCTAAGGATTTTTTCACAAAATGTTTGAAAAAACAAATCTTTTATTAATATAATTCTAGAAAATAATAGAAACTATAACATTTTATTTTTTTCAGAAACTACCTTAGTTGGTCATCTGTCAACTCCCAAGTTTTTTATCTGAGAAAGGGAAAGATCTTATAGAAGTTTCATATCATCCATCTTGGATCATATTTACAAGATTATCTCTCATTAATAACAAATATTCAAGAGTTATCAATTACATAAACAACAAACTAGTCAAATTATGATTCTCACTAAGGAAGGATATTTTCAATTATTGAGATATAAACTTAATCTCTTTTTTCAACTATAGCACTATGTTTTTCATTCTTAACATTTATTCAGACAATCAACAAAATGCTTTAAAGTATCTGAAAGATACTGAGGTGAATTTAAATAATGTAGTAATTATAACAAGAAATTTTAATATCATAAACAATGATTGAGATCTATCATATCCTTATCACTCAATACACACTCCATAAAATTACTAATAGTTTTAATCTAGAATTATCATTATTTATCAATCCAGTATCTACTTGATATGTAATAACCCTTAAGACTCAAACTTGGTCATAGACTTGATATTCCTCTATACTAATTCAGAGGAATTCAATAATCATCAAATCACACTCAATCTAAGAAGTCTATTTGACTATGCCCTACTATTGGTATCCATAATTATCAAAGAAAAGTTTGTTCAAGAGAAAAAACAGATTATAGTCAAGAATAGTGAAGAGGAAAAAGAATTTGTCAAAGAGCTCAAGGTTCAAATAGGTAACAAGTACATGAATAATATTCTTGATAGTGATTCACTTGAATATCTAACTTAAAAGTTTGCTTCTATAGTAGAAAATCTTTGGAACAAATACTTTAAGCAGGCCAATATCATAAAGTGTTTAAAAGCTTAGTGGAATGAGGAGTGTAATAAGGACTTAGTGATCTACTGTCATATGCAAGTCCACCCATCCAGAAATTACATCCCCACAGTGAAATCATCTCCAAATCATACAAGCCCACCTTCCACAGTGGCTACCTTTCTCACAACACGTCTTATGGCAGTGCTGTAACTATCCAGGTATTCTGTCTTCCACTGTGGAGATACTCCTATTCAACTCAGTCTTCCATGATGGCATTACTCCTGTCAGTGTCTCAACACTGAAACCTCTGCTTGGAGTAATAGAGGTTTTACCACTGAAA
>Ga0157358_1001015_pt1 | contig 12178 bp, 10 predicted proteins | sample AttcapACBM2_FD_111484 | JGI IMG/M metagenome (GOLD analysis project Ga0157358, IMG submission 111484) | Fungus gardens microbial communities from leaf cutter ant in Botucatu, State of São Paulo, Brazil - Atta capiguara ACBM2 | ecosystem: Host-associated > Fungi > Mycelium > Unclassified ...
AGCATCTCCTATATATTCTGTTTGTATATAAGACTAGTCATTATACTGTAATTTGCTAGTCTGATAATTGACAAAGATAATCTCTTATTGAACTCAATCTCTGGTGTTCAACAGTAACACACCAATCAGTACTCACTCCCATCTTGGACTTCTTTCCATCATCTGAGATTGTGACCATGCAGCAGACAGACAGCGCAGCACATAAGCTGAAGCCAAGGTCATTCTACAAGTCCACTCATCTCTGAGTCCATTCTGCAAACTTCCACCCTGGTGTGAACTGTGCCTGACACTTTCCCGTATTAATCAAATCTCTTAGTAACTCATTCATCATCACCTAAAAAGTTGCTAGTGAATTCATCAACCCAAAGAACATGACTGTGGGTTCAAAAAACCTCTCAGGTGTTGTGAAGGCCATCTTTCACTCATCTCCCTCTTTTATTTGTACATTATTATATCCTCATCTCAGGTCCATCTTTGTAAATACTTTTTTTGTATCTATGTTCTCTATTATATTTGATATTAACGGTAACAGATAATTGTTCTTAATAGTCCACTTGTTTAAATATCTGTAGTTCTGTACCATTCTCTTCTTTCTATCCTTCGATCCTACAAAAAATACTAGTGCCATTTAAGGCAACTTTGAGGGTTTGATATACTCTTTCCTCAATTGTTTGTTGATGAACTCACACATCTCTTCTCTCTCTTTTCTCAACAACAGATACATCTTCCCCTTTCTCAGTGCAAATCCCTCCTTTGTATCTATTGCATGATCCCAAATCTTTCTTGTGGGCATTCATTCTGACTATTTCTTGCCAAAGACTTTTATTCACTTATGGAATTTCTCCAGAACCAGCTTCTTTGCCTCTGTCTCTGATTTTGCTGCTTCTTTCTCTTCATTCAAAATCTCCCACTTCTCTGCTACTCTTTTTACATCTATTGTCTTTGCTTTTTTCTACTTTTTTGTTTTTGTTTTTTCTCTGCCTTTTCTTCTTGTTTCTTTCTTGCTTCTTTCTTTGCCTCTTCCTCTTTTTGTTTTTGCCACCCTAGTTTTCCCTGCTTTGGTCTCTACTGCCTCCTACACTCTTCTGAACACCTTGTCATCTTCATCTCTTCCGTTTTCTAGTCAATCTCAGGATTGTGGTAAGCTAGCTATAGCATTCCCAAGATTACTTGTCACTTCTGTCCTCCTAACACATCAATCTCTGTCCTCTCTCTATGCCCTTGGTAGTAAATATTGACTTCTACTGTATGCTTGATTGGTCTCTCCTTGTTGAGTGAACTATTCATGTTTCTTATATATATAGGTCTTTCTAACTTCTTCAATTTGAACTCCTACTTTCTAGTAAACTCTGAACTCATTACTAACCCCATCGCACTACTATCCAACAATACCTCTACCATAATCCCTTCTTGCATATTAATCTTTTCAAGTCCTATTTTCACCATTACTTCTCTTAAAAGGTTCCCTTTGTCTATATTGCAGTAGGATGTATTATCTATTACTCTACTAAGCATTACAAATCTATTTTTACTACTGACATCTAATTGGGACTCATTAGATCTCTGTCTCCATTTAAATTATTATTGTTCTTGGTTTCCATCCTCTTATTCATTTCTGTCCCCCTATTTCTACAATACCTTGCTAAATATCCAAAACCTCCACATGCATAACAGTTCCTATTGTTTTTATCCACATCCATGGTGTATGGGTTCCTTAGAGGAAATCCTGCTCCTTACTGTTGGAGTCTCGCTATCATCACATTTGTCCTTTCCATACCTTTCATCAGAGTAGGTCCTGTTAGAACCCACTGTTGAGGTGTCTCCTGCCTCCTTGGCCAAACTTGAGGCTGTAGCAGTATTTGCCTGTGTGCCTTCTGATTGTTCAACCTTGGGGTTGGTGCCCTATTGTTCTCCTTCTTTCCTCTCAACCTCTCCTCTTCTCTCCTACTTTCCCTCCAATTCCTATCTAAGGTTATCACTGAACTAGTGCTCAATAGAGCTGGGTTGGTTCTCCACTTCCATTAATTTCCTCCTTATTACTCTGTTCATGCCCTGTTTGAATTCCTTTGATCAGTGGGCATCCTTCATAACCACTTCCTTTTGCTACTCTCTTGAAATCTTGTACAAATTCCTTCATAATCCTACTTTTCTGCTTTATTCTTTTCAGCTCTGCTACTTTCATCGACTCTTCATCCCCTCCTCCAAACTCTTTCTTGATTTCTGCTAAAACCTCTCCTGCTGATTCATATTCTACCTCCTTTGTTTTTAAATCTTCCAATACATTTTTTTCCAAATATCTACTGATCTACCCTGAACATATAATAATATCCATTGGATTTGTTCTTCCACTGCTGCCTCCCTCATCTTCATTCTTATATATAGCCTGTATGCTGTCACAAAACCTAAGACCTTTGATGAAGTCCTATTGAACACTTGTGGCTTTGTCACTTTTTTGTTTATTGCTACTACATCTCCCCTAACTCTTCCTGCTTTTCCTGCCAACTGTGCTGTCAATACTTCTACCTGCTCCTGGAGTTGCCTTATGATTGCAGAATAGTCAGATTGACTCATTGTATATAGTAGTGGTAGTAATAGTTGTGATCTCTGAGCCAAAAGAACCAGTTCTGTGCTAGACTCAGCCTCTAACTTGTACTCTGACTCTGAAATCTCTGTAGGTAATAGTAGGCCCTCTTCTTGTTCTACCTACACTGTCTACTAACTACTTATCTACTTTCTTACTAACTACTGCCCTAAAAAATGCCTGACTAATATCTCTAAGAAGGAAATGCCTACTTTGGATAGGACTCATAGAAGATCCCACTATTCTCCTGCATAGACAGGCTACAAGGGAGCACTACAGCACAAGGCTTCTACTTCGAAAGCTAACTAACAACATTCACAAAAGATATTACATTCACCTGCACCAGTAGGCTTTGGTATAACTAAATGGCCAGGATTCCCTCTTCTGACTGGTACACCCCTTGAGCCTAGGGTCTGGCCAGCTTCTTGACTAAAGGACTGTGTTGTCCTTCAGTCAAAGATGAATAAAGAGTAAAAATAGGAAAGATCTTGTGTTAGATGGTTCCAAGAGAAAGAAATCAAGTTCTAATGTTACAAATTCAAAACCTTAGAGTTGGTTAAGAAAGTGAACCTTGTGTTAACCCTAATACAAGGTTCACTTTTTTAACCAACTCTAAGGTTTTGAATTTGTAACATACCAGCATCTGTTATTAAGCATTCTTTGATGCTTCCCAATTAATTCAGATCAATGAAGTTCAAAGCAATAGAGTGAACTTGAAGTTTACTACTTATTGCTTTTTCTATGAGTTTTCATAATAATTGATATTGATTTCTTGAAATATAACAGCCAGTAACAAAAATCAATGTATAAATTTACTATGTTGACAATGTTAGCAATATATTTAGTATTACTTACTAATTCTATAAACTTGGCTTTGGATAACAGTAGCCACTTTGCTTGTTGACACAAAGGAATTTCATCTAAAAGTTGAAAATTGATTAGTCTGTTTTGAGCTAAATTAAAAAAATGATGAAGTGCTTGCCACAGATTGTCTAACTCATTGTATGAATACCTATTGAACTTGATAGCTTCTGTAGCTGGTAATTTTTCCTTTTTAATTCAATTCATAAGATCACATGATTTTTCATTGGTCAATGCAATTTCTTAAATTTTATTGTCAAAAAATATTCTTTTAGCTGTTCTTACCAACTTCTTGTATTTAATCCACTCTGTCTTCTTCTGGATGTTCAATACTCAGCCAGATCTCTGTTATATTTCTCATTTCACCATGTCTTAGAGCATTTAGTAATGTTAACATTTTTGAAATACTTATACCAAAGTTCTTCTGTGATAAAAGCAAACTCTTGCATTACTCTTTCCAGCATTTTGTGATTATGAATATTTATTGTATTAATACAACTTATCCTATTTCTCAATTCATTGACAAATTCTTTTTCTTTCTCACTATTTTTGACAATAGCTTGTTTCCTGTCTTGGATAGTTTTTTTCTCAATAATGATATAGACCAATAAAGAAGCATAGTCAGATAAACTTCAAAGATCCAGTGAAATTATATGATTGTTGAATTTCTTCATATTTGCATGGAAAAACATCAGATCTAGAACTAAATTTGAATCTCGGGAGTTATTAGCACATCAAGTGGGTACTTAATTGACAGATATTGATAATTCTAGATTGAAACTATCAGCAATTTTCCTAAGTGTATCTGCATATGTTGAATAATGCAGATACAAAAGATCCCAATTGTTATCTTTGATATTGAAATACTCTGTCATGATTAATACATTGTTCAATTTTACCTCAGTATCCTTTAGATACTTTAGAACAGATTGTTGGTCATCTGAATAAACATTAATAATGAAACATATAATGCTGTGATTGAAAAATGAAATGAGATTTACATTCCTATGATTGAAAATGTCTTTTCTAAGCAAAAAAAATAGCTTTATCAACCTGATTTTGATATAAGTGAAACTTTTGAGTATTTGTTATCACTATGCAAAGGTTTTGCAAACATGATCTATGAAGGATAATTGGGAGCTCCTATGATATTTTCTTCTTCTTCAGATATAGAGCTTGGAATACTGCAAATAATCAACTAGTAAGGTTTTTGAATAAATAAAATGTTGAAGTTTTTGTTGTCTTCTAAGATATTATCAGTGAGAAGTCTGTTCTTATGAATATCCTGTGAAAATATTTTAAAATCATTGTTTTACTCTACCCATAGATGAGTAAATCAAATTAGCTCTCATTTCTCAGAGCTCTTATGACTTCTTGTTGTGCCAATCTTGGTTAAACCTATGTTTTTAGAATAGACAGTTGTTACTGTCCATCTGATATTTTCCCTTGTAGTTAATATACTTGAAAGAATAAGTACAAGGTTCCTCTTTCTTTGTTTCAAGCCTCAGAGGATTTATCTTGAAATTAGTTTTATAATACCATGCTATTTCCCTGTGATGTTCAAGTTTGTCTGAACCATTGCATTTCTAACACTTTGATCCATACATGTAACATGTATATATGATATAATCCTACTTCCAGCAGTTCTTGCATTGAGAAACACCAGAGTTCATATTTGTTTCTTTAATCATAACAATATGTCATTCTATATTAAGATACCTATTAATAAGACATTTTGATTTCATACCATTTTGTAAATCCCAAATGTTGACCTATACCATGGCCATGTCAAATTGAGAGATATTTTGATAACTTAAGAATAAGAAGCTAGAACCATGTCATCAAAAATGTGAGTACTCTTGAATACTCTTTCAATGATGTCTGGCATAACAGGGAGATTAGTATCTTCTAAAAAGTATAGAATACTAGAATTTTAAGATATTACTTGGATTACAGAAGTCTTAGGCTTATGATGTTGTTCAAGTTCACATTATTCAATTCTTTCATATACTTCTCTACTATATTTAGATCAGAAAAAGTGGTTAGCTTGTTATCAAAATGAATATAGTCAGCAGAAATTTTAGATTTTATACCTTTCAATAAGCTATTGATATTCACAATATATGCATTTGATTGTGCTGTAATTCTTTCAGTGTTGTTTATATCTATAGATATGATAATCTGCTTTCTTGACAGACCTTTATTCATCATGTTAAACTTAGGTTTATCTTTTTGGTTCATGTTATTCATGACATTACAAATTTCTGTAATCTTATCATAAGATAGCTTTGAGAAAGCATCTTTAATCTTGATGATCTCCTTGACATTGCTTTTAGATGCTTGTATATATGACTAGTTGTTGGAGCTAGGGACTAAGTTTGAAGATTAATTCTTGTTGAAAAATTTTGATTTAGCTAAAACACTTTTACTAGGCCTTAGAGAAATAGGTGAAGGATATCAGCTTGTTTGCCTTTTCACAGTTTATTGATAGTTGCATTTTGTGTAAATATCTTGTTAAATTGTGAAGACACACTGCATCAAAGTCTTATTATTCCTATTAGCTACTAATTTGTTCCATCTGAATTTATAAATAGTAGATAAAAATTCCCAAGCCACAAACCAAAACTCTAAAATTTATGGAATATCTTTAGCTGTCCTGTTTTATAATAGATATTGCTTGATGAATACTGCTATCCTGAGAAGAGAGCATATGATATTCCTAGTGTTTCTTTCTAAGTACTTGTTTACCCTAAATAGAACAAAAGTTACCATCCTACAGTTGTGGGTCTGTAAGTTGATTGGCCTGGTATAGAATAACCAAAGAGTCTAGACCTTAAGAAGTATTTGCACTATTAATTTCTGCTGTATAAGATACATGCATAGACTTAATTGCAAGTCTTATACTCATAGTATCTGATATTACCCCCTTCAAAGATATGTAGGACAAAAAGGAACTTTGAACCTCTCTATTTTTAACTTGTTCAGCCCAAGTTATATTGTTAGCTTAGGCTTGTATGTAGTCTACATAATTCATGAAAGAAATAGAAAAATTAACAAACATTTCTATGAAGCTATTAAGGCTCAGAGAAGTTAAATGTTCTCTAGAGAAATATGTTTTTATATCTATTGAGTATTGTTTAGAAAATTTTAGTCAGTTGTTTTGAGGTTTTGAAATAGTAGAATGTAATCTATTCCTTAACTCTCTTATGGGCACTACTATATAAAATAGTAGTAAAAGAGAAAGAAATATTACATTATACTCTTAAACTATATTCATACAAGAGAAATTTAAATAAAATACTTGGAGTAGTTGGTATCTTTATGGAACCTCATTATCTTAAATTTTTTTGTGAATAATTTATATACATAATAAATGTTAGACAATATATTTAGATTCTTCCTAAAGTTTTGAAACATTTTCCATACTTCTACCTAGTTACTCTAACAAGAATTTGACAAGGAATATGAAAATAAAAAGATAGAGATATAAGAAGAACTCAGCTACCACAAGCACTTAAAGATGAGATGACAAAAAGTTTAAAGTGGAATATTTGAAGAAACTAGAGAAAAAATTAGCAAAAGTGAAAAAAAATTAAGTTTTTTTAAAGAAAAATCTTATATTTCTTTTTTTCTTTGATTTTTGATAATAAAAAAATATGTAACTATAGTATATGACTATGCTATATAACTATACATATAATCAAAATTATATAATATGAAAAATACAAAAGATGCTAAAATAATTATATTAAATAAATAAGAGCTTCTTATTAAGTTTCTTTTATGATCTCCATAAGAAATACTTTAAAATTACTACTTAAAGTTTTTACTTGAACTATAACCCAGATATAATACTTTTGTTGTAGCTGCCATTCTTACAGTTATGACAACTAGTTGGTAAGGATATTAAGAGAATTTGACAAAAATTTCTGTTGGATTCAACTACTACTTATATATTTGGTGCTTAGTCTATACATACTATTTTTAAGCCTAATATCTATACTATTAGAATTTAGAAAAGTATCAGACTTTAAGAAGATGAAATTAGTTTCTTTTTATTTTATTTTATTTTATCTTTATTTTTGGTTTTTATCCAAAATTAGTTAAGAGATAGTGATATAACATTAAATTATTACTTCTTTCTCTCTTACCTTCATCTTGTATAGTAGTACCTGAAAGAGAATTAGCAAATATATTGAATACCTCTTTTTCTTAATTTCAAAGTCATCAACAAACCCACTCTACACAATCTTCAATAGAATGTGAAATCATTTAATTCAGAGAAGAATCCTTTTTTTCTTATCCTAGCACTAATAGCAAAAGAGATATATCTATTAACTCTTCTATATTCTCAATGAATTATGCAAAACAAATAAAAGCTCAGTCAAACAACTTAACATGGGCTGAGCAAATAAAGAGTGGAAAACAACCTCATCCATCTCAAATCAATACATCTCTGGAGTATACTGAAGACTCTATAAATGTACCTCAAGACAACTACACTAACAATATGTTAACATCTTCAAATTTGAAATCTTTAGCTATTCCATATCAAGTAAATCAACCAACTAACCTACTACTGCAGAATAGTAATTTTGTTCTAATTTCTCTATTTGGAGTTAATAAGTACTTAACTAGTAATATAAAGAACATTACATGCTTTTTACAAAGAATAGCTACATTTATAAAACAAAGGCCATTATATAATAGAAATACCAAGGATATCCCTTAAATTGTGGAATTTGGTTCTGTAGCTTGGGATTTCATCAATGTCATCTATGAGTCTGGATAAGACAAGTTAAATGTTAACAAAAAACAGAATATTCCATCAATGTGTTTTGTTTCAATTTAACAAGAGTAAATCAGCTACTCCAAAGACAATCAAAGACAAGAAGGTGAAAAAGGTAAACAAGCTGATATCTCAAGAATTTCTTCCCTTATCCTATCTAGACCTAGCAAAAGTGTTTTAGCCAAATCCAAATACTACAAAAATTTTTAATCTTCAAACTCTAAAACCAAGTTATTTACTTAGGCTACTAAAAGCAACTTTAAAAATATTCTCAAAATCAAGAATGCTTTTCCAAAATTACTCTCTGGTAAAATTATTAAATTACATAGTATTGCTAACAACAATGGAGTTAAAGATAAGTCTAAACTTAATATGACCACCAAAGAACCCTCTAAAATACAGGTTATTATATCATACTTATAAGCAAAGATGATTCTAAAAACATTGCATCTCAAGTAAATGTTCATGTTTCAAACATCAACAGACTTTTGAAAAGAGTCAAATCTGATATTTTAGCTGATTTCATTCAATTTAATAATAAAAGAATTATTATTACTGTGAACAAAGCTATGGTCAATTTGGATCTGAAAATAACTGAAGATTACATAAAGATTTGAATGGTATTAACTCAAACAAAGTTATAAGCTTGTAACTTTCTCAATCCAAATCATATCTCAAAGTTCTAGGGGTATCTTATTATTTGGATGATATGGATTCTCATATTACTTATGATATAGTAGAAAAGATAATCAAGAACACTCACATTTTTAATGATATTGTTCTAGTGTCATATTCATAAGTTATCAAAGCTTCCCCCAAATCAGATATAGCCACTATATGGATTGACATTTGGGACTCTCAAAGTGATACAAAGGTTAAGAGTCTTATTAACAGATGTTTCAATATAAATTAGCATATTGCAACTATTTGAGGAACCAACATGAACTCTAGTGTTTTCCAATGCAAGAATTGTTGGAAGTGGGAACACACTACTTTCACTTGCAATACATATAGTATCCAGTGTCAGAAGTGTAATAATTCTTATAAAATTCAACACTATAGAGAGATGGTATGGTGTTGCAAGACTAATTTTAAAACTAATCCTTCTAGGCTTGAAACTAAGAAAGAAGAACCCTACACTCATACATTTAAGTGTGTCAACTACAAAGATAATCACCATACAGACAAATATGACTGCTCTTTCTGGAAACACAAATTCAATAGAGAGTGGCATATAAAAAAATCTCAGAAGCTCAGAAAAATTAGAGCTAACTCAATTTGCTTGACTGTAGACAGAAGTAAACAATAATTATAAAATTCCTAATACTTTTCTCATAGAATTTTTGAAAGAATGGACTTCTCACTGATACTATCCTAGAAAACAACAAAAACTTCAACATTCTATTTATTTAAGAGCCTCCTTGGTCAATCATACAACAAATTCCAAGTTATATATCTAAGGAAGAAGAAGATGTTATAAGAGCTCCTCATCATCTCTCTTGGATTATATTTACTATATCATCACTCACCAATAACAATTACTCAAGAGTTATCACCTATATCAATATCATATTGGTCAAGTTATATTTTCTTTAAGAAATGACATTCTTAATCATTGAGATATTAATCTCATCTTTTTTTTCAATCATGGAATTATATGTTTCATCCTTAATGTTTATTCAGATGATCAGCAGACTGTCTTAAAGTATCTAAAGAATACTAAGATAAATTTGAACAATATTCTAATCATGACAGGTGACTTCAATATCAGAGATAACAGTTGAGATCTTTCATATTCTTATCACTCAACACATGTAGATACACTTCAAGAAGTAGCTGACAGTCTTAGTTAGAGCCATTAATACCAATCAACCTAGTGCCTACTTAATATGCAGACAACTCTTAAGATTCAAATTTAGTACTGGACTTAATGTTTCTCTAAGCAGAACCAGAGAAATTCAACAATCATCAAATCTTGCCAGATTTATGAAGTCCTTCTGATCATGCTCCCTTAAGTATCTATTATTATTGAAGAAGAATTCATTAATGAGCTTAGGAACAGGATAATCATTATAGATACAACTAACATTATTAGCTGTGACATGCTTGAACACATAACTCAGGAATTTACTACTATTATAGAAGATCTTTGGAACAAATATTCTAAATTAGTCAACATTACTAAACAATTTAAATCATGATGGAACAAGAAGTCCAATAGAGACCTAGTCACATATTGAACATTCAGAAGAAGAATAAATTACAAGAAGTTGGTAAGAATGGCTAAAAAAGTCTTTTTTTACAATAAAATTCAAGAAACCACTTCAACTAACAAGAAATTATGGGATCTTATAAATTGGATCAAGAAACAAAAATTACTAACTACATAAGCCATCAAATTTAACAGACTTCCATTATTATGACTCAAAGACCTTAGAGTAGGTTAATGAATAGAATCTTGTATTAGTTAACACAAGAGAACTTGATAGAGAGCTCTTTATAAAGTAGTCTACCTTATATGCCTATTCAGATGGTCCATGCTAACTACTGTGCACCCTATCCTAAATGACCATGTATTAGGCATGAGGTCAGCATGTGGTATATATGCTGTATAATGTTACTTCTTCTAGAATCTTCTATCCTCTTTCTCCTATGTCTTGTGATCTGTGACTGATCATCAACCCTAACTCTAAGTTTTATAAATAAAAGATATGAAAATAAATTGAAAATAAAATAAAAATAAGAAAATAAAATAAGGAGAAAACTAAGTCTACTTCTTGCAATCTTAATATTACCCCCTCTTCAAGGTTTCTTCTTTGGAGAAACTGACTTCCATTTTTACTAGTTTCTCTCCAATTTTTTCAAGTACTCCTCTTCAAATTTTCCATCATCCCATCTATACAACATCCTTGCTATATACTTCCCTAGTAGCTTCATCCTCTTGAACTTTTCTACCCTAGAGTTTGATTTCATCTTCCACTTTTGTTCTATTCTCTCCTGTCTTCTTACTTCTGCTCCTAACCTTCCTTCAAATTCATCTACTAGATCTTTTGCATGACCCAAGTTCTCCTCCCTTTCCCACGCATCATTTTCCACTGTAAACCTCTTCTATCTTACTAAGTATTTATTTACTCTTCTCATCTTCCTTTTATTCAGTATTTTCTCTATTTCCCACTCTTCATTTCCTTTGACTTCTAATGGTTTTCCCTTGTTATGAAATGCTTTGGACACTAACATTTTTCTTTTCCTTTTATCTATTTTTCTTGATTTTATATTTCTTTTCTTTTGAATTCCTTTTTTCTTTTTATTGACAATGAAGAGGCACATGACATTGCAGTCACATGACAGGTCACATGATGTGACTTCATAGGCATAGAACATGGTAGAAGAATCTAGAAGATAACATCAGGGCACATGAATACAATATAGTAGCCTTGAGTAAGACATGAGATAAACATGAGGTAGTAGCATAGACTAACATGTAACAGTATAAATAGGACTCTAATTTAGCAGAGACTCCTTGTCGAGTTCTCTTGTACCTTTCCCCACTTGATTGCTTAACTGAAAGCTTTACTGCTTGTGTTATCATTAGACTTTGTGTTTAGTGGTTGCTACAACATCCCTCTTCTTTTTTTTGTTCTTTCATTTGCTCCTTATACTGTACTATTCTGCTAATTTTTACTACCAGATGAATTCTCATTGAGGTAGGTAGTTGTAGTTTGATTGCATTAGTGGATACCACTTTTTCTATTGTATAAGGTCCTATATATCATTCCACCAACTTCTTCACCAGTCTTTCTTTGAATATCAAATCTTTGGTACTCAACAGTACTCTGTTCCCTTTTTTCCAATCTTCACTCTCTTTTCTACTCCTATCTGTCTGTCTCTTCATATCTTCTTGCACCTTCTTTAATACTGCCCCCACTCCTTTTTCATTCTTTCCACAA
>Ga0157358_1001017_pt1 | contig 12170 bp, 13 predicted proteins | sample AttcapACBM2_FD_111484 | JGI IMG/M metagenome (GOLD analysis project Ga0157358, IMG submission 111484) | Fungus gardens microbial communities from leaf cutter ant in Botucatu, State of São Paulo, Brazil - Atta capiguara ACBM2 | ecosystem: Host-associated > Fungi > Mycelium > Unclassified ...
AGGCGAGGGATTGGAAGTTGTCGAATCGAAACCCGAGTATCAGATGGCTGATGCTTTGCCGCTCATGCTCTGGGACTGTGGTTATGCGGAGGAAGATGTTAGATGGCGGAGCCAGTCATTTATCGATAATCCCTCATTTCCGATGGACAAAGATACAAGACGGTCTGGACAGGGCACAGAAACGGACCTGTACCATCAACTACACTCAATATGGAATCGCTCCCGTGTTCACACTATACTCGATCAACATTTCCTACAAGCTGCAGAACAGTATCATCGACCTCCTCACTCTGTTCTCCCTCTTTCCTCTACCTCTATCATGACCTCGAATGATTCAGACTTGTCAGTGCAGAATCTAGGTGTAGTGGCGTATCCTCTGGGTGGGGGCGTTTACAAACGGGTGATAAAATATGTTCCTGTTTTGAGGCGGAATAGACTTGACACAGTAGATATGATCAACAAGCGGTGGAAGCTAGGTAAAGGATTGAGGAAAGCCAAGAGGAAAGGGGAGAACAGTGATTGCTATTGAACATGAATCATCACATCAAGCTCCGACCATAACTACACACGTGGGCCACTGCTTGGACCACTATCATAAAATTTCACCCTTTACTATTATTTGTTCTACATAATATATAACTCAAGTAGTTGCAATTACTCACCTCAGTTGTGTTCCATATTCTGGAACTCTCTGAGGTGAGTATTCTAGTTATGCTATCTACAACTATACTTACAATTATGTTGTAGGTGTGATGGCAATAGATGTTATTTTGATGCTACAACTGTCTGTTCTGGAAACACAGGTTCAACTGAGAATGGCACACCAAGAAAACACAAGAGCTCCAACACAAGAGCTCCAAGAAATTAGGGCTGACTCAATTTGCTCAGTTGTGGGTGGTAGTAAACAATAATTATAAAATCCCTAAGGATCTTCTCACAGAATGTTTGGAAGAACAAACTACTCACAGATTCAATTCTCAAGAATAATAAAAACTTTGACATCATCTTCATTCAAGAACCTTCATGGTCCATCATCTGACAAATTCCTAGCTCTACATCTGAAGAAGGTGAAAACCTTATAGGAGCCCCTCATCATTCCTCCTAGACTATATTTACAAGAACCTCATTCATATTTAATCATTGAGATATTAACCTTGTTTTCTTTTTTAACTATGGTATTTTATGCTTTCTTCTCAACATTTACTTGGATGACCAACAGAACATCTTCAAGTATCTCAAGGATACTAAGGTCAATCTTAACAATGTCCTAATTATAATAGAAAACTTCAATATCAGAGATAATGATTGGGATTTATTATACCCATATCATTCAATATATACTAACATACTCTATGGAATTGCTGACAGTCTTAATCTAGAATTATCCATGCCCATTAACCTAGTCCTTACTTAGTATACTGATAATCCCCAAGATTCAAACTCAGTAATAGATCTAATATTTCTCTATGCTAATTTGGAGGAATTCAACAATTATCAAATTATGTTAGGACTATACAGCCCTTCTGATCATGCTTTTATATCTGTTTTAGTAACCATCAAAGAAGAACATATTATGATGTTTGTATGCAGCCTGGGCCATAGATTTCTCTTGTTTACCTAGTCTATTTCTTTGCTAGATGTCCATCAAAAAAGTCTTCTTCTTATCTTTTAGAGAGGTGCCTTCTAATACTTGAGTAGTAGAGAACCCCAGCCTGAGCAGTACTATGTTCTGATTATCTTGGAAACCTGTACTGTAGTCTACTTGTCACAAACTTCATTTAGCTTTTATCTCCACAACTAATAGACTGATTTTCACAAACTAAGTTACACTGTAAAGCCCCAAATAAGGGCTATCTGCACATGTGTGGGATGTACAAAAGCAACAACAAACAACTGAGATATCAGGTTATCAGTAACTGTAAAATCTTTGTTTGCTAATATCTTATAAATGGCTAAACAGATTTACACAATCAAATTTGCATTGGAAACTGAGGATATATGGTATATTACATAACAATAAGTATTCATAAAGATACAAGCATATCAATGTAATGACATAATTAGTTATCTTCTAAAATTAGCCTAACAGCTGCTATAATAGATGACAGCTCCTATTAGGTACAAGTTTTGATCATGTGATAGAAACAGCTTGCATACAGACCATCACTCTTTTGTATATATACTTCTGTGTCTGAGGATTGGACCTCAGACTTAACAATATCAATCTTTATCCTTTATTATTTGTATTGATCTTAATCATCATTATCATCATTATTGAACTTCTGAATCACTCCTAAACCTCTAAGAGTGTACCCAAGGTTCAGATATCACAAATAAGTGAGTAGTTCATTTTGTAATATTCTTGTATTAACCTGAGACAAGATTCTTTTATTAACTTAACTCTTAGTCTTCTATTGTAATATTAAAACTCAATATCTGCTCTTGAGACTACCCAACTCTAGACCTTTTCTATTTACTTCTTCTTACTCTTTCATCATCCTTAACTGAGAGCAATACTGCTTTTTGATCAAGAAGAATAGCTGGACCCTAGGTTTAAGGGATGTATTAGCTGATACTGGCTTCTCTCTCTGATTTGTATTCTAAACTTGACTCAATCTCAGTAAATGTTAGTAAGCCCTCTTCAAGTTTTGCCTTATACTGTCTACTATCTACCTAGATAACCAACTACTGCTCTAAAGAATTTGTAAATAATTTTAACCTAAAAAGGTTATTCTACTTTAAACAGTATCTTAGAAATACCTACTATTCTTCTATATGTGCAAGTTACAAGGAAACACTACAATACAGAGCTTCTACACAAAAAATACTATCTATCATGTCTATATAAGATAATATGTCTACAAAGCACTAGTAGGCTTTAATAGATGACCAGATTTTCTCTGTCTTACTCCTATACACTTCATTACTGCCTACTTCTCTACCTCTTTTATTATCCCTACACCAATCAACTCTCCCCTAATTTATTACAACATGAGTCAACATAGCTCTATTGATATAGAACAAATATTCCTTCAGATAAGACAGTAGCAGAAATATATACAGTTTCCTAACCCAACACTAGGTCAAGTGTAGAAGTAGCTAAGCTACCAACATTTAATAGGAACATAAGCAAGAATTCAGAGTTTCTGATGGCATGTAGGCTTTATATAAAGATGAGGATAAGGGGTACATTAGTAGAGGAACAGATTCAATGAATCTTGTTATATGTACAAAGAAGATCAGTAGATATTTGGAAGGAAAATATTTTGGAAGATTTGGAGGCTGGAGTATTTGAGTTTCCAGTAGTTGGAGATTTTCTGACTAAGCTGAAAAAAGAATTCAACAGTAGGGATAATGAAATGAAAAAAATGGTAGAGCTGAAAAAAGTAGAGTAGAAAAGTAGAATGATGAAGAAGTTTGTTCAGGAGTCTAGAAGAACAGTAAAAGGGAGTGGTTACAAAGGAAGATCTTTAATTGAAGAATTCAAAAGAGAAATGAATGATGTTTGATGTTATTAGGCAGAAGCTGATGGAGTTAGAACAATCTTCAAGAAACATTAAACAATAGTATGAGAGAGCAACAAACTTGGATAAGCATTGGAGAAAAAGTAAGTAGAAGGTAGGAAATTTGGCACTAAGATTAAACATCCTAGCAAATGCTAGAAAGGTAAATAGGCAATAATTGTTATAGTCTTGAATTTGGCCAAGGAGATAGAAAATCCAATAGATACTAGTAATACTTATACTAATGAAGAGAGTAAAGAGAACTAACATGATCATAGTAAATCTACAACAATAGTGGGTAGGGTTTATGCTTAGGCAAGATACATATGCCATGAATATAAATAGAGAAAGGAACTGTTATAACTGTGGAGGTTTTAGTCATATTACAAGATACTATAGAAATCAGAGGATGGTAAAATAGGAGAGGCAAATTAGTTATCAGAATAATGATGAACATTTAAAAGAGGAGGAGAGTCTAGTAGTCCTTAACTAGGCTTTAATAATTACAATAGGTTTGCAATACTCAGTAGTAAAGTAATTGATAATATATTCTGCTACAATCTAAATATAGACATACTAAGAAAAGTAATGGTGAAAATTGGGCTTAAAAGGATTGACATATAAAAGAGAGTGACAGTGAAAGCATTGTTGGATAGTAGGATAATAGAGTTGGTTATTAGTTCAGAGTTTGTTAGAAAACAAGGGTTTAAGCTAAATCAAATCAAGAAACCTATTTATGTGAGGAATGTGGATGACTTTTTCAACAAGGAGAGGTCCATTGAGCATATGATAGAGATGAATATTTATTATCAGGAACATAGAAAAAGGATAGAGATTGATGTGATTGGTGGTCAAAAATAGAGTGTAATTTTGAGAATGCTATAACTAGCTTACCATAATCCTGAGATTGACTGAAGAATGAGAGAAGTAAAAATGATGGGATATCCAGAAGAATGTAGAAAGCAGTGGAGACTGAAGTAGAGAAAACCAGTATGGCAAAAACAGAAAGAAGAAGAGAAGAAAAAAGAAGAGGAAAAGAAGTAAGAAGGGAAAGAAAAAAGAGAGAAAAATGAAGGTAAAAAGGATAGTAAAAGAATGGGAGATTTGGAATGAGGAAGAAAAAACTACAAAGTTGGAGGGAAAAAAGCTAAGAAATTGGTTTTTCTAAGGTTTCACAAATAGATCCATATCTTTAGAAAAAAAACAAGTGAGAGAATGCCAATGAAGAAGGTATAGAATTGTTATGATCTTTAAGCTTGGCTCAGGTTACAACTTAGACAAAAACTTGAGTAAGAGTAAGGAATGAAGTCAATTGGTAAAGTATAAGGATACAAAGTAGTATCTACAACTATATATATCTATAACCATGAGTAATACATATGTCAGTACATGAGGAAATGGCAAGGAAAATATAATGAGGCCTCAACTATTATATAAGGCACTGACTGATTATACATGGGGATAGTATATAGTACAGCCGATTATTAAGTCATATAAAAGACACTCCAATACTTGTTATTCATAAGCAAACCATCTGTAAAACATGAGGCAACAATTGTAACAGGAATCATGCAATTAATATAAAGAAAGGATCTGTGCTAAGGAGAGAAAAAGTGTATTTGTTGTCAAGAGAGAAGAGATGTATAAGTTTATTAAAGAACAATTGAGAAAAGAGTATATCAGATTCTCAAAGTCACCTCAAATAGTACTAATGTTTTTTGTAAGAAAGAATAGTAAGAAGTATATGGTACTGGACTATAGGTATTTAAATAAATAGACTGTTAAATACAATTTAATTTCAGATATTGTAGAAAATGTTAGAATAAAGAAAATATTTACTAAGTTAGATTTATATTGAAGCTATAATAATGTATAGATAAAAGAGGGGGATAAGTGGAAGGCAGCATTCACAATGCCAGAAGGATCATTTGAACCAACTTTAATATTCTTTGAACTTACAAACTCTCCAGTAACATTTCAAATGATAATAAACAAGATTCTATGGGACTTGATCAATACTAGAAGAGTAGGAAGTTTCATTGATAATATCATAGTAAGAACAGAAGAAAAAGAAGAGTATGACAAAGTAATAAAGAAATGTTGGTAGAAAATAACCTATATATGCAACTAGAGAAGTATAAGTAGAAAGTCAGAGAAGTAGGATTTTTAGAAGTAGTAATAGAACTGGAAGGGATTATAATAGAAGAAGAGAAGATAAAAGAAGTGTTAGATTAGCTGACTCCTAAAGGAGTCATGAATATACAGAAGTTTTTAGGACTAGCTAACTACTATCAGCAGTTCAGGTATACTTAAACCTTTATATTTTATTTTGATTTTCTTTTCTTTTTATCTATTTTCTTTTCTTTTCTTTTTCTTTTATTTTTTGAACAATAAAGAGACATGTGACTGCAATCACATGAGATGTCACATAATGTAATATCATAGGTCTAGAATATAGTAGAAGAAACTAGAACAATAATGTTAAAAGTATAGAAATAGTATATTTACCTTGTAGTAATAGTATGGTAGACTCATAGACAATATATGTACTTCATGGTAGGAGTATTTATTGTTAGCACAGACTATGTACTCTTCATATAAATAGGGTAGCAATATATTGAGAACTCCTTGTTGAATTCTCTTGTAATTCTTATAAGATTCTTATCTTGGTATTATGATTGATACCTCATGTTTTCAACATAGACTAGAGCATAGGGCAATGGCAATATGATTGGCTGTGCTGAAGTAGTCTCAGTTAGCACTTCATATAGTAGGTGCTGTATCCTTGCTCTTTTCACATTGTTCCATAACATAATTACCTTATGTATTATGAATCTTTTTCTCATGTCTCTCTTATATATATAGCATAGATATACACTTGTATCTTTACACTTTACCAATCACATCTTCTCTTACTTCCTCTCAAGTCTTTGCCTAAGTGCAACCTGAGCTTTAAGCTAAGGTTGTAACATTTAGTAAAGCATTGTCAAGCTCACCCTGTAAAAGGAAAGGTATATAGTAGTTAGTCCACAGACAAATTAGACAAAGTCACTGCTGGATGATAAACAAAACATATATGGTATAAATCACAAGAACTAAGATGAGTTCAAGATGAATGGATAATATTGAGGTACTGTTAGAAAGAATTGAATCTTTGCAGATCATGTACAAAGCTTTGGAAGAAACATACTGTTATAATCTTAGATTCTCAGGGTTAGATAAAAGAACAACTCTTGTATTAGAGAAACATAAGAGAACTCAATAGAGAGCTCTTTATAAAATATTCTACCTTATATACTCCTACAGATGGTCTGTGCTAGCTACTGTGCACCCTATCCTAACTGATCATGTGTAAAGCATGAGGCCAACATGTGGTGTCCATGTTGTATAATGTCACTTTGTTCCAGAACCTTCTACTTTCTTCTCTTAAGTCTCATAATCAATATTGTGACCACACCATCAGATGTGACTGATGTGACAGTGTGACCAATCACTAACCCTAACCCCAGAGTTTCTAAAAATAGAAAAATAAAAATAACTTGAAAGAAAAATAAAATAAGAAAGAAAATGAAGAAAAAACTAAGTTCATATTCTTTGATCTTGATACATACAAAAGATCAGACAAAGAAATGTCTGAAGCACCAGTAATGATGAACAACAACATACAGGCTACTATGCCAAAGAGTATAGTCCCAGATCCAGAATAGTTTGATAGGAATAGAACAAAATTTGAAGACTGGTGGAGGAGAATTTGATTATTCCTCAAGAACAATAGGGTTATGGAAACTGACAATAGGATTACAGCAATCTTGGCTTGTCTCAGAGAAGGTGTAGCAGATATTTACACTCAGAAGAAGCTAGATAAATTGAATAAAGAATTAGGAACCTAGGATTGGGAAGAATTTGTTAAAGAGATCAAGACTATATTCAGCAACAAGACAAAGGCAGCAGATGCTGAGTGAAGAATTGAATCCTTCAAACAAGGAAAGAAGAACACAGTGAATTTTATAATTGAGTTTAAGGCCTTAGCTATGAAAATGGATATAGATGAGCTACATGCCATCTTTTTATTGAAGAAGAATGTATGATCCAACACCATCAAGATAATATTGGGATACTTGCTTATTATGGCACTAAAGACTCTTAAAAAATAGAAGGTAGTAATTACCTCAGTAGGACAAGAATATGAGTTCACAGGAGGACAACATAATTACAAGATGGGAATGGGAACAGCATATGGAGGGTGAGGACAGTCCATAGATATTGGAAAGAACAATAACAATTTCAAAGACAGGAAGCCAAAGTGCTTCAATTGCAACAAATACAAGCATATAGCCAAAGAATGCTAGAAGAAGAAAGAAAAGAAAACTTGGAAATGTTTCAAATATAACAAAGAAGGACACATAGCCAAGGATTGCAAAGGAAAGCAATTGATGAAGAAATGAAAGATTTAAGAGGAATCAGATGATGAAGATGATGAAGAGAAGGACAAGAAACAGAGTTTTGGAGAAGATCTCAAGTAAGCATAGTACAAGAGATCTCCACTGTAAATTCTCAAAATAAATATGTTATTCCAAACCAATGGAATAATTTTAAAAGAGAATTAAATGTGCAAGCAAATGTGAAAATAAAGAATAGCAAAAATCTCAAAGTCAAGGTACTAGTGGACTTCAGATGCACATATATAGAAATTGATGAACAGCTAGTCAAGGACAAAAAAATACAAACAAAGCTGATAAAAAGTAGCTAGAAGCTATAGTAACAGATTTAAACAAAATGGACATGTTTCTGGGACATGACTGATTGGTCAAGCATAACTCAGAAATCAACTGGAAAAATGGAACAATATGGTTTAAAAGATGTCCAGGAAGTTGCAAGATGAAACATCAAAATATTAAGTCCAAAATCAGAAGGATACAGGCAACAGAAAGCAAAGAATAGGACAATGGTGAAATTGGCAAAGAACCTAACATGACAAATCCAGAAGATTAACCTGAGTACTTTCAACTATTCACATATTTGTTCAACAAGAAGAAATTTGAGAAACTACCCAAATAACGAGAATGGGATCATAAGATAAACCTGACAGAAAAAGCTCCAAGAGAATTAAACATAAAGGCATACACAATGACACTAAAAGAAGAAGCACTAAACCAATGGCTGAATGAACAACTGAAAGCTGGTTTAATTGTGGAATCAAAGTTAAGATACATGGCACCATGCTTTTATATTCCCAAGAAAGATAGTTCATTACAGTTGGTTCAAGACTATAGAAAATTAAACCAAGTCACAATAAAGGACAAAACACCACTACTTCTAACTGGAGAAGTAATCGACAAATTGAAGGAAGCCAAATACTTCAATAAACTCAATCTTATTTGGAGATACAATAATGTTTGGATTAAAGAGAGCAATGAATGAAAAGCAGCTTTCCTGACAAACAAGGGGCTATTCAAACTACAAGTGATGTATTTCAGACTATGCAATTTACTGGAAATATTCCAGAGAATGATAAACAGCATTTTCTGAGAGTTACTCCTTAAGGAAGTGTTAGCAAATCACATGGACAACTTTATTATACTGGCCAAAACAATAAGGAAACTCAAGGAGTGAATGATTAGGTTTTTGAAAATTGCAGAAAAACACAATTTGTGTTTTAAACAGTCAAAATACGACTTTAACATGGAAGAAATTCCAATATTGGGAGTAATAGTTAGCAAAGAACAAGTATGAATAGAATAAGACAAGGTCAAGGCAGTTAAAGAATGGAAAATGCCAATGAAAATCAAAAAAGTAGAAGCTTCTTAGGATTTGTAAATTTTTATTGGAGATTTATTCAAAATTTCAGTTATTTGACAAGACCATTGAATGAGTTAAAAGAAAAAAAGGAATGGATATGGACTGAAGAACACCAGCAAGCTTTTGAAGAAATCAAGAAGAAAATAACAAGTCAACCAGTACTCTCTCTTCTAAAGAGAGAAGGAAAATTCTAAGTAGAAATAGATGTTTCAGAATATGCTATTGAAGGAGTTTTATCCCAAGAACAAGAAGGGAAATAGAAACTGATAGAATTCTTATCAAGAACAATGTAACAAGCAGAAAGAAACTATGAAATCTATAACAAGAAATTACTAGCAATTGTAGAAGTACTATCTAAATGGAGATAATATCTACTAGATGCAGCAGAACCATTCAAAATTTGGACAGACCATGAGAACCTCAAATACTTTAGAGAACTCCACAAGCTAAATGGATGACAGGCCAGATGGTATCTAAAGTTGCAAGACTATGATTTTATACTATGATATATACTTGGGAAGACGAACACTAAAGTAGATATACTATCAAGGAAAGACCAGGTGGATGCAAGGAAGGACAACAAAGATGTTCAAATGTTGAAGGAAAAACTTTGAGCAAAACAAACAACAGCAGAAATAACAATGTTGAAAAGAAACAAGTATTATGACTTAAGCTTATGTGTAAAGTGAAGAACACACTCTTGTATTGAGTAATACAAGAGAACTCAATAGAGTTCCTAAGTACAAGATGTATACCTTATATACAAACTACTGATAGCCTGTACTACACTTCTTTAGCTCTACTCTAATAACCATATATTTGCCTTGAGGTCAACATGTGTTAACTATGCCATATAACATTATCATTTCTAGAACCTTTTATGTTGTTCCATTGTGTCACATGATCATGTGACTTATGTGACTGTGACATGTGGCATCATGATCCTACAGACATAGGCCATCCAGAACAACATAAAATGCTGAAACTAGTCAAAAGAAACTACTGGTGGCCAGGAATTAAAGAAGATGTTAAAAAATATGTTCAGAGATATATTAAATGCCAACAGAACAAAGTCCAACACCAAAAGAAATTGGAAGAGCTTCATCCACTCAATATACTACAAGAACCATAGCAAGAAATTAGCATTGACATAATTGGACCATTACTCAAGTCAAATGGAATAGATACTATTGTAGTTATAGTGGATAGATTTACAAAGATGATTTGATTGAAAGCAACAAATACAAACATTTCCTTAGAAGGAATAGCCAAGATTTATAGGGACAAAATATGGAAAATTCATGGTATACTAAGGAAAATCCTTAGTAACAGAGAACCACAATTTGCATCAAGATTTATGGAAGAATTGACAAAAGCATTAGAAACAAAAAGAATGCTTTCAATAGCATATCATCCTCAAACAGATGGGTAAATAGAAAGGATTAATTAAGAAATAGAAATGTTCTTACAACACTATGTCAACTACCAACAAGACAATTGGACAGAATGGTTGGTAGCTGCAGAATCTTCATATAATAACAAGAAACAGATGGCAACAGGACAAACTCCATTTAAACTTAATTTTGGAAGACATCCATGGAAAGAAAACCTCATGGTACAAACAGAGTTTCCAAGACTAGAATAATTCCTCATAGGATTAGGAAGAAGCTGGAAGAAAGCCACAAAAGCTATAGAAGCAGTACAAGAAATGATAAAGAAGCAGTTTGACAGGAAACAAAGGAATCCTCAAGGGTTGAAGGTTGGAGACAACATGTGGTTTTAAAGAATATTGGTCTAGGAGTGTTTCAGCTTGAACTTCAGAAAGGATGAATAATTCAGAATGTGTTCAATGAAGACCTACTGACAAGGTGTAGGGAACTGTATTTCAAAGAACAACACATGGAACTAGCATCTCCACCCATGATTATTAATAAAGAAAAAGAATATGAATTTAAGGAAGTTAGGAAGCATCAAAAACAAGGACAGGCAATGCAATACCTGGTACATTAGAAGGGTTATGGAGATGAACATGACCAATAGATTGCAGAAACAGGGTTGCCTCATGCAAAAGAGGCAATTGAAGACTATTGGACAAGGATTTTGAGTTGAAACCTATAAAGAGGGGGAGTCCATGTCAACAGTTCACAATATTACTCAATACCTCAAATGTCTTCTCAATTTACCAACAACTACATGATTGCACCAACATCTCCCAACCCATATATTACCAGAAAGCTCAACAACATGGATGAAGTCAAATTATTCAAGAAAGAATGTAAGGACTAGACTAAACTATACTACAAGATGTTGAAGGGACTTGAGGCAATGATTGATGTACAGAGGCAGGTACAGGATATGATGAAGATAGTAGAGGAGATGAATATGACAGTTATGGAAATGAAGAGAACAATCTTAAAAGCAAGCATCAATAATAGAATGACAAATGCTATAAACATTCTTGGGATATCAGAGGACCTATGATATTTAATTCAAAGCAACATGGAAGATCAGATGTATCAAATTCAAAGGATGTTGGCTAATAAGTTGGATAAATACAGAGAATGAGGAAATCAATATGTGAATGACAACATTCAGAAAATACAAGAATTATACAAGAAAGAAGAGCAAAGATAGGAATCAAGGAGTGGAAAGGTAAAAGAAGAAGAAGTCATACTAATCAAGCCATACAAGATATCGACAACTACATCTAGGCCTATATCATCTAAAACAACAGAATCAAGTTTTATACATGATGAAATCAAGAACTTAGAATAATATATGAAATTCATACATTTCCCAACACAAACAAGATTATTCAAGTCATTCCCACACTGTTATAATCCTAGAACCTTAGAGTAGATTCAGAGA
>Ga0157358_1001018_pt1 | contig 12168 bp, 10 predicted proteins | sample AttcapACBM2_FD_111484 | JGI IMG/M metagenome (GOLD analysis project Ga0157358, IMG submission 111484) | Fungus gardens microbial communities from leaf cutter ant in Botucatu, State of São Paulo, Brazil - Atta capiguara ACBM2 | ecosystem: Host-associated > Fungi > Mycelium > Unclassified ...
AACCACCAGCATAACCGCGAACGGAATCGACCAGCTCTCATACAGGGCGGCGAGACACAGGAAGACCACAATCAGCGAGATGGCATAGAGCGCAGGCGCCTGGTTACCCGACAGACGTTCCTGATAAGACATGCCCGTCCAGTCATAGCCGATACCCGCAGGCAGTTTCTCCGCCAGCTGCTCCATCAGATCCATGGCCGCACCGGAGCTCTTACCTGGCGCAGCCTGACCCAGGATTTCCATCGCAGGCAGACCGTTGTAACGCTCAAGACGCGGTGAACCATACTGCCACTTCGCCGTCGAGAAGGCGGAGAAAGGCACCATCGTTCCGTTGCTGTTGCGCACGTACCATTTGCCGATATCATCCGGCAGCATACGGGAGTCCGCTTTACCCATGACGTAAACTTTCTTCACGCGACCACGGTCGATGAAGTCATTGACGTAGGAGCCGCCCCAGGAGGCCGCCAGCGTGGTGTTGATATCGCTTAACGATACGCCCAGCGCCTGTGCTTTCTCCTGATCGATGATCAGCTTGTACTGCGGCGTATCTTCCAGACCGTTAGGACGCACACCCACCAGGGTGTCAGGATGCTGGGCAATCATGCCGAACAGCTGATTACGCGCTTCGGTCAGTTTCTCGTGGCCCAGGTTGGCCTGGTCAATCAGCTCAAAGTCGAAGCCGGTGGCGTTACCCAGTTCGATAATTGCTGGCAGGTTGAAGGGGATGACCATCGCATCTTTGATGGCACCCAGTGCCTTCATCGCACGCCCGGCAATCGCCGGTACCTTCATGTCGCTGCCGGTTCGCTCATCCCACGGCTTGAGGCTGACGAAAGCAATACCGGTGTTCTGTCCGCGACCGGCAAAGCCGAAGCCGTTAACGGTAAACACCGATTTAACCGTGTCTTTCTCCTGCGTCAGGAAGTAGTCGGTGACCTGATCCAGCACTTTCTGGGTACGTTCCTGCGTAGCGCCCGCAGGCAGCTGCGCCTGAGCCAGCAGTAACCCCTGGTCCTCTTCCGGTAAGAATGAAGAGGGCAGACGCATGAACAGATACGCCATGCCGACCACGATGACCAGGTAGATCACCATATAACGGCCGGTGCTGCGAATGATGTGGCCAACGCTGTCGACGTAGTGATTGGTACTTTTGTCGAACATCCGGTTAAACCAGCCGAAGAAGCCGGTCGTTTTACCGTGACCGTCTTTTTTCACCGGCTTCAGTATGGTGGCGCAGAGTGCCGGGGTCAGAATCAGGGCAACCAGCACCGACAGCGCCATGGCTGACACAATGGTGATCGAGAACTGACGGTAAATCACACCGGTCGAACCACCAAAGAACGCCATCGGGATAAATACCGCGGCCAGCACCAGCGCGATACCGACCAGCGCACCCTGAATCTGCTCCATAGAACGCCTGGTCGCCTCTTTTGGCGGCAAGCCCTCTTCCTGCATCACGCGCTCAACGTTCTCCACCACCACGATGGCGTCATCCACCAGCAGGCCGATAGCCAGCACCATCCCGAACAGCGTCAGGGTGTTTATCGAGTAGCCAAAAATGCTGATGATGGCGAAGGTGCCGAGCAACACCACCGGCACGGCGATAGTCGGAATCAGCGTCGCGCGGAAGTTCTGCAGGAACAGGTACATGACCAGGAACACCAGCACGATGGCTTCAGCCAGCGTTTTCACCACTTCGAAAATCGAGATCTTAACGAATGGCGTGGTGTCGTAAGGGTAAACCACTTTCATCCCGGCCGGGAAGGTGGACTGCATCTTCGCCAGTTCCGCTTTCACCGCATTCGCGGTATCCAGGGCGTTGGCGCCGGTTGCCAGTTTGATACCGATACCGGACGCGGGCCGGCCGTTATAACGGGCAATGATCTCGTAGTTTTCTGCACCGAGCTCGATTTTTGCCACGTCACGCAGGCGAACCTGTGAACCATCCTCATTCACTTTCAGCAGGATTTTGCCGAACTCATCGGTCGAGGTCAGGCGGGTCTGCGCAATGATAGAGGCGTTAAGCTGCTGTCCCGGCACCGGCGGTGTCCCGCCTAACTGACCGGCGGCAACCTGGGCGTTCTGCGTGTTCAGCGCGCTGATCACGTCAACCGGCGTCAGGTTGTAGTTATTGAGCTTGTGCGGGTCCATCCAGATACGCATCGCATACTGCGCACCAAACACCTGGGTATCACCGACACCTTTGGTACGGCTCAGCGGATCTTTAATGGTCGAGGAAATATAATCAGAAATATCATTCTGAGTCATATTGTCATCGTCGCTGATGAAGCCGGCGACCATCAGGAAGCTGCTGGAGGATTTTTTAACCTGAATCCCCTGTTGCTGAACTTCCTGCGGCAGCAGTGGCATCGCCAGCTGCAGTTTGTTCTGCACCTGAACCTGCGCGATGTCTGCATCCGTGCCTGACTCAAAGGAGATGGTCAGGGTCAGGGTACCGGATGAGTCACTGCTCGAGGACATATACATCAGTCCATCGATACCGTTCATATTCTGCTCAATGACCTGGGTCACTGTGTCCTGCAGCGTTTTCGCATCCGCACCAGGGTAAGAGGCCTGAATCTCAATCGCCGGCGGCGCAACATTGGGATATTGCTCGATCGGGAGTTTGAGAATCGACAGCGCACCGGCCAGCATGATGATGATGGCGAGCACCCACGCAAAGATGGGGCGATCGATAAAGAACTTAGCCATGAATCAACGGCTCCTGTTATGACGATGACTTGTCAGACTGCGGCTTAGAATCGGGTGCCGCTTTCGCATCGTCTGAGACTTCTTGTGGGGTAACCTGTGCGCCCGGCTTGGCTCGCTGCAGACCTGTGCTGATCACACGTTCACCCGCTTTAACGCCGTCGGTGACTAACCATTTGTCGCCAATCGCCTGTGAGGTTGTGACCTGACGCGATTCAACTTTGTTGTCTGCGCCGACCACCATGACCGTCGCCTGGCCTGTTGGCGTGCGGGTGACCGCCTGCTGTGGAACCAGCAACGCATTCGGATTGGTCCCTTCCTCCAGACGCGCGCGCACAAACATGCCCGGTAACAGGGTATGGTCCGGGTTCGGGACAATGGCACGCAGGGTGATGGAGCCGGTGGTCTCATCGACGGTGACGTCAGAGAACTCCAGTGTTCCCTTCTGCGCAAAAGTGTTGCCGTTCTGCATCAGCAGGGTCACGCTGGCTTTGCCATCGGTCTGCTTCAGCTGACCTGACTCCAGCTCTGAACGTAAGCGCATGAAATCTTCGCTCGACTGGGTCACATCGACATACATCGGGTCAAGCTGTTGCACGGTCGCCAGCGCGGTGGTCTGGGCGCTTTGTACCAGCGCACCCTCGGTGACTGACGATTTGCCGATGCGGCCGCTGATAGGGGAGGTGACTTTGGTGTAGGCCAGATTAATGCGGGCCGTTTCCACGTTGGCTTTTGCCACCTGGACCGCTGCGTCATTCTGCGCAGCCGTGGCAACCGCCGTGTCGTAATCCTGCTGACTGATATATTTCGTGCCGAGCAGTGGCTTGTAACGCTTAACGGTCAGCTGAGCGATACGGGCGTTGGCCTGTGCCTGGGTTAAATCGCCTTTCGCGCTGTCATAAGCAGCCTGATAGGTGGCCGGGTCGATCTGATAGAGAGACTGACCGGCTTTGATATCACTGCCTTCAATAAAGTTACGCTTGAGAATGATACCGGAAACCTGCGGACGCACTTCAGCCACGCGATAGGCTGAGGTACGGCCTGGAAGTTCAGTCGAAATTTTCAGGGGTTCAGTTTTCAGGGTCACGACACCCACTTCTGGCGGTTGCTGGGCGGCTTGTTCGGATTTATTGTTGTCACATCCTGTTAACAAAAAGCTGCCTGATAGCATCAGGACGGCCGCCAGAGGCGATAATCCTCTGATTTTATTCATAAATAAACCTCTAGTGTCCGATATCAATTGGTCAATGGATCACAAACTGAAAAACCCATTGCTGTGTCAAGTCGCAGGTCGTGCTATGGTACATACATTCACAAATGTATGTAAACTTACCCGTTTGTAAAAAAAGCCCCCTATGGCACGAAAAACCAAAGCGCAAGCACTTGAAACGCGGCATCAAATTCTTGATGCCGCCCTTGTTCTGTTTTCGCAGCAGGGCGTCTCAGCCACGTCTCTGGCCGATATTGCAACCGCTGCCAGTGTGACGCGCGGGGCAATCTACTGGCACTTCAAAAATAAAGCCGATCTCTTACATGAAATATGGCTTCGTTGTGATGCCGGTCTGGATGATGTGGAACTTGAGTATCAGACAAAATACCCTGGTGATCCACTCTCTGTGTTGCGTGCAATGCTGGTCTATATCTTTGAAGCGACAGCAAAGGATCCTCAGCGCCGCGCCTTGATGGAGATCATTTTCCACAAATGCGAATTTGTTGGCGAAATGTCGGCGATGAAGAGTATGCAGCAGAGCCTGTTGCTGGAGTGCTACGACAAAATCGAAGATGTCCTGCGTCAGTGTATTGAAGCGGAACAGCTTCCGGGCACGCTCAGCACGCGTCAGGCCGCCATTATTCTGCGTGGGTATGTCAACGGCATGATGGAAAGCTGGCTGTTCGCGCCAGAGAGCTTTGATTTAGCCGCCGACGCGCCGACGCTGGTGAATGCCTTTATCGATATGCTGTGCCTCAGCCCGACGCTGACAACCCGCCATTAATCGGGCTGACGGTCGCGTTTGTTCTCGAAGTCGCGCTGCACCATGGCCAGCGCTGAGAGCACCGTCTCCACCGGCAGTTGATGCTCTTCCAGCAGCTGAATCAGATCGACGGCCAGTTTGACGTCGTCAGGAGCATTTTCCAGTGACATCGCTTCTCCTATATACGTAATCGGGCCACGACCAGCAACATCAGCAGCGCACCTGCAATGGCCATCCCCAGCGCGCCGATGTGCACCGTGGCCAGTGAACCCAGTTCAAAGTACGTCGCAATATAGCCGCCAATCAGGGCGCCGATCATCGACAGTGTCAGGGTGGCCACCAGCCCGCCAGGGCGTCCCGGCAGCAGCAGACGTTTCAGCAACCCTAGTAGCAGCCCGCATAACAGCCAGGTGAATAAGCCCATTGTTCTTCTCCGCGCAGAATCACACCCAGTATAGAAGCGCTTTTATCGCGCTGCGTTTTATTCGCTGCCGCGCAGTGAGGCCGCCCACTCCACCGAGCGAATCGCCTGACGGCAGCGAGCCAGCCGACCCTCTAACGTTTCCAGCTCCTGCTTCAGCTGCTGCTGAATCATCAGGGTTTCCGCCAGGGCCAGACGCTGCTCACGCTGATCGATCATCGCCAGCAGACGCCGCTCAAATTCACGGTACTCCTGATATTTTGTTGGAGCGGGTCCCTGCACCGGCTGTTCACGTCGCAGACGCAACTGCTGGGTACCCACCTCACGTTGCAGAGCCGCAATCTGATCGACCAGGCGTTCCGCCAGCCAGCGGCTGCGAGACAGATCCTGGCTGCTGTCGCACAGACGGGCGAAATTCAGCTCCACTTCCTGCAGATAATCCGCCAGCCGGGTGCCTTTGGTGTGGAACAGCTGGCTGTCAAAACGTGGCAGGCGGCAGACGCCGTCCGGGTGACGTGCCAGGGTCTCACGCAGGGTGAGAATAAGCTGCTGCAATCGCTGCTGAATAGCGATCGCCCTCATCGCGGCACGCTCAACTGTGCTAACGTAAGCAGATGAAGAAAGAGCTGGGCGGCATTTATGCAACGCATTCTGTTATTAACCCTCGGCTGGCTGGCCATTGTGCTGGGAACGCTGGGCATTGTATTACCTTTATTACCTACCACGCCATTCATGCTGCTGGCAGCCTGGTGTTTCGCCCGCTCATCGCCGCGCTTTCATCACTGGCTGCTGTGGAAATCGCCTTTTGGCCGCTATCTGCGCCACTGGCAGCAGCATCGCGCCATGCCGCCGGGTGCCAAAGTGCGTGCCATCTGTCTGATCGTGGCGACCTTTAGCCTCTCCCTGTTTCTGGTTCACCAGGTCTGGGTTCGCGTCATGCTGCTGATCATGCTGGCCGCACTGCTGCTGTTTATGTGGCGGATTCCGGTGGTGGCAGAAACAGCGGACGCACCGCCGCCACCCGGATAAAGTTGCAATTAGCCGGTCATTTGCTTAGATTTGGGCGTCTTCGTGCGTGGCTTCCCTTTGTGAATTAACTTCCGCTGAGCCTTTTACCAGGTATTAGCGCTTTTGAAGCTGCGCGAAACAGAATTTTTTACCAGGCGTATCATCATGACCGACACTGCGCAGCAGCTTGAATTCATTAAAAACAGCATCAAAAGCATCCCCGATTATCCTAAGCCAGGCATCCTGTTCCGCGATGTCACCAGCCTGCTGGAAGATCCCAAAGCCTATGCCGCGTCGATTGCGCTGCTGGTTGAGCGTTACCGTAATAAAGGCATCACCAAAGTGGTCGGCACGGAAGCGCGCGGTTTCCTGTTTGGCGCACCGGTGGCGCTGGGCCTCGGCGTCGGTTTTGTGCCGGTGCGTAAGCCGGGCAAACTGCCTCGTGAAACCTACAGCGAAGCCTATGAGCTGGAGTACGGCACCGATCAGCTGGAACTGCACAAAGATGCCATTCAGCCTGGCGATGTGGTGCTGGTGGTCGATGACCTGCTGGCAACCGGCGGCACGATCGAAGCGACAGTGAAACTGATTCGTCGTGCAGGCGGTGAAGTGAAAGACGCGGCGTTCATCATCAATCTGTTCGACCTGACCGGTGAATCGCGTCTGACTGCCCTGGGCGTTGAGAGCTACAGCCTGGTTAAATTCCCCGGCCACTAAGCCACTCTTCCGGCCTTGCTCCCGCGCGAGGCCGTCACGCCCCTGGCGTCAAGATAACGAGTGCCAGGCAAAAGCGTAGCTGATAGACTACTGCAATCTTATACAGGGGTTGCAGAGCGTCTGCGCTCATCTTTCCATCCAACTTCGTCGAATCCACATGAGCTATCAGGTACTTGCGCGAAAATGGCGTCCCCAGGCTTTTGCTGATGTTGTCGGTCAGGAACATGTTCTGACCGCGCTGGCGAATGGATTGTCTCTGGGACGCATCCATCATGCTTATCTCTTCTCCGGCACCCGCGGCGTCGGGAAAACCACCATTGCGCGTCTGCTGGCCAAAGGCCTTAACTGCGAAACCGGTATCACCGCGACCCCCTGTGGTCAGTGTGACAACTGTCGGGAAATCGAGCAGGGCCGCTTTGTCGATCTGATCGAGATTGACGCCGCATCACGCACCAAAGTTGAAGACACCCGCGATCTGCTCGACAACGTGCAGTACGCCCCGGCGCGTGGCCGCTTCAAAGTCTATCTGATCGATGAAGTGCACATGCTGTCACGTCACAGCTTCAATGCGCTGTTAAAGACGCTGGAAGAGCCGCCTTCACACGTTAAGTTTTTACTGGCCACGACCGATCCGCAGAAACTGCCGGTGACCATCCTCTCGCGCTGTCTGCAGTTTCACCTCAAGGCGCTGGATGTCGATCAAATCCGTCAGCAGCTTGAGCATGTCCTGAAGCAGGAACAGATTGAGAGTGAAACCCGTGCGCTGCAACTCCTGGCACGGGCTGCCGATGGCAGTATGCGCGATGCGCTGAGCCTCACTGACCAGGCCATTGCCATGGGGCAGGGGGCGGTGACCAGCAGCACGGTCAGCGTCATGCTTGGCACGCTGGATGATGAGCAGCCGCTGGGGTTGCTGGAGGCGCTGGTCGAGGGTGACGGTCAGCAGGTGATGAACCTGCTGAGTCAGGCGGCGTCTCGCGGCGTCGAGTGGGAGGCGCTGCTGGTAGAAATGCTGCGTTTGCTGCATCAGATTGCGATGGTGCAACTGCTGCCTGCTTCACTCAACGATGATGACGAGAGCAGCGCACTTCGTTTGCGGGAACTGGCCCGGGTGGTGCCGCCCGCCGATCTGCAGCTCTACTATCAGACCCTGCTGATGGGGCGCAAGGATCTGCCGATTGCGCCCGACCGCCGCATGGGGGTGGAGATGACGCTGCTGCGTGCCCTGGCGTTTCATCCGAAAGCCGCGGTGGCGGAACCCATTGCGCGTCCCGCATTAACTGAGCAGATGTCACCAGTAGCCCCGTCACAGCGATCGGCTGCGGGATCGACATCAGCGGCAACAGCCGCCCGACAACCGGCCACGCCGTCACCGGCCGCTGCGACACCGCCGCAGACGGCACAGCCACAGCCACAGCCGCAGCCAGCCGCAACCCCGCAGCCAGTTGCGGCGCAGCCACAGATGGCGGCACCCGACGCGGAGCCACCGCGTTCGTCACCGCCCGATGCCGCACCGGATAGCGCGCTGTCGAGTTCCACCAGCCAGCTCCTGCAGGCGCGCACTCAGTTGCTGCGTCAGGGAGCGAACAAACCAAAAAAGAGTGAGCCGGCGGCGCCAGGTGCGCGGCCGGCCAACTCCGCGCTGGAGCGGCTGGCTTCCGTTACCGAGCGCAGTCAGCAGCGGATCCGCGATCGCGAGCCTGCCGCGCCGGTAAAAGAGGAAGCGTACCGCTGGAAGGCGGTAAATCAGACGGAGGAAGTGGCGGAGCCGGTGGCGACGCCAAAGGCCTTGCGTTCTGCGCTGGAGCATGAGAAAACCCCTGAGCTGGCGGCGCGTCTGGCGGAAGAGGCGCAGCAGCGCGATCCCTGGGCCGCAGAAATCGCTCTCCTGCCGCTGCCGAAGCTGGTTCAGCAGCTGGCCTTAAACGCGTGGAAAGAGGTGACCGAAAGCGGCGTCTGCCTGCATCTGCGCAGCAGCCAGCGGCATCTTAATTCAGCGTCGGCACAGCAGGTGTTAAGCGAGGCGCTGAGTCAGCACGCCGGGCAGAGAGTTGAACTCTCGGTAGTTGAAGACGATAATTCATCGGTGTTGACGCCACTGGAGTGGCGTCAGGCCATTTACGAAGAGAAACTGGCGCAGGCGCGTCAGTCGATCACCTGTGATACCCACATCCAGACGCTACAGCGATTTTTCGATGCCGATCTGGATGAGGAGAGTATCCGACCTGTTTGAACACGCTGCTGCTATCGTCACGATAGCGTTGTAGCCTTAGCTGAGAGAGAAAACTATGTTTGGTGGTAAAGGCGGATTGGGCAACCTGATGAAACAGGCCCAGCAGATGCAGGACAAAATGGCCAAAGTTCAGGAAGAGATCGCCGCGCTTGAAGTGACCGGTGAGTCCGGTGCTGGCCTGGTAAAAGTCACCATTAACGGCGCGCACAACTGCCGTCGCGTGGAAATCGATCCCAGCCTGCTGGAAGATGACAAAGACATGCTGGAAGATCTGGTTGCCGCAGCGTTCAACGACGCCGCACGTCGCATTGACGAAACCCAGAAAGAGAAGATGGCTTCTGTCTCTTCAGGCATGCAGCTGCCGCCAGGCTTTAAGATGCCATTCTGATGCAAACCAGCCCACTGCTTGAATCATTGATGGAGTCGCTGCGCTGTCTGCCCGGCGTGGGGCCGAAGTCGGCTCAGCGTATGGCGTTTCAGCTGCTGCAGCGCGATCGCAGCGGGGGCATGCGGCTGGCACAGGCGCTGACCCGGGCGATGTCGGAGATTGGTCACTGTGCCGATTGCCGCACCTTCACCGAGCAGGAAATCTGCACGATCTGCGCCAACCCACGGCGTCAGCAGAACGGTCAGATTTGCGTGGTGGAAAGCCCGGCGGATATCCACGCCATTGAGCAGACCGGCCAGTTTGGCGGTCGCTACTTTGTCCTGATGGGCCATCTCTCGCCGCTCGACGGGATCGGTCCGGCCGACATCGGTCTGGATCGTCTGGAGCAGCGTCTGGAGAGTGAAACCCTGCAGGAAGTGATCCTTGCCACCAACCCGACGGTGGAAGGTGAGGCGACCGCGAACTATATCGCGGAGCTCTGTGGTCAGTATGGCGTCAGCGCCAGCCGAATCGCGCACGGCGTGCCGGTGGGCGGTGAGCTGGAGATGGTCGATGGCACCACGCTCTCCCATTCACTGGCGGGTCGCCAAAAGTTTAAATTTTAATCACTTGCCGGTGTTGTGACAGACACCGGCTTGAAAATCCCCCCGTCATCCCCACATCAACCTCAACGTTTGTTCAACCTGTTTTGTTGAGGTAGCAATGACCATGAAAGGACAAGAGACCCGTGGCTTTCAGTCGGAAGTAAAACAACTTCTGCACCTGATGATCCATTCTCTCTATTCAAACAAAGAGATTTTCCTGCGTGAGCTGATCTCCAACGCCTCGGATGCGGCAGACAAACTGCGCTTCCGCGCCCTGTCAGATTCCAGCCTGTATGAAGGTGATGGCGAGCTGCACGTTCGTCTCTCTGTTGATAAGGACAACCGTACCCTGACGCTGAGCGACAACGGTATCGGTATGCGTCGTGATGAGGTGATTGAGAACCTCGGGACTATCGCCAAATCAGGCACCAAATCTTTCCTCGAATCCCTGGGTTCTGACCAGGCGAAAGACAGCCAGCTGATCGGTCAGTTTGGCGTGGGCTTCTACTCCGCCTTTATCGTGGCGGATAAAGTGACCGTGCGCACCCGTGCCGCGGGCGCCTCAGCCGATGAAGGGGTTTTCTGGGAGTCAGCAGGCGAGGGTGAATATACCCTGGCGGAGATTGAGAAAGCCGACCGCGGGACCGAGATCACCCTGCATCTGCGCGAAGGCGAAGATGAGTTCCTGGATGTCTGGCGGGTTCGTAACATCATCAGCAAGTACTCCGATCACATCGCGCTGCCGGTTGAGATCGAAAGCAAAGATGAAGAGAGCGACACGACGCACTGGGAGAAGATCAACAAAGCTCAGGCGCTGTGGACCCGCAACAAATCTGATATCAGCGATGAAGAGTACAACGAGTTCTACAAGCACATCGCCCACGACTTCAGCGATCCGGTCGCGTGGAGCCACAACCGGGTGGAAGGTAAGCAGGAATATACCAGCCTGCTCTACATTCCGGCGCGTGCGCCGTTCGATATGTGGAACCGCGATCAGAAGCATGGCCTGAAACTCTATGTACAGCGCGTCTTTATCATGGATGACGCTGAGCAGTTTATGCCGAACTACCTGCGCTTTGTACGCGGCCTGATTGACTCCAGCGATCTGCCGCTGAACGTCTCCCGTGAGATCCTGCAGGACAGCCGCGTCACGCAGAGCCTGCGCGGTGCGCTGACCAAACGTACCCTGCAGATGCTGGAAAAACTGGCGAAAGATGACAGTGAGAAGTATCAGACCTTCTGGAAAGAGTTCGGTCTGGTGCTGAAAGAGGGCCCGGCAGAAGATCACGCGAATCAGGAAGCGATCGCGAAGCTGCTGCGTTTCGCGACCACCCAGAGCGACGGCGCGGCACAGACCGTTTCGCTGGAAGATTACGTCAGCCGCATGGTGGAAGGTCAGGAGAAGATTTACTACATCACTGCTGACAGCTATGCCGCTGCCAAGAGCAGCCCGCATCTGGAGCTGTTCCGCAAAAAAGGCATTGAGGTGCTGCTGCTCTCCGATCGCATCGACGAATGGATGATGAGCTACCTCACCGAGTTTGACGGGAAAACCTTCCAGTCAGTAAGCAAAGCGGACGAGTCGCTGAGCAAGCTGGCCGATGAAGAGACCGAAGAGCAGAAAGAGGCGGAAAAAGCGCTGGAGCCGTTTGTTGAGCGGGTGAAAAATCTGCTGGGTGAGCGCGTGAAAGAAGTACGTCTGACTCACCGTCTGACCGACACACCCGCCATTGTCACGACCGACGCCAACGAGATGACCACGCAGATGGCGAAGCTGTTTGCCGCGGCCGGACAAGAGGTGCCGGAAGTGAAGTACCTGTTCGAAATTAACCCGGATCACCCGCTGGTGAAACGGGTTGCCGATACTCAGGATGAAGCACGCTTCGGTGAGTGGGTTGAGCTGCTGCTGGATCAGGCACTGCTGGCTGAGCGCGGCACGCTGGACGATCCAAACCAGTTTATCCGTCGCATGAATCAGCTGCTGACGGCTTAAACGTTAACGGGGCGGCGATTTTAATGGCCTGACGCGGATTGTGCAGCGCTGGCTCAGGGAGCATACGCCCTCCGCAAAGACGCAAACGCCGCCATCCCTGGCGGGCTCAGCGCGGGCCATCCATGGCCCGCTATGCTTTGCT
>Ga0157358_1001019_pt1 | contig 12167 bp, 8 predicted proteins | sample AttcapACBM2_FD_111484 | JGI IMG/M metagenome (GOLD analysis project Ga0157358, IMG submission 111484) | Fungus gardens microbial communities from leaf cutter ant in Botucatu, State of São Paulo, Brazil - Atta capiguara ACBM2 | ecosystem: Host-associated > Fungi > Mycelium > Unclassified ...
CAAATAAGCTACTCACTGGTTGTGATACTTGAACTTAGTGGTGTTTTAGAGGTTCAGTATAAGAAGATAATGATGAGTAGTATCAACAAGAATAATTGATATTGTTAAGTCTGAGGTCTAGCCTTCAGACACAGAGGTATATATACAAAAAAGTGATAGTCCATGCGCAAGCTGTTGCCATCACATGATCAAAACTCGTACCTGATGGGAGCTGTCATCTGTCATAGCAGCTGTCAGGCTAATTTTAGAAGGTAACTAATTATGTCACTACATTAATATGCTTGTATCTCTACTAATACTTATTGTTTTGAGACACATCATATATCATTGGAAACGAATTGATGAGCACTTTCCAACGCAAGTTCAACCGTGCGAATCCGTTCAGCTGTTCATGAGATATTTGCAGACAAAGCTTTTATAGCTACTGATGGTCTGATATCTCAGTCATTTGTTGTTGCTTTTGTATATCCCACATATATGCGGATAGCCCTCATTTGGGGCTTTCCAGCGCAACTTAGTTTGTGAAAATCAGTCCACTGATTGTGGAGATACAAGCTGAATGAAGTTTGTAACAATGAGGATGAAGTAAGGATATAGCATCTACTACATAAGGCGCTGACTGATATTATTGTAATGTAGCCAATCATGTTGTCCTTACTCTTGACCCTAGTTCTCATTACATCCAGGAGACATCAATTGTAACAGAAAAGCCCCAAATGATGGCTATCCACACATATATGGGATATACAAAAGTGACAACAAATTACTGAGATATCAGACCATCAGTAACTACAAGTTTTACTGGATATTATCTCAGAAACAACTAAATTGATTCCCATGATCAAAGTTGCATTGAAACATGCTTATCAAATAGTTTTTAATGATATATTATATATTATATGGAAATCAGTATTCATAGAGATACAAGCATATCAATATAGTAACATAATTAGTTATCTTTTAAAATTAGCCTGACATCTGCTATGACAGATGATAGCCCCACCAGGTATGAGTTTTGATCATATGATAGAAACAGCTTGTGCACAGACCATCACCATTTTGTATAAATACATTTATATCTGAGGATTAGACCTCAAACTTAACAACATCATTTATTATTAGTTTCATTATCTATCTCTTATTATCATTAACATTTGTATATATTTGTCATCATTGATATCATTATTGAACTTCTGAATCACTCATAAACCTCTGAGAGTGTATCTAAGGTTCAAATATCACAAACAAGTAAGTAGTTCATTTTGTGATAGTAAACATATTATAAATATGTATCTTGATGTCATTCTTCCAGCTTCTCTTATGTTCTTGGTCTATAACATTATGTGACTATGATCACATGCCTCTTCATTGTCCAAGAAATAAATTAAATCAAAGAGAATAGATAAAAAGAAAAGAAAATCAAAATAAAATATAAGAGTTCAAGTATACTATAATAACTTTTCTTTCTCCAACCACTGTCATAGCTAACTTGAAAGATCCAATACTTTCTCCTAGTCTCTAGAATAGTTCCTTAATATATTAGTAAGTCTAGAAACTCACTATTAGATATGTACAATTAAATACTATGTAATAAATATATATATTGTTACAACTTAAGTTTGAAGTTTGGACAAAAGAAAGAACTTGATGGAGTTTTTAGTATAGATGAGTCTACTCTATATATCTCTGGTACATGATCTATGTGTACTTGATATCTAATCTATCTTAAATGTTGTAAGTTATATATATAAGAGTCATTGTATCTTATAATATATAATATCATCCTTTTTATATGTTACATGACATTGTAACTGTAACTGTGACATTTATCATGCCTTATCATATTACTTGTTACAGTTGTAACAATTATATGTGACATTATATTATTCACTTTTACTAAGTCCAAAAATATAAAGAGAAATTAAAATATAAAAATAGAAGAAACTTAAATAATAAGAGAAAGATAAAGAAAAATAAGTCTATTATCAAAATTCTAACAAATTACTCTTTAGAGCCAGTTTTAAAGCTGGAAAATGAGTGTATTCAAGAGAAAGATCTCAAAATTGTTGTATTACAAGAATTTTTTAAGAAGTTCTTCTGTCTTTATGAATATCTCTTCTAGGACCTTAGCTTTATCTTCTTTAGAAGAAAGTGAGAAGAAGGATATAGTTTCAGACTCTAAGACATTTACTATACCTACTTGTTACAAACTCAAGATCTTAGAGCTAATCAAGAGAAAGAACCTTGTATTAGGGTTAATACAAGAGAACTTGATAGAGAACTCTGTATAGGATTGTCTACCTTATATACTAAAACCTCATGGTCCATGCTAACTACTTCTAGTCTACCCTAAACAGCCATGTGTTTATCTTAAGATTAATATATGTTGTACACATTGTATGATGTTATTCTTCTAGAATCTTCTATATTCTTTCATATATCTCATGATTTGTGACCATGTCATCTGATGTGACTACATGATCTTGTCACTCTAACCCTAACCCTAAGTTCTAAAAATAGAAAAATAGAAAATAAATCAAAATAAAAATAAAAATAGAAAAGAAAAGAAAAATAAATTAAGTCTACTGCTTTTATCTTTGATACTACTACTCTAAGAGTAACTTGTTATAGTATGCTTGAACTCTTATATTTTATTTTTATTTTTATTTTATTTTATCTATTTTTCTTAATTTGATTTTTTTTATGTTTATTTATTTTCTGAATTGATAAAAAGATATATAATTGCAATCATATGATGTGATATCAAAGATCTAAAATATAATAAAGGAGACTAAAATAATAATATTAGAAAGCATGGCTATAGTATGTTTGTAATACATACTATCTATCTAACATCTATACTCTTTCTACTCTTTTCTAGTATAGATTACACTTCATTCTAATTATCCATCAACCTAAGGACCAAACCCTATATTCTTCATCAATTCCATAAATGTTAGAGTTGAAGATGATAGACTTATTTTATTTTTATTTTTATTATTTTTATTTTCTATTTATTTTTATTTTTTATTTAAGATTAGAGGTTAGCATAATATTATATATAACTATCACAAACTGTTATATGACATAGAGTCACACATTGGTCACAAGTCATAGTTACATGATCACATGTCACAGAAGGATATAGAAGCTTTCAGAACAATGATGTTATCCTATATGTCAATAGTATGTAGTACACATGACTTTTAGAGTAGACAAAGATTAGTGTAGCATAGATCAGTAGTTTAGCATATATAAGGTAGATATCTTTATACTTGAAACTCCATCAAGTTCTCTTATAAACCCTATACAAAATTCTTCTTTTGACTAGTTACTAAGTCTTAAGTTGTAACATTAGAACTTAATTCCCATCTTTGAGACCACCCAACTTAGAGCCTTTTCTACTCTTTTTCCTTTACTCTCTCATCATTCTTGACCAAAGAACAACACTATCCTTTAGTCAAGAATAGCTGAACCTAAGACTTAAAAAGTATACTAGCTAGGTAGGGAAAGCATAGTCATCTGTTTTGTATTAAAGCTCACTAGTACTTAGCAAACATATTATCTTGTATAAATATAGTAGATAGTTTTCTTCAAGAAGTAGCCCCATACTACAGTGACTCTTCAGATATTGTCTAAAGTTGTTGTAGCAATTACTTGGTTAAGATGACCAATAAACTACTTAAACAAACTCAAGAATGAAGTATCTTGTGGGGATCACAAGAGAACTCAAAAAGAAGTCTCTAATACATTTCTATACAGTGAATTTAATTTATTTTCATTTTCTTCTCTATTTTTATTTTTATTTTTATTTATTTTTCTATTTTTAGACCTTAGGGTTATGGTTAGAGTGATAAGATCACACTGTCACACATCAGTCACATCAAATGATACAGTCACAGTCACAGTTACAAGTCATGAGGCATATAGAAGGATGTAGAAGGTTCTAGAAGAATAGTGTCATACAATGTGTACAACACATGGCTGTTTAGGATAGGCTAGAAGTAATTAGCATGGACTATGGAGTTTTAATATATAAGATAGACAAATTCTATACAGAATTCTTTATTGAGTTCTCTTGTATTAACACAATATAAGGTTCATTCACTTGTCCAACTCTAAGGACTTGAGTTTGTAACATTCTACACTATTTATACAATAGATACATGGTCTGTATTAGCGATAAATAACTCTACCCTACATATGTTGTCTATGAGTTCACCATACTATTACTACAAGGTGAACATGCTGCAATTATGCTCTTGATATTATTGTTCTAGTTCTTTCTACCATGTTCTAGACCTATGACATCACATGCCTCTTTATCTTTTGAAGGAAAAAGAAAAAGAAAAATCAAATCAAGAAAAATAGATAAAAAGCAAAAATAAAATATTAGAGTTCAAGTGTATCATGACAGATATATGTGCCAAAGAATGATGAGCTAAGAGTAGAGATAATTCAGTTGCATCATGATATGCTAGTAGCTGGATATGAAAAAAGATAGAAAATGATAGAGTTGGTGATAAGAAACTACTAGTGGCCAGAGATAATGAGAGATGTAGGAAAATATGTAGATGGTTGTGATATGTGTCAGAGGATGAAAAATAGGACAGAGGCACCAGCAGGGAAGCTAAAGTTAATTAAGATACCAGAAAAGCCATGAATATATCTGATGGTTGACTTTATTACAAAGTTACTATTAGTAGCTGAAAAGGATGTAATTTTAGTAGTCTATAACAGATTGTCCAAGATTATTATGACTTAAGACTGGGAGTTTATTCAAAAGAAGGAACTTTGTATTATTTAGTACAAAAGAACTCAGTAAGGTTTTTAATACAGGTGTGTCTACTTAATATAAAAATATATCTCTGATATATAGTCTGTACACACCTACATCTAGCTTATTCTAAATGTTATGAATCTATATAATTAAGTCATCATATCTTTTATGATATATGATATCACTCTTCTACTATATCATTTAATGTCATGTTTGTAACTGTGACTATGACCTTCATGATCTGCATGACAGTCATTATGCCTGGTTATGTCACCTTGTTCCTTCTATGCTTAAACTGAGAGATAAAGAGAAAAAGAGATAGGATTTGATTCTGACAAAGATGGTACATTTTGTAGCAACAATAGAAGAAACATTAGTGGAAGGATTGGTGTGGTCATTTAAAAATAATATATGAAAGTTGCATGGGTTGTCAGAGAGTGTGATATTGGATAGAGGACTACAGTTTACAACAGAGTTAACTAAGGAGTTGAATAGAATGTTGGGAATCAAAACTAAATTGTTGACATCTTTCCATCTATAAACAGATGGACAAACAGAATGAATGAACTAGGAGTTAGAATAGTATCTTCAGTTCTTTGTAGATCATAAACAAAAAGATTGGTCAGAATGGCTAGCATTAGTAGAGTTTGTAGTCAATAACAAAGTACCTTCAGCAACTAAAGTATTTTCATTTATGGTGAACTACAGTGGAGAACTAAAAATGGGGACAGATATTAAGAGAAAGGAAAAGGTAGAGAAAGCAACAGAGTTTGCTAAGAGGATGAAGAAAGTACAGGAGAAAGTGGAGATAGTATTAAGAAAAGCACAAGAGGAGATAAAACAACAAGTAGATAGGAGGAAAAAAGAAGTAGAAAAATGGAAGAAGGACAATAAAGTGATGTTGAGTATGAAAGACTTGGTATTCAAGGAAAGACTAGAAAAAAATTAGTGAATCAATATGTTAGTACATATATCATCAACAAAGTAGTTTCTACTAATGCAGTTGAATTATGACTACCAACTTTGATGAGAATTCACCTAGCTGTGAACATCAGTCAAGTAGTATGATATAGAAAACAAGTAGGAAGACTGAAAATAGAAGAAGTTAAACTGATAGAAGTAGAGGGAGTAGAAGGGTAGAAAGTTTAAAAAATCCTAAATAAAAGAAAAATATGAGGAGTAGTAAAATATTTAGTATGTTGAAAGTAGTTTACAACAGAACATGATACTTGAAAGAAGAAGGAGGATTTAAAAACCATGAAGGAGGTAGTAACAGAGTTTGGAGGAGGTTGAACACAGAAGTTAGGTGACAGAAGAAGTTAGACATGGCAGAGAAGAGAGACTTTAAAAGAGGAGAATTACCAGAGAACTATATGGCAAAGATGTTGTATAGATGGGATGATGGAAAGTTTGAGAAAGAGTATTTAAGGAAGTTGGAGAGAAAATGGTGAAAATGAAAGTCAGTTTTTCCAGAGAAGAAACTTTAAAGAGAGGATAATGTTAAAGTTGAAAATAATAGACTTATTTTATTTTCATTTATTTTTCATTTTTTACTTAGGGTTATGGGTTAGTGTGATATCACATGACATGACACTGTGTCACACATTTGGTCACATATCACAGTCACACAATCACATGTTACAAAAGAACATAGAAGGTTCTGAAATAATAATATTATTCTATATATCAATGACATATAATATACATGGTCTTTAGGATAGACTAAAATTAGTGTAGCATGAACCAGTAGTCTAGGGGTCAAGCAAAAAAGGGGTTATGCTAAGGTGTAACAAGCTATACAATACTAGCCCTTAACTGCATACTAAAAGATTTAAAGAGAACAATATCAGCTTTAGAAATTAAGAGAAGGTGTAGAAACAATAATATAGAATAAGATCAGAACACATAAAACCCTTAAAAGGGCTCTTGTGAATACAGATGGATGAAGTTAGGAAGGATATTAAAAGGAATATATGAATAACATCCACTTGCAAATACTTTCTCTTGCTAACATACTCCTAAATAGTAAACCTTATGCTATGTAATAAGTTTCCTTGGAAAATCTAGTAAATAGATTGCAAAGCTTCTTCAGAGCTTCCAATAACACTATCTATCTCAGGTAATGCACTTTGAAGACACCTCTTAAATCAAATCTTATGGTTGAAGATACCAACTAATGCTCACCTCATTAGTCTTTCCTAGACTGCTAGAACTCATGAAACTTGCCTTAAAGTGATAGCAGATACTAACAACACTCACTCAATAAAATAGAAGTTAAAACTGCCCTTGAGTGGGAAAATTTAAATAGGGATCCTCTCTCTTACTCCTCTCTATTTGTAGCTTATGTATTAGTCTAAAATATAGAGAATAGAACTAGAGGATAAAGACTGAGACCATAAGGAAGCTTCCTAAGGTCTTATAAGCATATGACTATCTCTCTATTTACAACTCAATATCAAACTGATGATTGTTTCCTACTCATAAGTGCCTATTCCATTTTTTTCTTTACTATTTCTATAGGCCACCTCTATTTGTGATACTATTCTAGACTCCACTAGCTTCCAATCCAATGTGTTCCTACCTTATCTGACTGTTCAAACATTTATAACTATATAAAGTACTCTCACAAATGCTTATACTATTGTTTGTGAGTATAGTGGCATTTCTTATTTCTAAAGATCTGGTTTGATTAACAGCTATCACACTGTTCCTTGAGTTGGTGTCTACTTAAGAGAATTTGAGGCATCATCTATGAGTATAAGATCTTCTTGCTATACTTTCCAAGAGGTCTTACATGCTTAAAAACCCTATAAGAGTATATGCTTCCACAAAATAGCATTTTCTAGCATAACACCAGAAGAGTAGCAAGGTATGCCATTGCCAACATCAGAACTGAGTGTTAGTTTTGGTTGATTTTCAGGACAAGCTATTACATTGTAAACTACTAGCTTATATACTAAGTATATTATCTAGGGTAGTTATTTAGAACAGAGACTGCTAAGTGAGTTACTCCAGATACTTGTCAGGCATAGTTCACACCAGGAGGCAAAAGTCTGTGGGTTAGCTTAGAAATGCACAGAGTATAGAAACTCTATGTAATAAGCTTAGTGATGCAAACTTGTTAGAATGACTTTGGCTTCAGTTTATATGCTGTGCCATCTGTCTGCCATGTAGTCATAACTTCAGATGAGTAGATGAAGTCTGAGATGGAAGTGAGTGCTGATTTGGTATGTCACTGTTGAATATCAGAAATTGAGTTCAATAAAGGTTATCTTTGTTAATTATCAGACTAGCAAATTACAGTGTAACTACTAGTCTTATATAAAAGTAGGAGATATATAAAATACTCAGAGTTTCAGTGTATTGCCCCAAGCAGATATTTCAGTAGTGAGATACTAATAGAGACCAGATAGAAGAACTCTACTATAGAAGGCTGAGTTTAATAGGAGTATTCCTATTATGGAAGACTGGATATCTGGGTTGTTGCATCACCATTGTGGAAATGTATTGCAAGAAGGATGGTCATCATGGAAGATGGGCTTGTCTTAGAGATGTTGTAATAACTATACTGTTATAGAGATGTATCTTCAGAATGAGTAGACTTGACATATGACAATACTAGTAATCTTTGGATGTTAGGAATAGAGATTCATGGAGTTGGCAAGAGTCTAGCAAGAACATCTAAGGTGAAATAGAGACTGTTGATCTATATCAGAAAAGATTGGAAAGTGTAGATGAGAGAACAGATATTATCCATAGGCTGTGACAAATGTGGTTGGAATAAGATGTGATAGTCTGACAATCCAGAGTATACACAGTAGTAGGATATTATTAGAGTAATACTTTTATATTTAAGAATGTTGGCTACTATATACAGTTTCTTAGTCTAATAATCAACTTGGACTTGTACTACACTTGTTTTAACTTCTTCTAAACTCTTATTCTCCAAAATTATGACCACATAGCAAATAGGCTAGGCATAATGTTATCCATTAAAGCTGAGGTGAATTATTTGCATAGCACTATTTCTAGTTCCTTCTGTTCCTTTACATTACTAAGTCTACTCTTCTATTGATGTTTTCCATGCTACATTTGTGAATATCTTTGGTCAGTATGAATTGTCCCTAACAGTTTGATTTGTGGTAACAGTATAGTAGACTTATAGATGACATATGTAGTTCAGAATAGGGCTTATAATGGTAGTATATATAGTGTAGAGATACATCAGGGACTTCTTGTTGAGTTCTCTTGTCATTTCCATGAGATTTTTTTTATAAGACTACTTAGTGAGCTATTGACTGTCTTGGTTAGTGGTTGCTATAACATAACTATAAACAGACTCTCCTCTAAGAAAGTATCTTCTTGTTATATGCCTAAGTTCAACCTCATAAATAACCTATCTCTTATGGTGGTATTATCACTTTGCAAGACTCCATATATAACCTATCTTCCATTAATATTGTTATGGATTATAAGAATCTTAAGTACTTTTCCACTACTATGATACTGATCCATAGACAAGCATAGTAATCTGAGTATTACTCAAAATTCAATCTTAAAGAGAGAAATACTAGTTACACCACAATTAACCCTCATAACTTTAAGTCTATTTTTACTTATGAACAACTTGCAGCCTTCATCCAAGCAACAATTCTCATTACTCTCTTATTTTATCTAGCAACAGTTGTTAATTTCAACACTCTTTACCAAGACATTTGTATGGTACTTTCAAATAACCCCATCACTACAAAACATAATCCCACAAAAGGCTACTGATCTCAGTAGTCTATGGATCTCTTAGGTCTGATCTTATTTTCTTAGGCATAAGTTGTGTTCAAGTCTTCCATTGCATTGAGCCTGATCTTAAACTACTTTCAAACTATATCTCTCTTATAGTCAACCTTTCTATTACTCCAGAGAACATCTGTATATACAGAATGGTTCTAAAACACAACAGTGAAAAAGAAGCAACATTTTTCTCCTTCTGTAAGTAAAGGACTTTCTCAACTTATACATACTGGACTCTGTTGCTGACTACTGGGCTACTCATGCAAAGAGAATTACAGTCATTACTCAGTCCAAAAGATGAAGGAATAATGAGTGTAAAACTGCACCAGAAACTTACAGACAAACTAGAGAGCACTCTGACCAGTTCTTCTTTTTCTTTGCAATTAGATAGACCAAACAACACTTCTTTGATAACAAGATTGCTAAAAATGCATCTACTAATAAGTAATCTTGGAATCTAATAAGCTGGGTTAAAAAGCCTAAGTTGCTTGCAGTAGAGATTATTTTCATCTAAGAGCAATACTGTAATGACCTCCTAGACTTGTGGAGTGTTCTCTACTAGTTCTATAATGCTGAAGCTAATTGCTCTATTGACCTCTCTATTCTAAATAAGGTTTCCAGCCAAACCACTCACTTTTAGGTATTCTTTTCTCTGTTGAAAATGAAGTAAGCATTTAAAACCTATTCTAAAGTCTCTGCTCCAAGTCTTAACCATATCACTTAGTGGTATCTTGAGCTTATTTTAGCTAATAATACCTGAGATATAGTTATCTTTTGCTGTGATACTGATCTAAATACTTTAAGAAGTCAGTTTCTATATCAAGTATAGTTCATACTAGAAGGTAAAAGCCTGTAGGGTTGATTCAGAGATGTATAAAGTGTAGAAACCCTGTACAATGAGCTTAGTGATGTAGACTTCTCAAAATGACCTTGGCTTTAGCTTATATGCTGTGCCATCTGTCTGCCATATAGCCACAACTTCAGAAGATTAGAACAAAGTCTGGAGGAGATTGAGTACTGATAGTGGTGTGTTACTGTTGAATACTGGAGATCAAGTATAATAGAAGTTATCTTTATCAATTATTAGACTAGCAAATTATAGTGTAACTACTAGTCTTATATACAAGTAAGATATATAAGAGATGCTTAAGTATTTCAGAGTACAGTTCCAAGCAGAGGTTTTAGTGATGAAATAATAAGAGTGTCAAATGGGAGAACTTCACTATGAAAGACTACAATATCTATTGTAAAAGACTGAATACTTGAAGGGTTAGGAAATGATTATATCACTACTACAAGAACATATTACAGAAAGGATGGCCATCATGAAAACAGGCTTTGATTGGGGTTAATGAGAAGATATTACTACTATGGAGAATGGTCTTCTAAACAGGTGGACTTAGCATATTGTTATAATTTAAGTCCTTAAGACAAAAGATTATTTCTATATTGAATGACATAAAAGAACTCAATAGAGTTTTAAGTACAAGATAGTCTATCTTATATACTACAGACTATGGTCTGTGCACACACTACAACTAACCTACCCTAAAGTACATGTGCTTTCCTTAAGGCCAACATGTTATTACTATGCTATATAACATTATTTGTTCTAGAACCTTTTATGTTCTTTTTTATATTATATGATTGTGTGACTGTAACTGTGACATATGTGACGACTCTGTGACAGATCTCATGCTCCATTATGCTTTGTGACTTGTGTGACTGTCACATCACACCTTTTGTCTAAGTCCAAAATAAAATCTAAAAAGAAAATAAAGAAAAATGAGAAAAATAAAATAAAAGCAAAGAAAATAAAATGAAACCAAGTCCATTGTTCATCATTCTGACACATATGACATTCTGTCATGATATCAAAGCTGGACAAATCTACTTATAATATCTCCAAGACTTTTAGACTTATTGTTTTTCTTAGCATGTTTGGTGTTAAAAGTAATTCACACTTGTTAGAATTATCTGCAAGTAGTATAGAAGATGGGATGGATCAGAAGATGGTGTCAAAATAGTATTACTGTCAGAAGTACAGTATGAAGTACATATATAGTGTTACAAACTTGAACCCTTAGCATTAGATAAGAGAAAGAACCTTGTATTAGAGTCAACACAAGAGAACTCAATAGAGAACTTTATACAAGATTGTCTACCTTAAAAACTAGTACCTAATGGTCTGTGCGAGCTATTTCTAGCCTACCCTAAATGACCATATATATGCCTTAAGGTTAACATGTGTACTACATATTGTATGATATCATCTCTTCCAAAATGTTCTATGTTCTTCCCTGTGTCATGTGACTTGTGACCATGTCATCTGATGTGACCTGCTGTGTGACAGTGTAATCTTGTCACTCTAACCCTGACCCTGGTTCTAAAAATAGAATAAAGGGAAATAAATCAAAAAGAAAATAGAGATGAGAAAAGAAATAAGAAAAGTTTAAGTTCACTTCTTGCATTTTTAACATATAGTACTAGCCATATATTAAAGCTAAGCTTGATATTATGTACTTTTAGCATAACTGGTTTAGTAGCTAGTCTGTTCCTAACAATTATACAGATAGGGCAACCTTGGCTTTAACAGAAA
>Ga0157358_1001020_pt1 | contig 12167 bp, 1 predicted proteins | sample AttcapACBM2_FD_111484 | JGI IMG/M metagenome (GOLD analysis project Ga0157358, IMG submission 111484) | Fungus gardens microbial communities from leaf cutter ant in Botucatu, State of São Paulo, Brazil - Atta capiguara ACBM2 | ecosystem: Host-associated > Fungi > Mycelium > Unclassified ...
AGTAGTAGAAGGACCTGAGGTAGGACTAGTAGAAAAAATTAGAAAAGCTAGAAGTAAAGATGAGGATGTAGTTAGAGTAGTAGAGGAGATGAAGAAGGCGGGAGTAAAAGAGTTAAGAGGGAACGAGTGGAAGATTGAAGGGGATCTAGTACTGAAGGAAGGAAAGATCTATGTGCTAAAGGACGAGGAATTGAGAGGGGAGGTAATTCAGTTACACCATGATGTACCAGCAGCAGGACATGGAGGGAGATGGAAGACAGTAGAATTGGTAACGAGAAATTACTGGTGGCCAGGTGTGATGAGGGATGTAGGAAAGTATGTGGAAGGATGTGATTTATGTCAGAGGATGAAGAACAGGACTAAGGAACCGGCGGGGAAGTTAAAGTTGAGTGAAGTGCCACAAAAGACATGGTCACACTTAACTGTGGATTTTATAACGAAGTTGCCAGTAGTAGCAGGGAAGGATGCGATCTTGGTAGTGTGTGATAGGTTGTCAAAGATGACACATTTTGTGGCAACTACAGAGGGAACATCAGCAGAGGGGTTGGCGAGACTTTTCCGGAACAATGTGTGGAAGCTGCACAGGTTACTGGAGAGTGTAGTGTCGGATAGGGGACTGCAGTTTGCGGCGGAGTTAACGAAAGAATTGAATCGGATGTTGGGAATAAAGACAAAGTTGTCAACAGCATTCCACCCACAGACAGATGGGCAGACAGAACGGATGAACCAGGAACTGGAGCAGTATCTTTGGTTCTTTGTCGAGTATAGACAGAAGGATTGGCTGGAGTGGTTGGCAGCAGCAGAGTTTGCAGTGAACAATAAGGTTCACACGGCAACTAAAGTTTCGCCTTTTATGGCAAACTATGGAAAAGAGTTAAGGATGGGGGGAGATATTAGGAGGAAAGGAAAGGTGGAGAGTGCGACGGAGTTTGTTCAAAGAATGAAAAAGGTGCAGGAGGAAGCAGAGGCAGCATTAAAGAAGACACAGGAAGAAATGAAGAGGTATGCGGATAGAGGAAGGAAGGAGACCAAAGTATGGAAAAAGGGAGATAGAGTGCTATTGAGCACTAAAGATTTAGTGTTTAAAGAAAGACCGAGTAGGAAGTTAATGGAGAGATATGTGGGGCCATATGCAATAGAGGAGGTGATATCATCGAATGCGGTAAAATTACGATTGCCAAGCTCGATGAGGATCCATCCGGTGGTAAATGTTAACCAGATAGTAAGATATAAGGAGCAGATAAAGGGACAGAAAAAAGAGGAAGGGAAACCAGTAGAGGTAGAGGGAGTTGAAGAATGGGAAGTAGAAAAAATATTGAATAAGAAAAAGATGAGGGGAGTGGAGAAATATTTGGTATGGTGGAAAGGTTTTACAGTGGAAGGAGATACGTGGAAAAGAAGGGAAAACTTGGAAAATGCGGAAGAACTGATAGAAGAGTTCAAACAGAGGGAAATAGTGGTTAGACGACAGGTAGGGGAGGAAGAGGAATATAAAAGAATGGAGCTACCAGGGAGGTTTATGGCAAAGGTGTTGTATGGGTGGGACAACCAGAAGTTTGAGGAGGAATATCTAAATAAATTAGAAAAGAATTGGAAAAGGTGGAAGGGAGATAGGAAAATCGATGAAAGTAAGCATCTAAAAAGGATAGAAGAAAGAATGGAGGAAGAAAATAAGAAGATTAAAGGAAGAGACTGGAGAGCAGGACATTTCTCCAGAGGAGAAATCTTAAGAGGGGGGTAATGTCAAGATTGTTGACGGTGGACTTTATTTTATTATCTCTTTTCACTTTATTTTATTTTATTTTTATTTTCTTTCTTCTTTTCTTTTTCTATTTTTAGAACAACTCGGGTTAGGGTTTATCAGTCACACCATTACATCAGTCACAAATTGATGGCATAGTCACAAGACTGATCACAAGACTTGGGAGAAGGAAGTAGAAGGTTCTAAAACAAAGTAACATCATACAGCATGGACAACACATGCTGGCCTCATGTTATACTCATGGCCATTTAGGGTAGGGTGCACAGTAGCTAGCACGGACCATGGGTAATAGTATATAAGGTAGACTACTTTGTACTAGGAACTCTATCGAGTTCTCTTGTGTTACTCCATACAAGAGTTGTCTTATTGCTTAAACTCTTTAAGCTTTAAGTCATAACACACAGGAATGTGGGGTATATGTATATGGAGGCTGCAACACATAGATGGAGTAGGATTATAGTAGAATACTGTGACAGGAAGTGAAGCAGTCATTGTTGTTTATTCCTATTTTCTATACTATAAAATCAAATAATAGTTCAGAGGTAAAATGTGGAGATGGCTGGTTAAGGAGAATGTTAGAGTGGGTCAGGTTAGTGATGTTGGCTGTGAGAATAGGCAAAGGCCAATAGTAGCAAATAATAGATATAAACTAAAAGAGAAATATTAGCATAATTATAAAAAGTATAAAAGATATAGTAAAGAGGTACTAGTCACAACTTGATATGATATGCTGGTCCAGAGAGTATTCTTGGTCCTTCTCAGGATCCTCCATATTATATTCAGTAGGTAGGTGGGTGTTAGAGTTCAAGATGGTGGACTCTAACTATTTTATTTTCTTTCTCTTATCTTTCATTTTCTTTTCTTTTATTCTTATTTTTATTTTGGGGAACTTAGGAATAGGATTGGTGTGATGTCATGGTCACACTGTCACAGACTGTCACAAAATACGTGACTCAGTATTACACATCTGTCACTGTCACTGTCACATGATCACATATCACATTGGAAGGATATAGAAGACTCTGGAAGGATGTCATTATATAGCATGCATAACACATGTTGACCTTAAGACAAACACATGGCTGTTTAGGGTAGGCCAAAAGTAGAGTAGCACAGACCATGGGGTTGTAGTATATAAGGTAGACAATCCTGCACAGAGTTTTCTATTAAGTTCTCTTGTGTTAACCTAATATAAGGTTCATTCACTTGTTCTACTCTAAGAACTTGAGTTTGTAATAGTGGGGGTCTTTGATAGTAGGTAGCTTCCATCTGGGTGGGTTCATTTCATTCTTAGTAAATGTATCTGATTTCTTGAGGAATTTGCTTAGGAAGCTATATCTTATTTGGTTCTAAGGATATCTAGTATATATATAGTATTGTAGTAACCACTAATCAAAATGATCAATAGTATACTAAGTAGTCTTACAAGGTAAGAATCTTGTGGGGATTACAAGAAAATTCAACAAAGAGTTTCTAATATATTGCTATCCTATTTATACAAATGGTTCATGGTCTGTGCTAATGATAAATAGCCCTACCCTCAAGTCCATGTATCATTTATGAGTGTACAATGTGTATACTATAAGGTGAATATACTATTGATATACATCTTGATATCATCCTTTTAGTTCTTTCCCCCAGATTCTAGACTTATGATATAACATCATGTGATGCATCATGTGACCATAGTCACATACCTCTTCATTATCCAAGAGAAAAAGAAAAATCAAATCAAGAAAAATAGATAAAAAGAAAAGAAAATCAAAATAAAATATCAGAGTCTAAGCATACCATGATATATAGAGCTTGAGATATTGTAGAGGATTTGGTAGTGGTTTTCATATCAGGGGTATATATATATAGATAATGATATCATGTGTTTGTAGTTCTTTTCTATAAGAGTAGGACATGTTTTCTAAGGAAACTGCAGATCAGTAGTAGTCTCCAAAGTAGCTATGACCTGTTCAATATTGGATGAGACAGTCAAAGATTTCTCTTTGGTTGTGTATAACTTTAAAATGGGAGGTGAGTTGAAGAGATAAGAGAATATCTATATCCATTTCTATTTAGTAAGGATATATTTATGTCTGGCAGATTGTTGAAGTAGTTATAGTGTTAAATTGACTCTAAAGTTTTAAAGCTTCTTTGGCTAGTTTATTGGATTTCTCATTTTCTCTAATTTTGGTATAGCTAAAAGACCAGGAAATAAAGAACAAGGGAGTACATAAAAGAAAGTTAAATAATATATCCAGATAGTTAGAAGTATTGGTGTGCAGCTTGAAGAGGTCTGGAGCATAGGAAATTAGATAAGCAGACAAGTATAAATATAAGAAGAGATCATAGAATATATATTAGCCAAAAAATATGGAAGAGAAAAGTCTTAGAAGAGCTGGTTCTCTTACAGTTAGCATATAGTTGGATATAATGGTTTTTAGGATAATAGTTTGTAAAGAAGATAGATTCTGATAGGCCAGTTATAAGTTCTGTAAGCTCTATATTATAGACTTTAGCTAAGCCTCTAAGGCTAAGTTTTTGGTGGAAGACTTTTCTTGTCAGAGTTAAAGATAGTAAACTTTATTTATTTTCATTTTATTTCTCATTTTTGTTTTATTTTCTATTTATTTTTTTATTTTCAGACTTAGAGTTAGAGGTTAGCATGATGTTATAACTGTCACATAGTATGACAAAAGATGTCACATATCAAGTCACACTCACAAGTCACATGATCATATGTCATATAAAAGGATATAAAAGATTCTGGAATAATAATGTTATACTACATGTTAATGGTATGTAATATATATAACCTTTAGAATAGGCTAAAAATCATATAGTACAGACCATTAGTCAAGTGTATATAAAGATAGATACATTGTACTAGGAACTTCATCAGGTTCCCTTGTGTTGACCCAATACAAGATTTATCTTTTGCTCTTATACTTGAGCTTAAGTTGTTCAAGATGGTACTCTACTATTACTGATCCAAATCAGCAGAATCAGTTGTGAAAAGAGATTTGGGAGCTATCAGAGTAAGTGAGAAATATTTCTGAGCAGCAGCATATTTGGTTAACAAAGCTATTATAATAAGCTATTACTTTATCTTTATCAGTAGTAAATTAGTGTATTGTGAAACATTTACCATAACCTAGCTGTGTTTTTTGCCATAGAGGAAGAAGAAAAGAGAAAATGTGTTCATGGAATAATAAGGTAAACATGGCTTTTTTTTATAGTTGAGTTGATTTAGACCTGTAGTTATGTTTAGTAGGAGAAGAAGGAGAATTTAAGAAGCTCTGTCTATTATGCCAGTTGTCAGATAGTTATTAGAGAATAGGAATATGATGATTCTTATATACATGACTCATAACATTTAGAGTGTTACAACTTAGGTCCTTAGTGCTGAACAAAAGAAGAACCTTGTATAGGGTTTACACAAGAGAACTCAATAGAAAACTCTGTACAAGATGGTCTACCTTATATACTAATACCTAATAGTCTGTGCAAGCTATTTCTAGCCTACCCTAAATGACCATGTGTATCACACATTGTATAACATCATTCCTTCCAGAATATTCTACATCCTTCTTTGTATCATGTGACTCATAACTGTGTTACCTGATATGACCTGCTATGTGACAGTGTGATCTTGCCCTTCTAATCCATGGTTCTAAAAATAGAATAAAGGAAAATAAATTGAAAATAAAATAAAAGGGAGAAAAGAAAATAAGAAAAGTTAAGTCCACTTCTTGTGTTCTTGATATAGAGTAGGCTAGATGTAAAGTGTACACAGACCATACATTAAAGATATATAGAGTAGAATTACTTATACTAGGAACTTTACTGAGTTCTCTTATATATATGAATACAAGATTCCTCTTTTGTCATAACTCTGGATTTAAGTCATAACAGCCTAAGAATATATATATGTACAGGGGTGGAATTTAATATTAAAGTCCATAGGTCTCAGAGTTGAGTTATAAAACTTGTAAGAATATTGTTGGTAGATACTTCTATAGTATGTTGATGCTTAGCTACTTCTTGAAGACAATGCTAGAGGAGGTCTAAATCTTTGTTAGTATTGACAGTTCATACAGTACTTGCTTAGAGCAGACATTATTTGAAAAGTGAGAAAGAATGTGTGTGTATTATAATCAATACCTCAAGAATGCAACATGGAGAAGAGCTAAGGGTAATGACAACACAATCAGCTGAGCCAAAGTAGTCTCAGTCAGCACCTCATATAGTAGGTGCTCTATCCTTGCTTTCTCCTTATATACTATGACTTGTTTGCCTTATGGACTACAGACTGCTTCCTCATAGATACTATCTTGTATCCTTACACTTTACCACTTAATCCATCCCTATTCTCATCTCAAGTCTTTGCCTAAGTGCAATCTGAGCTCTAAGAGTAAAGGTTGTAACAGAGAGGTTAAAATATACAAGTAGACAATCTTAGACTGTTGAATATTCAAAGTGTTTTGAGGTCACAGGGAAAGAGAATTCTGTTCTATTATGAAGGTAACTGTGTGAAAGCATGAAGTATACACTTCAAGCTCCAGGAGAAATCTAAGTTTATTGCCTATATAATATATCAGATAAGAACTTACCTCTAGGAGAAACATAAGAGAACAGAATAAGATCTCCTAAAAGCAGCAACTATGTTAAGTATTCTAGAATATATTCTAATCTAACAGAACAATGCTAACAAAGCAAGATATGATATTGTTTAGATAGTCAGACACTCTGATGAAAATATCTAGAATAATGTCTGGAAATAATAGGTACTTATCTGATGACAACTAGAGGCATAGGGCAATGGTCATGAAGATGTTGACAGTGGTTAGAGTTGTGCTGAAGAAGTACTAGGGCAGATATAACAAAGTCTGTGTTTTTGACATTAGACATTAGAGTTTGTAGTTTTCTTACACTATGCAACTATAAGCACTATTATGTTAGAAAATGCTTTTTTACAAGAAAGTATACTCTCATCAAGTTTTTCAGTATCTAAAACCTATTTAAATAGATTAGCAAGAAGACTTGATACTTCTAGATAATGTCTCAGGTTTTCCTGAGAAAAATTCAACTTGAAAGATAGTATAGTAGCCATTAAACAAACTAGATCTCAGGAAATAAGATCTTCAGGAATATAAAATACCACATAATTCATAAAAGACTAGCTACAAAAGAAGAGTACTTGTGAGTAGAGTTGGGATTGCTATAAATGTCTAGATAATAAAATAAGATAGAAACATGAATGATTGGAAGCTGAAGGAGTCAGAAATAGGCTTATAAGTAGGAATAGCTGGTGAAAACAACTAAAGAGAATAAAAATCAGTACTCACAAGCAGAAAAAGACCATTAGGCCAGCATTTGGTAGAGAATATAGAGAGAAGACCATGTGCTTCTAAGATCTTAAAGATCTTTTCAATTATTTTAGGTTATATTCTCTATTTTTATTTCTTGTATTTTTAGACTAATCTATAAATCACAAGTGAAGGGAAGTAAAAGAGAGAACCTCCATCTGAATTCCCCCACTTGTGAGCAGTGTCAAAGTAGAAGATAGTGGACTTATTTTTTCTTTATCCCTTTTCATTTTAATTTTTCTTTTCACTTATTTTCTTATTTTGAAATTAGGATTAGAGTATGGCATGACATTATATGTGACTGTCACAAATGTCACAATCACATGATCACATATCATGCAGAAGAATATAGAAAGTTCTAGAACAATGTTATATAGTATGTTTACTATATGTTGATCTTATATTATATGTCAAGTCTACCTATTCTGAAAATATATTCCTATAGCAATAATACAACAATTCGGGTATCTAGTCTTCCATAATGGAGATACTCCTATTAACTTCTATTAAACCTGATTCCCAATATTCAATAGTGATATACCAATATCAGCATTCACTCTTACTTTAGACTCTGTCTAATTTTCTGAAATTGCAACCACACAGCAGATCAATGGTGCAGCATATAAGCTGAAGCTATAAGAGGACTACAAACTCTAAAGTCCAATCCAAAAACTCAGAGTTTGTAACATTAACTCTTATATCCAAAATCTAATCCCAAAAATATGGAGATTTCTACATCTTTCCCAGTATTCTTTTTTGCTTAGCTCCAACTACTTCCTACATTCTCTTAATTATTGCTACATGCCTCTGGTTGATATTAGATAAGTACTTACTATGTTTGAATATTATTCTAGATATTTCTATTAAGAGTGTCTGATTACTTGGACCCTATTATTCTTGGCTTAGTCAGTATTGTTCTGCCAGATTGAAATGTATTTAATGTTGTGGCAACCACTAATCACAAAGACTAATAGCAGCATAACAAGTAAATCTCTTAGTAGGATATCAAGTGGGGATCATAAGAGAACTTGACAAGAAGTTTCCAATATATTACTACCCTATTTATATAATAGATACATGGTCTATGCTAGCAATAAATAACTCTACCCTAATGCCTATGTGTTAGCCATGAGGTAAACATACTGTAGATATACACCTTGACATCATTCTTCCAGTCTCTTCTCCCAGAGTCTAGGTCTATGACCTTATATCATGTGACATATGTCATGTGACTTGTAGTCATATGCCTCTTCATTGTTAAATAAAATAAAGAAAAAAAAGAAAAATAAATAAAAGTAAAGTAAAATGTTAGTGTTCAAGCACACCATAATATTCTAGTGTACTTAACATAGTAGCTACCTCTAGAAGACTTCATTCTGTTCTTTTAGGTTTTTCATAAAGATAAGTCTCTATTTGTTGTATTATGTAGAAAATAGACTTAGGTTTCTCTTAGAGTGAACTTTACAAATTTTGTAGACTTTTGCTAGTCATCTTAACAAAAGCCAAGGTTGTTTTGACAAGTCTACATTATCAAGCTTCTAGTACAGAGTTTTCCATACTTTATGTATTCCTAAGCCAATCCTGTAGGCTTTTGCTTTCTAATATATATGGTCTTTAGATAAAGTCTCACACAGACCAACTAGCTAGTGTAATACTTTGTACTAGGAACTCTATTATGTTCTCTTATATTAACCCTAATATAAGGTTCTTTTCTTAACTTAACACTTTGAGTCTTAATTATAACAAGTATTTTCATTGTTATTTATTGAGTGAGCACTGTTAGTACTTAGCTTTTACTTTTGGGCAAGTTTTGAAGAGTTCTAATAGTCTGGAAAATACTGGTAAAATCAGTATTAGTTGGTATCTTCAGTTGTAAGATTTGACTTGAGAAGTACCTTCAGAGTGTATTATCTGGAATAGATAATATTGTTGGAGGCCCTTAAAGAGCTTTGCAATCCATTTACTAGATTTTCCAAAGAAACTTGTTATACAGTATGAGGTTTACTATTTAGAAGTGTTTTTATGATTGAGAACTCAAAGTGTTAAGTTAACAAAGAAACTTTGTATAAGCTTTACAAAAGAGAACTCAATAGAGTTCCTAGTACAAAATTTCTACCTTATATACACTGGCTAGTTGATCTGTGCAAAACTAATACTAATCTACTCTCAAGGCCATGTATTATCTATAAGATCAACATGTAGTAAACATGCTATATAATATCATTGTTCTGGAATCTTCTATGTCCTTCTGTATAACAGTTGTGACAGTCATATGTGATTTTATGCTATAACCCTAATCTTAAGTTCAAGATAAGAAAATAAATAAAAATGAGAAAAAAAACAAAGTCTACTATTTTCAACTCTGACAAGTGTTAGTTAGAGAAATTATTCATGAGTAGATATTATTTATATTTATATTATTGTTTCTATCTTTTCTTTTAATTTCTGATACTGATATATTATTTTCTTTGAATTCTTTAGCATGCAGTTAAGAGCTAGTGCTACATAGTTCTTGCTATATCCTAGCATAATCTTTTTTCTGCTTGATCTCTATTAGTACAATCATATATAACAAATAAAAAAAGAGATCTTTAAGTCTTACTTTAGAAAATAAGATATGGATTTTTTTTTTGTAAACCTGTAGTCCCTCAAAATTGGTCAAATCAATTTTCAGCAGCTCTGTCTATTTAAAACTTGTCTTGTCAGAGTTGAAGATAGTGGACTCTATTTATTTTCATTTTTTCCTTATTTTTATTTTATTTTCTCTTCACTTATTTTCAGACTTAGAGTTAAGGTTAGCATGACATCACATATGACTGTTACAAACTGTTACAAATATATCACAAGTCATAATTATATAATAATATAGTATATATTACATATGTTGACTTTAAGGCAAACATCTGTTCTTTAGTGTAGGCTAGGTTTATTGTAGCATAGACCATGAGCCAGTATATATAAGATAGATAGATTGTACTTAGAAACTCTACTGAGTTCTCTTGTACTTATTTGTTGTTTCCCACTGCCAAAAATGTCAGGAGTATAGTATAAAGTACATATATAGTACCAGCCAGATGTCAAAGCTAAGCTTGACATTGTACACTTTTAGCGTAACTAGTTCAGTGGCTGATCTGTTTCTAACATAATGTTAAGCTTTCAAGCAGTTGGTATTACAACTCCTGGTAAAACCATTCTCTTTAAATGGATAGTTATTAACATAGAAGTATAATGTGGCCAGGAGTGTCACTAGGAATAGTACTAGTTGCTTAGCTGCGCATCTCCATTAGACTGGACACTCTGTGAAGCAGAGTTTACTGGGTTCTTTAGAAACCCCATAATACTATCAAGGCTCTGAGACCATGACATGTGGCATAACCCTTGGATGTAGCTATTCATATAACTTCCATATGGGAACCACATGTCTTGAAAGGGGGATACTGTTAAGAGTATAATATGAAGTACATATATAGTACTAGCCAGATGTCAAAGCTAAGCTTGACATTGCACACTTTTAGCATAACTGGTTCAGTAGCTGGTCTATTCCTAACAAAAAAGCAGTCTAATACTCTTACAGATAAATCTCTTATCAAAGCTAGCCAATAATGACAAGTTGACAAACAACAAGTATAAGAAAATGTTTGACAACAATCTTTACTTTTATTATAGGGCTAGAGACTACAAGTTGGACTCTTGTTCTAAGAAGTAAACTATAGTCACTTCTTAAGACTATAGTGCTTTAATAGCTACTTTTGGGAAATTCTTGAAAAAATAAAGAGTGATTTCTAGAACTTTGCATAAACTAAAAGCTGTATTGAACTTCTCTATGCAATAATGAGTCCTATCTGACTCAATGTATCTGCTCTTTCTGACTTCCACTTGCTTTTTGTTCTACTCTTCTCTCCTTTAGTCTTTAATCAGAACCATCTTAATAAAACTATGTTTTGAGCTCCAGTTGACTCCAAGTCTACTCATTGATTTGTAAACTCAAATTTTGTAGATACTCATAATCTCAAGATATCTACAATCTCTCTAATTATCCTCTAGTTGTTTGATAGCTTGTCAAATAGCATTATCTCCAAAATTGTTGTCATGTCTATGATATTTTCTTCTAGTAAATATATAAATCTGAACTTCTATGTCACTTCACTTGATTGTTAGGTTGTCCTATTCATCTAATATCTTTTCCAACTTCACCCAAAAAGCCTGACTTGTTAAGTTTCTTTTTGCCTCTGTCTTCTGTACTACTATTATAGATAAAACCAGTGAGTGTGAATTGCCTCTAACAGTAAAAACAGATGTCTCTGACTATACTCTTATTACAATTCTTTCTATCATAGATAAAAATAATAAAGTTTACCTGGTTGTCTTTCACTCCCAGACTTTTATCTCTGCAGAGTTGAACTACAACACTTATTGTCAGAAATCATCCAAGTGGACTTAAATGTTTTCTATTTTTCTAGTCTTTTATGATTTCTCTTTTCTTTTATAAGTTTAGTTTTCTTATTTTCTTCTTTGAACTTAGCTAAGATAATGTAACATTTACTCATATCAGGAAGTGTGATGAAACATGACATATGTCACAGTCACAGTCACACAGTTATTTGACTTGGTAGAAAATCATAGAAACTATTAAAAAAACTTAGTCATAGCTTTAGAGTGTTGTGACAACTACTAGACCAGTATCCAATAGAAGCACAAGCAATAAATCTCACAGAAGGGATATCTAGTGGGGAACACAAGTTGTGTAATTCACAAAAGAACTTGACAAGGAACCACAACAGTATTCTACTGACTATTTATATAAGTATCCATGGTCTGTGCTATGACTACACATCGTCCTACCCTAATGTCTATGCCCTGTCCTCATGTTCATTATGTCAAGATCATTGACGGTGGACTTTATTTTATTTTTCCTTTTCATTTTTATTTTACTTTACTTTTTCTATTTTTAGAACAACTCGGGTTAGGGTTTATCAGTCACACTGTCACATCAGTCACAAATTGATGGCATAGTCACAAGACTGATCACAAGACTTGGGAGAAGG
>Ga0157358_1001021_pt1 | contig 12165 bp, 14 predicted proteins | sample AttcapACBM2_FD_111484 | JGI IMG/M metagenome (GOLD analysis project Ga0157358, IMG submission 111484) | Fungus gardens microbial communities from leaf cutter ant in Botucatu, State of São Paulo, Brazil - Atta capiguara ACBM2 | ecosystem: Host-associated > Fungi > Mycelium > Unclassified ...
TCTTATTTCAGACATTATAGAAAATATTGGTATGAAAAAAGTATTTACAAAGATGGACTTGAGATGGGGGTATAATGATGTATGGATAAAGGAGGGAGATGAGTAGAAGGCAGCATTTCTAACATTAGAAAGGTCATTTGAGCCAACAGTAATATTCTTTGGACTTACAAACTTACCAGCAATGTTTTAGACTATAATAAATAAAATTCTTCAGGATCTCATCAATATTGGGAAAGTAGCAAGCTTTATAGATAATATAATTATAGGAATGAAAACAAAAGAAGAACATGATGAAATAGTAGAGGAAGTAGTAAAGAAGTTGGCAGAAAATGATTTATATGTAAAACCAGAAAAATGTAAGTAAAAGGTTAAGGAAGTAGGTTTCTTAGAAGTAGTGATAGGACCAGAGAGAATCAAGATAGAGAAAGAGAAGGTGAAAGGTGTTTTGGACTGGCCAACTCCAAAAGGAGTTAAAGATGTACAGAAGTTTGGGATTGGTGAATTACTATTGTTAATTCATTAAAGATTTTGCAGTAATAGCTAGACTACTACATAATGTAGTGAAAAAGGATTAAAAGTGGGAATAAACAGAAAGGCAAGAAAAGGTGTTTAAGGAGTTGAAGAGGAAGTTTACAACAAAACCAGTGTTAGTAGCACCAGATCTAGATAAAAAGAGAGAATGGAAGTAAATATATTAGATTATACTATGAGAGGTATACTATCTATAGAGTGTGAAGACAAGAAGTGGAGACCAGTAGCTTTCCTCTCAAAATCTCTGAATAGGACAGAGAGAAACTATGAGATTCATGACAAAGAGATGTTGGCAGTTATAAGAGAATTAAGAAATGGGAAGTATTTATTAGAGAGTGCAAAATTCAAGTTTGAGGTTTGGACTAACCACAAAAATTTAGAATATTTTCTGAAAGCACAAAAGTTGAACAGAAGACAATTAAGATGAGCATTATATTTGTCAAGATTTAACTTTACCTTGAAATATGTTCCAGGAACAAAAATGGAAAAGGCAGATAGATTAAGTAGAAGACTAGACTAGAAAGTAGAAGTAGAAAAGGACAATGATAATCAAATATTTATTTAAGACCATTGGCTTTATAGTTTATCTGAAATAGTAATAGAAGGACCAGAAATAAATATAGTAGAAAAAATAAAAATGGCTAGGAGTAAAAACAAAGAAGTAGTCAGAGTAGTAAAAGAGATGAAGAAGGCAGATATCAGAATCATAGACAGTAGACTTAAGTTTATTTTATTTTTATTTATTTTCTATTTGGAGAAACTAGGGTTAGGGTTTAAGCATGATATTATATGTTACTGTTACATGACAAGACTCAGTATTATATATCAGTCACATGATATAATAGAAGGCAGTAGAAGGCTCTAGAAGAAATGACATCATACAATATATATAACATATGTTGAGCTTAAGATAGACACATGGTTATTTAAAGTAGGCTAATTGCAGTAGTAGCATAGACTATCAGTCTGAATATATAAGGTAGACAATCCTGTAGTACAGAGTTTTCTATTGAGTTTTCTTGTGTTAATCCTAATACAAGGTGTTTCTCATTAACCAACCCTAATGTCTTTAAGTTGTAACAGCAGTGATAGAAGTATTGAGAAAAGAAGAGTGGCAGATAGAAGAATACTTGGTGTTGAAGGAAGAAAAGGTATATGTGCCAAAGAATGAAGCATTGAGGATGGAGATAATCTGGTTACACCATGATATACTGGTAGTAGAACATAGAGAGAAGTGGAAGACAACAGAATTGGTAATGAGAAACTATTGGTGGCCAGGAGTAATGAGAAATGTGGGAAAATATACAAAAAGTTATGATATGTGTCAAAGGATGAAGAATAGGACAGAGGTACCAATAGGGAAGTTGAAGTTGAGTGAGGTTCTAGAAAAACCATGGATATATCTGACAGTGAACTTTATTACAAAGTTACCATTGGTAGCTGGGAAAGATGCAATCCTAGTAGTTTGTGATAGGTTGTTCAAGATGACATATTTTGTAGTAACAATAGAAGGAACATCAGTAGAAGGGTTGGCAAGGTTGTTCAGAAATAACATATAGGAGTTGTATGGATTACCAGAGAGTATAATATTAGATAGAGGACTATAGTTTGCAGCAGAGATGATGAAGAAGTTGAATAGCATGTTAGGTATTGAGACAAAGCTGTCAATATTATTCTATCCCCAAATAGATGGACAAATGGAATATATAAATCAGAAGTTAGAACAGTATCTTATGATTCTTTGTAGACTATAGGCAAAAGAATTGGCCTGAATGGCTAGTATCAGCTGAGTTTGCAATTAATAACAAGGCATATTCAATAGCTAAAATATCTTTATTTATAGCAAACTATGGGAGAAAGTTAAGAATGGGAATAGATATTAGAAAGAAAAGATGGAAAAAGCAACAGAGTTGTGGAAAGGATGAAGAAAGTACAGGAAGAAGCAGGAGTAGCATTGAAGAGTGTGTAGGAAGAAATGAAGTGGCAAGCAGATAGAGAAAGGAAAGAAGTTAAGGAATGGAAAGTGAGAAATAAGTAATGTTGAGTATGAAAGATTTGATATTCAAGGAGCAACCAGCAAAGAAGTTAGTAGATCAATATATTGGTCTATATATCATTAATGAAGTGGTTTCCACTAATGTGGTCAAATTACAACTGCCAACTTCAATGATAATTCATCTGGTTGTAAATGTCAGTTGAGTAGTGTGATATAAGGAACAAGTATGAGGACAAAAGATAGAGGAAGTGATACCAGTAAAGATAGAAGAAGTGGAAGAGTAGAAAAGATATTAAACAAAAGAAAAGTGAGGAGAACAGTAAAGTATCTAGTACAATGGAATGAGTTTACAGCAGAACATGATAGTTGGGGAAAAAAGAAAAATTTGGGAAATGCAAAAGAAGTAGTAAAAGAATTTGAAGAAAGGGTAAATACAGAAGTTAGAAGACAAAAGAAGCTGGATATGGTGAAGGAAAGAGACTTTAGGAGGAGGGAGTTACCAGGAAAATATATAGCAAAGATATTATATGGGTAGGATAATAGAAAGTTTGAAGATGAGTATTTAAAGAAGTTGGAGAGGAACTAGTGGAAATGAAAGTTAGTTTCTCTGAAGAAAAAACCTTGAAGGAGGGGTGATGTCAGAATTGTGAATGATGGACTTTATTTTATTTTCCTTTTTCTATTTGTTTTTTATTTTTATTTTACTTTTGTTTCTTTTTTTATTTAGGGTTAGGATTTAGTGTGATATTATAGTCACAACTGTCACAAACCTGTAACATTATGGGCTACACAAGTCACATATCACACAACATTGTCACAAAAGAATATAATAGAAACTTCTAGAACAATAATATCATACAATGTATTTAATATATGGTGATCTTATAATTTACACATAGTCTTTAGAGTAGGCTAGACATGGTAGTAGCATGGAACATCTAGTGTAGTATATAAGGTAAATACTTTGTACTAGGAACTCCATTGAGTTTTCTTGTGTTAACTCTAATACAAAATTCTTCTCTTTGACTAGCTCTAAAGTCTTTGGGTTGTAACATATGCCATCTATCTGTTACAGGGTCACAACTTCAAAAAATGACAGAAGTCCATTGGAGTGAATACTAATAAGAAATTATGTTACTATGAAACATTAGAGTTGATGTTTAGTGATATTTGTATTCAATTATCAGACTAGAAAATGTATCTACCAGTTCTTAAATATTAGAGAAGAACTCAGATGTCTCATAATACAGCCCCAAGTAGTGGTTTTAGTGATAAAACACTAGCAGAAGTCCAGATAGGAGAACTCTACTATAGAAGGCTAAGTTTGGAAACAAGTAAAATTCACTGTAAAAGATTAAGTATTTATGAAGTTTAAACAGAAGATAATATTACCATAGAGAATGAGTTATAGAATATATAGAGAATGAATTAAGAATGAATATGTGAATGAATAATACTGCCATAGTTGGACTTAGCATATAACATTACTACTACTTCTGTCAAACTCTGAGTCTATTTCTCTTTTATTAATTTTTGGTTCTTGTTATTATTTTCTATTCCTACTTTTCAGTCCAGTCTCCTGCTCAATTCATCTTATCTTTGTTTCTGATACATATTTCAAGTAAAATCAAATATAGACAAATATAATACTTATCTAACTTGCTTATAATTTAATTTCTGTATTTAAACCACTATCTTGTATGATAGTGCCTACTAGAGATATTGGAAATAAATTTGTTTCTACTTCAGCATTTACTACTTCTGTATCTAATATGACTCAACCTAGTGAAATGGACATGGTTGTTAACAACTGTGTTCTGTTTTTCCAAGACAATTGTGAAAATTATGATGAGGTAAGAGGTTGCACTATGATTTCTAACATTCAAGGTTCCAGAACTCTATTGTTATCTTCAAGCAAATGTTTGAAGGATTACCATACAAGAGTTCAACAAGAAAGTGACAAAATGGTAGAGAATGAACCAAATGTTCTATCTGACAGCCCCCAGCTGGAATATATAACTCCAAAGAGTCAGAATAATAAAGTCAGTGGGGTGACTGATATGACTTGCAACTTGAGGCAACAATGTGTTACCTCTGACACTCTAGCCTTCAATACTTTTGTGGATTCTAACAACAATGTTTTCAACATGCAGTTACAATACAACATCAACCAAGCTCTTAACCCTGAGTTCTGGGATGGTAACTTCCATGCTATTTTGCTCCATGGATCTATGGAACATCTAGCATCTGATATGAAAAATATCAAGAAATCTCTCAGAAGAATGTAGAAATTCATTTTTAATAAGGCCATTGAAGGCAATAAAGCAAATGATATCAAAGACCTCAAAGGAGTTGGTAAAGCAGCATAAGGCTTGATTTCAGCCCTTTACAAATCTTATTAGAAAAAACTTAGTATAGATAAGCAAAAATTATTGTTCAAGAACAAAGTCAAGACTCAATTTAGCTTCCAGAGCATCAAGGAGACTAATAACAATAAAGGTAAAAATATGGTTAATCTGACATATGTTTCTACTTTACTTCCTCCCATCCTGGCAAAATTTCCTAAGGAGGTTATTGAAATTTCTAAATATTTCAAAAAAAAATATAGTTCCTAAGGAAAAGAAGTCTTATGCTCAAGTATCATCTAATGGTACTAATACAGCTAGAGTGTTTGAAATGAAAATAATGGACTTCAATTTATTTTATTTTATTTTTATTTTTATTTTTATTTCTGTCAAATTATTTTACATTTTCTATTTTTAGAACTCTAAGGTTAGGGCTGGAATAATGATTGGTCATACAGTCACATCAGTCACATCTGATGGTATGGTCACAACAATAATCATAGGACACAAGGGAGAGAAGTAGAAGGTTCTAGAAGAAGTGATGTCATATAGCATGAACATCATATGTTGACCTCATGTATATGGTGGTTTAGAGTAGGGTACACAGTAGTTAGCATGGACCATCAGAATAGGTATATAAGGTAGTTTACTTTGTACAGAGCTCTTTATTGAGTTCTCTTGTGTTTTACTCTAATACAAGAGTTTTGTTCTTTTATCCAACTCTAAGGATTTAAGATCATAACATCTCTGCAGTATATTCCTTGTCAACAAATAAAGCTTGCCTTATTCACAACATACCTTGTAACAGTGATGCAATTATTTAGGTATTCTATCTTCTATGACAGAGATGTTCCTATTTGACTTGGCCTTCAATAATAGAGTCATACTCTTGTTAGTGTCTCAATACTAAAACCTCTACTTAGAGCAATAGAAGTTATACTACTAGAACCCCAAGTATTTCCTATAGTAAGTATTGGTATATAAGACTAGTAGCTATACTGTAATTTGCTAGTATAATAATTGACAAAGATAAACTCTTATTGAGACAGTATTATCAGACTCCTAAGTCTGCTGTTGCTTCTGAGCAATTCTATCTACTAAATCTTCTGTTACAGCCTGTCTGCAAAACAACTTTACATTTCACACTTCAAAGTCCAAAATAGCTTTCTCTTGCTGTAATTCCTCAACTTCAACTCCAGTCCCACTACTTGGGACACTCTTTAATACTATCTTGCATTTTAGTAACCATCTGGCTTATCTACCAAATGCTTCACAATACTCCAGATGATTTCACCAAAGAGGCCACTCATCTCCTAAATCTCCATCTAGCACCATTCAACCTAGCTGGACAGCTTTGCCTGTTTTTGAACCAAGTATTGTTCCTGTAGATAATAATCCTAACTGGGAGAATACTTCCACTACTATTCCTATTACTAATTTAACAGCTAATAAACTTACTTCTTTCACTTGCTCATGGTCTAAACCCTATCAGAACAATAATACTAATGAACAGTTGGCTGAAGTACTCAGCCAACTTACTAATACTCTTAATTCTAATCAGACCCCTGGTCCTAATACTAATTTATGGGGAACTAAAGCCCGCATTCCTAACATCTTCAGTGACACTGAGCCTGACAAGCTCAATAATTTCTTGTTCCAGTGTCATCTATATTTCCATACTAATCTAGTAAAATTCAACATAGACGTTGCAAAAATCAACTTCACAATGACTTATCTCACTGGAGTAGCTCAAGACTGGTTTGAGATAGGCCTCAACCAAGAAGACCAGAGTATCCTGCAAAACTGGCTCTCTGACTGGAACCTATTTGTTGATGAGCTATGTTGATATTTTGGTCTCTCAGACCCCATCAGTAAAGTGGCCAACATGCTAGACAATCTTTATATGAAACCTAGTGACAAGATTTCCACTTACAATGTAGACTTCATGTACTATGTCTCTCAACTAGGTTGGGGAAATAGTGTGCTTTGCCATTGTTATTACCAGGGGCTCCCAATCAGATCCAGGATCCTATCTCTATCTAGGAACAAGGTAAACCCATCTCATTCCAAGATATGTATGCTTTGATGATGACTATTGATTATCACTACTGGGAATATGACCACAAATGCCACCATGCAAGATAGGCAGAGAAAGAGGCCCTTGAGTCTTACTCTTAAAAGCAAGAGAAAGCTTTCACATCTGGTCTTGCCACAGCCTTCCAGAATAAGGCAAACACATCTCTGATGGTCTCATCCACCAAGATCTCCTCAAAATTATCTCTGTCCTCTACTCCTAAGAAACAGCCCAATACTCTATGGGTAGATTTCTCTTCCAAGCTGGCCAGCAACAGCAAGTTGACCAGTGACAAGTGCAAGAAGTATCTCAAAAACAACCTGTGCCTCTATTACGGTGTAGGAGATCACAAGCTGGACTCCTATCTCAAGAAGCAGACCACAGTGCTTTAGCAACTGCTGATACTTTAGCAGTTGTTTCTGAGAAATCCCCAGAAAAATAAAGAGTGACCTCCAGGACTCCGCATAGACTGAGGGCCACATTGAACTTTCCTGTGCAGCAATGAGTCTGATCCAACTCAATGCATCCACTCTTTCTGATCCTCATTTACTCTTTGTTTCCCTTACCTCTCCCTTGATCCTTGGTCAGAATCATCTTAATAAAATCCTATTCCAAGCTCTTGTTGACTCCAGATCTACTTATTGCTTTGTAGACTCTAAATTGATGGATACTCACTACTTGCAGACTTCCACAACTCCTCCAGTTGCCCTCTGCTTGTTTGATAGTTCATCAAACAGTACCATTTCTGAAATTACCAACTTGCCTATAATTTTTTCCACTGGTGATTGTCTGAATCTGGACTTCTACGTCACTTTGCTTGATTCTTCCTGCTCTTTGGTCCTTGGATACAACTAGCTTGCCCAACACAATCCACTGATTGACTGGGTAAATGGGTCAATAAACTTTCATCCATCTTTGCAGGAAAATCTTTCTCTTTCTTATGTCACAGCCAACACACTATTGGCATTTCTGTCCTTCCTGGACATCTTTCTGCAATCATCAGATTCCATGGTTTCCATACCTGCATCTGAGACCTTCATGTCTAACTCCAGGTGATCTAACATCACTATCATTAATACTACAGTATTCTTGTATGTATCAAAAATCCTGGACTCCTACAATTTCAAACTCTATTTTTATTCTTTGGACATCCAGGCTAATTCTGCAAAATTTGCAGAAGCTTCTAATCTTTCCAATGTCTCTTCTGAGTATCACAAATTTGCCAACATTTTCAGCAAAACTAAAGCTAAAGTTCTCACTTCTCATTATCCTTATAACCTCAAAATCAATCTGGAAGAAGGTGCTCAACCTCTGGTTGGCCCTATATACTCTCTTTTGATATCTGAACAAGAGGCTCTGAAGGAATTCATTGAGAAAAACCTCAATATGAGTTTTATTTGACCAACTTCATCTCTACACAGTATACTAGTCTTATTTGTTAAGAAGAAAGATGGTTCACTGCGCCTCTGTGTCAACTTCCATAATTTCAGCCACATCTCCAAGAAGGATCATTATCCACTCCTGCTCATCTCTGATCTACTGGACTCACCTCACAAAGCTTGGGTTTATTCAAAGATAGATCTTTGCCATGCTTACCATTTGGTTCATATCACTGATGGTGATGAATGGAAGACTGCTTTTAGGATACATTACAGATTATTTGAACAGTCTGTAATATCTTTCAGTCTTACCAATGCTCTTATGGCCTTTTAGTGATTCATAAACAACATTTTCTTTGATCTTTTGAATGTTTGTGTTATAATCTATCTAGATAATATACTCATCTACTCAAATAACATGTCCAAACATCACCAGCATGTAAAAAAAGTACTCAAGCATCTTCACAAAACTGGTCTTTATACCAAAGCAGAGAAATACAAATTTCACTCCAAGTTGGTAGAGTATCTGGGATATATCCTGTTCCCTTCTGGCCTTACCATGTCCAATGACAAAGTAAAGATTATTCAAGACTGGCCAGAATCTAAAAAAGTCAATGATATTCAATCCTTCTTAGGTTTTGCTAATTTTTATCACTGGTTTATCTTCAATTATTTAAATATTGTCATTCTATTAACATGCCTTACCCAGAAGGATATTCCTTGGAAGTTCAACTCCTTCTGTCATGATGCTTTCAATTCTCTCAAGAAGACATTCACCTCCACTCCTATCCTCACTCATTGAACTTATGATGTTCAACTCATCATGGAAACTGATGCTTTGGACTATACTCTTGCTGTAATCCTTTCCATTTGTAACAAAGAAAATGAAGTTTATCCAGTGGCCTTTCACTCTCATACTTTCACTATAGTGGAGTTGAACTATGACATGCATGACAAGGAATTGCTTACCATCTTTGAAGTTTTCAAGATTTGGCAACACTACTTGGAAGGTCCAGCCTATTCCATCAACATTGTTACAGATCATAAAAATCTTGAGTATTTTTCTACTACCAAGGTGTTGATCTGGAGACAAGCACAGTAGTCTGAGTATCTTTCTCAGTTTAACCTTGTCATCAGGTTCTGTCCTGGTTGTCTTGGCACCAAACTGGATGCTCTCACTAGACAGTGAGACATTTATACTAAAGGGAGGAATATGTTATGGCAACCACTAGACACAAAGTCCAATAGCAACACAAGCAATAAATCTCTTAGTAGGATATTAAGTGGGAATCACAAAAAAACTTGACAAGGAGTCTCTGCTGGATTGCTACCCTATTTATATAAGTTACACATGGTCCATGCTACAAATAATTACTCCTGCCCTAATATCCATACATTGTCCATAAGTGTACCATATGTATACTATGAGATAGCCATATAGTTAACATGCTCTTTGACATCATTCATCTAGACTGCTCTAGCCTGCTCCAGTCTGTTCTAGGCCTTTATGACATTACATCATTTGACATATCATGTAACTACAGTGTCACATGCCTCTTCATTGTCATCATTAATAAAAGAAAAGTAAATCTAAAGTAAAATCCAATATAAAATTCTAAAGAATATATAAAGAATATTACTGCTTCCCTCTTTACCATATTATAACAGAATACTAACTATACTACAGTTAACCCTCACTGTTGTAGCAACCACTCGCTGGAACAGCACTTGTAATATGCTGACTTCAGCAAAGCTCTCAGTAGGCTATCTAATAGTAGTGATTACAAGAGAACTCAACAAGGAGCCTTTGCTGCATTGCTACCCTATTTATATAAGTTACAAGTGGTCCATGCTACAACAATATGTCTACCTCATATCTACTTTGCAGTGACTGTGCAAGACTATGTATCCTGCCCTAACATTCATGTGTCCTACATGTGGTAGCAATATAGTGTATATGCTCCCTGATGTCATCGTCTAGGCTTTTCTAGCCTTATAGACTCTTGTAGACCACTCTAAGCCTATGACATCATCTCACATGACTTCCAGGTCATGTGCCCTTTTCCTATTATAAACTAATAATATACTACTGTTCTATATCTTATCTCTGTCCTAACCCTAACCCTAAAGTCTGTCCACACACTCATCTTATAACACTCACAACTTCAAACCCATATTTACTCAAGAACAACTTGTAGCCTCCATATAAGCTACTATCCTCCTTTTCTCTTCTCTTTATGTAACTATAGTTGTAGATCTAGACATTTTACATCAAGACATTCTTTTGGCTCTCTCTAGTGACCCAATTGCAACAAAACACATCTCTGCAGATAGCTAGTGGTCTATGGACCTAATTGGTCTTCTCTTTCTTGACAACAGAATCTATGTACTATTTACTGGTAATCTCCACATATATGTTCTCCAGTATAATCATGACCACATCCTTGCCAGACATTATGGTCAAAACAAAACACTGGAATTAGTTCACCACAAATATTCCTGGCCTAGCCTTCATGCTGATGTATAACAATTCTGCAAGTCCTGTGTCACTTGTATACAATTTAAGCCATAATGTCACAAGTTCTACAACTTTCTATTTCTGAATGACCATGAAATTCTATTTCTATGGACTTTATCAAGAAACTTCCATCATCCTCTAGGTTTGACACTATTTTGATCATAGTTGACTAGCTCACCAAACAGACAATCTTTATCTCTGCCAATAACACCATCATATCCATAGACTTAGCACATCTGTTTGTTCTGCATGTGTTCTTTAAATATGGCATTTCTTCTCATGTCACCTCCAACAGAGGCTTAGAGTTTATGTCAAACTTCTTCTGTTTCTTAAGCACTGCTTTTGATACATATGGCTTCACTTCACTTCAGGCTACTACCTTGAAGATGATGGACAAACTGAACACACAAATCAGACTCTCAAGCAATATCTCTATATATATTATAATCACCAGCAAGACAACTGGTCTAAACTCCTATCTCTCATGGAGTTTGCCTACAATAATGCTCTGAAGTGCTACTACCAGTGTTTTTCCATTTTTTGCTAATAAGAGATATCATCCAAACATCACTGTTCACCCTGAATGTGAGATTGCTTCCTCCTGAGCCCATGACTTTACCATAGATCTCAATGAGTTACAGAGTACCCTCAAAGCTGAAATCTCCATGGTCCAACAGTGTTATCAGAAATCCACTGATGTATGATGTTCTCCTGCTTCTGATTTCAAAGTAGGTGACAAAGTCTTTGTTAAGGCTCAGTTCTTCCAAACCACTTAGCCTTCAAAGAAACTCTCTGAAAAATACCTTGGACCTTATGAAATCATTGCCCAGTCTGGTACTCTATTGTTTACTCTCCACCTTCCAGAGTCCATGCACTCTGTTCACCCAGTTTTCCATGTGTCCATGTTTGAACCCTCTATGCCCAACTTTTTCTCCAAGAGAATATAACTGGCCCTCACTCTAGTTATAATTGATAGGGAACACAAATATGAAATTTCTCAGATAGTGGATTCTAAAATTGATCACCAACAGGCATGCAAACTCTTGTACAAGGTGATCTGGCTAGGGTATAACCTGTTTCTTATTTAAGTTCTTAATCACACAAATTGTCTGGAATTCATGACAGCAGACAAGTAAACTAATCCATTAAAGTGGATGTCAGTTTATTAACAAGTAATTAGGCGATGTTAGCTACACTGAGTTCTATGATTGTCAATTTAACTTTAACTGGTCGGTCATAAGCTGGTAGATCCCGCTGACTGGGCAAGGGGCTCTGCAGGTAAACTTGCCCTGGACACGTCGTCTTCTAAGACTTCTGAAAGA
>Ga0157358_1001022_pt1 | contig 12136 bp, 8 predicted proteins | sample AttcapACBM2_FD_111484 | JGI IMG/M metagenome (GOLD analysis project Ga0157358, IMG submission 111484) | Fungus gardens microbial communities from leaf cutter ant in Botucatu, State of São Paulo, Brazil - Atta capiguara ACBM2 | ecosystem: Host-associated > Fungi > Mycelium > Unclassified ...
CATCTGAGTATACATTGATCATAAAAACATATTACCATTATTAAAGAAAGAAAAACAACTCATGTCCCTATGATCAAAAATGTTCTTTCAAAGAGAGAAATGCATATAAGTGAGTCGAACATTGATATATATTAGTACTCATGGATGTTTGTATTCGTTGGTTGATGGTCTAGAGAAAGTTAACCAGTCTGTATGATTTGGAGCACCTATGACTTTGTCTCCTTCCTCGCTAGAAGAACTTGGGATATTTTGAATAAAAGACCATGGAGGTTCTCGAATGAAAAGTATGTCAGAATCTTTTTTATTTTCCAGAATAATGAGGATTCTGTTCTTTTGAAAGTTGTGGGAAGTGGTTGGTATTCTTGTCCTTCAGACTTTGCTGTTGCCACCCATAAGTTTGGGCATCCACGCTGGAGGGAATTGCCGAGGGGAACATGTTGGGGGTTGCGTTATGAACTGCCACCGATAACACGTTGGGGTTTGCCATAGGAGGCGTGTTTGGGTTCATCTCCTTGTGGGTTGTTGCGTTCGCTGTCCCTGGTGAGGGTATGGGAGCATTGGTGACATTCTGTGCCATGTTGGTTTGTGATTCACCAAGGGAGTCCTCAACTTATATCTGGTTGGCCCATAACTGGGCTTCCATTCTTTCAGCATATTCCACCGACGACTTTGAGAGGTTTGACTCGTTGGAGCCACTTCGGTTCAAATTTATAGTACTAGCTCAAGAGACAGGTCGCCCTCTCATGTTTTCACTAGGGACCATATGAATACTATCTGAGGGACACAGACAGTTATTGTGCTGGTTGTTAGTAATGTTTGGGAAGTTTACAGATATAAGCAAGGATATATTCGCAGTTTTTCTGTTAGGCGCTGTCATACAAGATGGTGGTACAAGGGAAAGAAGCGATGACTGTCTACCAGGGTGCCAGATTGAAGAGCAAAGTGAGTTGAACAATTGACAAGTCTGAACGGCATTGCGCGATTAGGCGGACACCGTGGATAGCTCGATGCGAGGAAATGAGGAAATAGATCAGAGTTTCTTGTTGGTAGAAATAATGATCTGGCAACGCTGAGCCCTCAATCAAATTAACATTCATTGATACCTTCCGTCTTGGATGACTTGGCTGTATTAATGCAAACATCATTTCCCACTCTTGTGTCAACAAAAGAAGTGCCGTGTCCCCCACCGTTGAGACGTCTGAATTTTACGTGACTTTCGTTGAGCTCGATAGTCGACCGTTGGTTGGAATTCCAGATCGATCCTCCCGAAGTCACTACATCGGCGGATTCTATCTGAAATATTGGCGCGCGTGAATTAAGACTAGCCAACAATGAATTCGAATAGATTTTGCCGATAAGCAAGCCACTAGATAAGCGGATTGAGATAGAAGTAGATGTGGGCAGGTGAAGTACAAACAGCATGAAATACCATGCATTGGCGTCAGCATTCAAGTACAGGACGAGATCGGTGATGGCCACAGCCGCGGTAAGAGCCCCTGTTTCAATAGTCATGCGGATTGCGCGATGAATCATTTGATTCGTCTTGTAGCTGAATATATCTTCTGAGCGAAGGAGCTGATGGGAAACCTTCATCAATACCTTGAACATAGAATGCGTGTCAAACGGACACACCTGGACAACAATAGTTGCGGTAATCATTACATCACATGTCACGCTTGCCGACAGCCACAGCTACAGGAAATCACGAGTCATTGTTATAGTAAAATGGAATGAAAGCAGACTTGCAGTAACTGGTTTGTCCAGCTTTGCAGCTGATGCGGCAGAGTTATCAGGAAAGTGGCTTGACTGATTGAAGTTGAGTAGCCAATTCGTTTGACTCGATCTCTGAGACGAACCAATATGCCGGCCCACCAAGATCCAACAAGAGATACAACAGCAGCCTAAAGTAATGTAAAACTGGTTGATTGGCAAGAAACAAATGAGGTCTCACTATCATGATGAGTCCCATAACAGTGCAGTGAATGATCTTCTGCATCGCCGCGAGCTTCCAGATGCGCCAAACGAAAAACGATTGGACAATGAAGGCAACTGTAATACGTCGGCAATATTCATTTAGACGAAAGACTGATTAGAACTGACCAAGACCAGACAATGGCGGAATAGCTGCTATTGCTGTGGTATCACCCTGCTCTGCAGCCAAAACGTACTTGTAGGGCATCAATCAACTATGTCTTCGTCATGTATTGAGAAAAATATGCTCGTACCATGCATAATGTGTCGCAAATGCAGTCTGGAGGAGATCCAAGATAAATACCCCACCCACTGGGATCATGTTGTAAGACTGGGGGAGAAAAGAGGTGCCAGAACGCACCAAGGGCTTTCAAGTAATTCCTATCCTTCGGGAAGCTCAATGCATAAACGTACACTTGAATTCCCAGCGCTCCCTGTGGACCTGGAGACGGAAAATTTGTAGCAGACGTTTATCATGCCCAATGTAACTCACCCCAGTTGAACAAATGACCGAGTAGCTAAGTATAAGATAAATAAACAACCTGCCCTCAAAGAGGGTGACTTACCTTGGGCTAGGAATATCCATAGCAAACTAGTTCCAGTTTTTTGTTATAATTGAGTCACTAGGGAGAATCAAAAAGATGTCTTAGTATAAGGTGTCCAGATCAACAATTGTAGCTGCATAGAGAGAAGAAAAGAGAAGGACTATAGCTTATATGGAGGCTACAAATTGTTCTTGGGTGAAGATTGGTTTGAAGTTGTAAGGATTGACTGTAGCATAGCCAGTATTCCTCCATTTAGGATAGATATCCCACTATTTAGTAAGAGTATCCAGTTTGGTGCCAAGACAATCAGAATAGAACCTGATAACAAGATTGAACTGAAAGAGGTACTTGGACTACCACACTTGCCTCTGGATCAACACCTTGATAGTGGAAAAGTACTCAAGGTTTTTGTAATTCATAACAACATTAATGGGATAGGCCAGACCTTCTAGATAGTGTCACCAAATTTTAAAAGCTTTAAAAATAGCAAGTAGTTTTTTATCATGTATGTTGTAGTTCAACTTTACCATAGTGAAAGTGCAGAAGTGAAAGACAATCAGGTGAACTTCATTTTCTTCATTAACAATGGACAGGATTGTAGTGAAAGCATAGTCCAAAGTATTAGTTTCCATAATGAGTTGAGCATTAAAAATATAATAACTAAGAATGAGAGCAGAGGTGAATGCTTTTTTGAGAGAGTTGAAAGCATTACAATAGGAGGAGTTGAACTTCCAGGAAGTGTCCTTCTGGGTGAGGTATGTTAATGGAATAACAATGTCCAAATAGTTGAAGATGAACCAGTAATAGAAATTAGCAAAACTTAAGAAGAATTGAATATCCTTGACTTTCTTGGGCTTCTGCTAGTCTTGGATAATCTTCACTTTGTTATTGTATATGTTGAAACCAGAAGAAGAAAGGAAGTATCCTAGATACTCTACTGACTCAGAGTGAAATTCACATTTCTCAGCTTTGGCATAAATACCAGCTTTGTAGAGATGTTTGAGTACTTTAACATGCTGGTGATATTTGGACATGTTTTTCGAGTAAATAAGTATATCATCTAGATAGATCACAACACAGATATCTAAAAGATTAGAGAAACTGTTATCCATGAATTACTTAAAGGCCATAGAAGTATTGGTAAGACCAAAAGGCATTACAGACTACTCAAATGATCCATAACATGTTCTAAAAGTAGTCTTCTATTCATTACTGGTGGCAATGCAAACCAAGTGTTAAGCATGACAAAGATCTATCTTTGAATAAACTTAAGCTTTGCAAAGTGAGTCTAGTAGATCAGAGATGAGCAGGAGTAGATAGCAATCTTTTTTGGAAATACAATTAAGACTATAGAAGTTGACACAGAGACATAGTGACCCATCTTTCTTCTTGACAAATAAGACCAGTACACCATACAGAGAGGAGGTTGGTCAGATAAAACCTGTGTTGAGGTTTTCCTCAATGAAATCCTTGAGAGCCTCTTGTTTAGATGCCAAAAGAGAGTATATAGGGCTAACCAGAAGTTGAGCACCTTCTTCCAGATTGATTTAGAGATTATAAGGACAATGAGGGGCAAGGACTTTAGCTTTGATTTTGCTGAAAATGTTAGCAGATTCATAATACTCAGAAGGGACATTGGAAAGGTCAGGAGCCTCTGCAAGTTTTGTAGAGTTAGTCTGTATATCTGTAGAAAGAAAATAGATTTTGAAATTGCTAGAGCTCAGAATTTTTGATGCTTGCAAGAATGCTGCAGCACTAATGATAGCAATGTTGGGTTGCTCAGAGATAAATATAGAGGTCTCAGATACAAGTGTAGAAATTGCAGAATCTGATAATTGCAGAGAGATGTCAAGAGATAATAGAGATGTCAATAGTGTGTTGGCTGCAATATGAGAGGGAGTAAGATTTTTCTACAAAGATGGATGGAAATTTATTAATCAAGTAGAGTGACATAAAATTCCAGATTTATACAATTATCAGTAGGAAAAATTATAGGCAAGTTAGCAGTTTTGGAGATGGTGTTGTATGATAAACCATTGAATAAACAGAGGGCAACTGGAGAAGTTGTAGATGTCTTCAGGTAGTGAATATCCACAAATTTTGAGTCTACAAAGCAATGAGTAGACCCAGAGTTGACAAGAGCTCAGAATGAGATTTTATTAAGATGACTCTAACCAAGGATCAAGTAAGAAGTAAGAGAGATAAAAAGTGAATGTGAATCAGAAAGAGTAGATGTGTTGAGTCAGAGAACTCATTGTTGCACAGGAAAGTTTAACATAGCTCTCAGTCTGTGTAGAGTTCTAGGGATTGCTTTATATTTTTTCAAGGGTTTCCCAGAAATAGCTGCTGGAGAGTTAGCAGTTGCTGAAGCACCATGGCTCTTGGAAGTAACTGTGGTCTGCTTTTTAGGACAGAAGTCCAACTTGTGGTCTTCTGCACTACAATAAAGGCATAGGTTGTTTTTGAGATGCTTTTTGTGCTTGTTACTGGTCAGCTTGCCATTATTGGCCAGCTTGGAAGAGAGGTCCACTTATGAAGAATTGGATTATTTATTTGGAGTAGAAGATGGAGATATTTTGGAGGATGGTTTGGCAGATGAAGCCACTAGGAATGTATTTGACTTGTTCTGGGAGACTATAACATTACCAGTAGTAGAAGCTTTCCCTTGCTTCTAGGAGTGAGACTTAAGAGCCTTCTTTTTTGTCTTCCTTGTATAATGGCATTTTCAATTACATTTCTAGTAGTAGTGACTGATAGTCATTGCTAAAGTATACATATCTTGAAACAAGATAGGTTTTTCTTATTCCCTGATAAAGATGGAATCCTAGATCCAATTGGAGAGATCTTGGTAATAGCAGTGAAAAAAAACACTATTTTCCCAACCTAATTAGAAGGTATAGCACATGAAATTCATGTTATAAGTGGAAATCTTGTTGCTAGGCTTTATATAGAGATTTTCTAGCATGTTGACTACTTCACTAATGGGGTTCAAAAGACTAAAATGTCAATATAGCTTGTTAACAAAGAAATTCCAATTAGAGAGCTAGTCTTGCAGGATACCTTCGTCTTTCTGGTTGAGGCTTACCTTAAACTAGTTCTAGGCCACTTCAATGAGGTAGATCATTGCAAAGTTGATTTTTGCAATGTCCATATCAAATTGTGTCAGATTAGTGTGAAAGTAGAGATAACATTGGAATAAAAAATTATTAAGCTTGTCAGGCTTAGTGCTGCTAAAGATATTGGAGATGTGGGCTTTAGTTCCCCTCAAATTAGTATTGGGACTGAATGTCCAATTAGTATTAAGAGTATTAGCAAGTCAACCAAGTACATCAGCTAACTGTTTATTAGTATTATCACTCTGACAAGGTTTTAATCATAAGCAAGTAAAAGAAATAAGTTTATTAGCTACTAAATTAGTAATAGAATTAGTAGTAGAAGCATTCTCCTAATTAGGATTGTTGTCTGCAGGAACAGTACTTGGGCTAGGAATAGGTGAAGCTATCTGGCCAGATTAAATGATATTAAATAGAGATCTTAAAGATAATTGGCCTTTTTGGTAAATTTGTTTTATGCATCATGGAACATTTAGTAGATAAGCAAGGTGGTCACTAAAATGTAAAATAATATTGAAAGGTGCCACTAGCAGGGGGACTGGAGTTGATATTGAGAAGTTACTATCACAAACTTCATTTAGCTTGTATCTCCATAACCAGTAGACCAATTTTCATAAACTAAGTTGCACTGTAAAGCCCAAAATGAAGGCTATCTGCACATATGTGGGATGTACAAAAGCAACAACAAACAACTGAGATATCAGGTCATCAGTAACTGTAAAATCTTTGTTTGCTAATATCTCATGAATGACTTGACAGATTTGCACAATCAAACTTGGGTTGGAAAGTACTCATTGAATTGTTTCCAATGATGTATGGTATATCTCATAGTAATAAGTATTCATAGAGATGCAAGTATATCAATGTAAATTAGTTATTTTCTAAAATTAGTCTGACATCTGCTATAACAGATGACAGCTCAGGTATAAGTTTTGATCATATGATGAAAACAGCTTGCACACAGACTATTACTCTTTTATATATATACTTCTGTGTCTAAGGATTAGACTTTAGACTTAATAACATCCTTTATTATCTATATTGATCTTAATCATTATTGTTATTATTATTGAACTTTTGAATCACTCCTAAGCTTCTGAGAGTACACCTAAGATTCAGATATCATAAATAAGTGAATAGTTCATTTTGTAATAGTAGCACTAAGAAAGATGCAGAAAGAAATAAAGCAGCAAGTATATAGGGAGAGAAAGAAAATTAAAGAAAGGCAATAAGATAATGTTGAGCACAAAAGACTTAGTATTCAGAGAAAAACCAGAAAGAAATTTAGTAGATTGATATATGTCCTTGACAAAGTAGTTTCTACCAATTCAATTAAATTATAATTGTCAATGTCATAGTATACTTAAACTCTAAGATTTCATTTTTATTTTATTTATTTTTCTTGATTTGATTTTTCTTTTTCTTTTTCTTTTGGACAATGAAGAGGTATATAACTATGGTCACACACAGTCTCTTCTTTCTCTTATACCACCATCTCATATGGTAGTGCCTAATAGAGACTTAGGGAATAAACAATTTTCTTTTTCCTCAGCTTTCATAACTTCTACTATTACACAAATAGCTCAGTTTCCTGCTTCTAATTTGGCAATAGATATTGATGATGCTGACAATTCTAACAATGTTAGGAGAAGATCTCATTTCTCTAGCAAAGCTTCTTCTAAATATGCCACTGTATCTTCAAGTACTTCTTCTATTCCCTACAATGAAAGAATAGAGATCAACAACAACCTCCTAGATGATGACTTTAAGGATTCTATTGACAGCTCTTAGCTGTCCTACAAAGGCAATGGTCAAACTGAAAATTGTGTTAGTAAGGTAACTGACCTCATGCCCTCTATAAGTTCACAATCTATTTCAAATGAGGCACCTGCCCTCAACACTTCAAATTCCCCTTATGTTGACAACTTGTTGTAATATCATAAATAACTTTAAACCAAAATTATCAGCTATTTCTCTTGATATCTATGAGTCAGTGAAATAATATAGGTATAAAAGGTCTCAGTCATTATTCTTAATTGTTATGATTAAAGACTTATAGTTAAGTTAACAAAAGAATCTTGTATTAGATTAACATAAGAGAACTCAATAGAGTTTTAAGTACAAAGTGTCTATCTTATATACACTTAGCTAATAGTCTATACTACACTAAACTTAGTCTATCCTAAAGAATATGTATATTACATACTGTTGACATGTGATATGACATCATTATTTTAGAATCTCTTATATTCTTTTGTATAGTACATAATTATATGACTATATTATGTAATATGTGATATATGTATGATAGTTTGTGACAATTATATATAATATTATACTAATACATAATTCTAAGTCCAAAAATAAATAAAAATAAAAATAAAAATGAGAAATAAAATGAAAATAAATAAAGTTTACTATCTTTAATTCTAATATTAATGTTGAAATCTGTTATATATCAAAGTCTAAAGTCATTTTTTATAGTAAACTTGTTCTCATCATAAACTCTACAAGTAATTTGTCTTCTATGGTAGACTTGTATATATCAAACTCTAAAGATACTCAGTATTTCATAATGAAGTTTACATTTTTCCAAATTCCAAACAAATTCTGTTAGTATTTTATTATAAATCAACTCAATTCAATACCTCTAACACTAAACTCTAGTATTAGTAGTAATATACTTATTTCTATTAGCACTCATTATCTTGAACTATATTCTTTTTATCTGAAGTTGTAACCAAGTAACAAGTAGTGTTACAACTTAAGTTCAAGTAATAAAATGAAAAACAACTCTTATATTGAGTAATATAAGAAAACTTGATTTAATTCCTATTACAAACTAGTCTATCTTATATATCACAGACTTTGGTTTGTATATATGTTATAACTAATCTACTTCAAAGTCTATGATATGTGATTATATGACTGTGACAGTCACATGTGATGTCACACTAACCCCTATAAGGCCAATATATTGTTGTTATACTATATAGTATTATTTGCTTTAGAACTTTTTATAACTTTCTGTAGCATATGGTTATGTGACTATGACTTCTGATTTGTAACCACTCTATGATAGATTTCATATATTTATCACAATATGTAACATATATAACTATCACATATAATATCATATTACAACTTTTTGTCTAAGTTTAAATAAAAAAATAGAAATAAAAATTAAATTAAGTGAAAAATAGAAAAATAAAAGAGGAATAAAATAAAATAATTCAAGTCTATCATTTACAACTCTAACAAGTAAATAATGCAATACATAAGCTAAAACTAAGATTATTTTTATAGAAAAACATTTTTCAGTATACTAGTATATGTGATTGGTATGACAGTCACATGTAACATTATACTAAACCCTAACCCTAGATCCCAAAATAAGAAAATAGATATAAAATAAAATAAAACAAAAAATCAATCAACAGAGTTTAGCATCTTCAATTCTAATATCACTCTTTTTAAGGTTTTATTTCTAGAGAAACTGACTTCTATTTTTGCTAGTTTTTCTCCAACTTCCTTAAATATTTCTCTTCTAATTTCCCATTATTTCATTTATGTAATATCTTTGCTATATACTTTTTTAGTAACTCTTTTCTTGTTAAGAGGTATATCAAAATAGATAATGTCAGAACAAATAAAACTCACTTCAAGCAAATATCTATAATCAAATATATAGAAAGAAAGTAAGATCAAGTATAGAAACTTATTCAAGGAAAATATGTGAGATTAGGTAAGTACTCAGATTGTGGATTAAGCTTAGAAGCTTATTCATAGAAATAACCTTAGATAACAATCTTAGTTTCAACTTATATATTGTGCCTACTATCTGTTGTGTAGTCATAATTTTGAATTATAGAGTGAGATACTAGGGAGATTAGCTAATAGCTTAGTCAGAGGAGTAAGAAAAGAAGTTATAAAATTTCTGGATGATTACTTGGTTAAGCCTTAGTCAAATCTTAGTTCATTTTTAGACTGAAAACTATAGAGTATTTACTTAATCTTAAATACTAAGTCTATAGTTAGGACTATGGCTAGAAAAATAGTAGTGTAGTAAATAACTAAGAAGATGTTATAGAGACAGTTTCTAGAATATAGAATAACTAGGAATTTAGATAATGAGTTGCTAGAAGATAAAACATGAAAGACTAATCTATATATGAATAATCACAAATGTAGAAGTATATCTAGGTATGGTTAGAGTTCTAACTAGAAGTCAGGAAGTGAATGTTTTAGAAGTCAGTCTATAACACCTCTTCTAAAATATCTTTTCTCTACCATATTTAAATTATCTTATTATCTTACTTCTATACTTATTCTCTTTTTAAACTCAGCTACTACTTTCTTGGTATTTTCCAAATATTTTTACTTTATCCATGTATCATGCTCTGCCATGAACCTCTTTTACTATACTAAGTACTTTACTACTTTTTTTATTTTTTGTTTGCTTAGCATTTTTTCTACTTCACACTTTTTAACTCTGTCTACTTTAATTGATTTTATCAAGTAGTGGATGTTAGTAAAGTTGAAAGGTATAGAAAAATGGTAGAGAAATAGAAAGTAGAAGAGATAAATCTTTAGAAAGGCTAGCAGTTTCAACTTTACTATATTTTGTTAGATCTAGTTTACATCTTGTTACCCAAGATCTAATAGGGTATTTTAGAAGTTCAGATAAGTGATTTATGCATTATCCAGGAATGTGGAAGATAGGTCAGATGATCTTTGGCTTTAGCTTGTATACTATGCCTTTACTAGCTATACTGGTTACATATTTTAGAACAGAACTTGGGGAACTTAATGGGTGGAAAACCATTGAAAGATGTCAAGATGTGTTGTTGCCAATACCAAAGATGAGTGTTAGTTTTAGTTGATTATCAGGATAACTAATACAGTATAAACTACTGGATTGTATACTAAATATGCTATCTAAGCTAGTTATCTAGAACAAAGACTGTTGAACAAGTTACTCTGATTTTTAGTAATCCTTAGATATTGAGGAATGAAGTTCTATAGAGTTAGCAAAGTTCATCAAAGACATTCAAGGTAAAAAAAAGATGTATAGTCTACACTAAAAAAGATTAGAAAGTAAGAAGAGTTATCTGTGGGTTAGGACAGATGTATTTGGAAAACAGGATGTGACATATTTGCTGATATGATTTCTTCTATTATATAAGGTTTTATATATCTTTTTTTTAACTTCTTAGATAGTTATTCCTTGAATACCAGGTCTTTTATACTCAACATTACTTTCTTTTCTTTTCTTTTCTTATTTGCTTATCACTTCATCTTCTTCTGTACTTTTCTTAATATTGTCTCTGCTTTCTTCTAAGCCTTTTCATTCTCTTTACAAAATCCATTGTTTTTTCTACTTTTTCTTTTCTTCTAATGTCTGCTTTTATCTTTAATTCTCTATTATAACTTACTATAAATGAAAACAATTTAGTTGCTAAATATATCTTGTTATTTACTACAAATGTCAAGATCATTGATGGTGAACTTTATTTTTATTTTCTCTTTTCACTTTATTTTATTTTTCTTCTTCTTTTTCTTTTCTTTTCTATTTTTAGAATAACTCAGGTTAGGGTTTATCAGTCACGCTGTCACATCAGTCACAAGTTGATGGCGTAGTCACAAGACTGATCATGGGACTTGAGAGAATGGAGTAAAAGGTTCTGGAATAAAGTGATGTCATACAACATGGACAACACATGTTGGCCTCATGTTATACACATGGTCATTTAGGGTAGGATGCACAGTGGTGAGCACAGACCATTGGTAGTAGTATATAAGGTAGTTTACTTTGTAAAGGGATCTCTATTGAGTTCTCTTATGTTACTTAATACAAAAGTTGTCTTATCGCTTAACTCTTTGAGCTTTAAGTCATAACAACAAACTCTGCTATTGCTAACTATTCTAGCCAAACTTTCTGTCTATAATCTATAAAAAACCTCAAGTATTGTTTCAACTCTTGGTTTATATGTTCAGCTTATCTATCTGCTTGTATATTAAACACTATTAACAACTTTATCTTAATTCTTAATATTGTTATAATTCAAGACTGAGTAATCAGTCAAGAAAAAAACCTTATATAGAGTTTATTTGACAGAGTTCCTAGTACAAAGTTATTCATCTTATATATGCTAGGTTAATAGTCTGTGCTACACTATTTCTAATCTACTCTAAAGACCATATAGTAAACATGTTGTATAATCTCATTGTTCAAAAATCTTCTACATTTTTCTCCTATGTTATGTGATAATGTGACTGTGACATTTGTGATAGACTTGTGACGTCATGCTAAACTCTAACTCTAAGTCCTAATCAATAAATAAAAATGAAAATAAATAAAGTCTACTATCTTTAACTCTAATAAATGTTCGACTCACTTATATGCATTTCTCTCTTTGAAAGAACATTTTTGATCATAGGGACATGAGTTGTTTTTCTTTCTTTAATAATGGTAATATGTTTTTATGATCAATGTATACTCAGATG
>Ga0157358_1001024_pt1 | contig 12132 bp, 10 predicted proteins | sample AttcapACBM2_FD_111484 | JGI IMG/M metagenome (GOLD analysis project Ga0157358, IMG submission 111484) | Fungus gardens microbial communities from leaf cutter ant in Botucatu, State of São Paulo, Brazil - Atta capiguara ACBM2 | ecosystem: Host-associated > Fungi > Mycelium > Unclassified ...
CAAACTTTCATCCTTCAGAATATACATCTTCTCCTCTTTCAACACTAACTTGTCTTCAATTTGCCACTCATCATTTCTCAATACTTTAACTCCTGCTATTTTGTCATGGTATTCTTTTTTTTTAAATCAGCAATTTATTATGCAGAGTACAAAGGTAGGCTGCAGTAACTACTTAATAGCTACAATACATTAATGGGCAAATAACATGAAAAAAGGAAAAAGAAAAAAAAAAAAAACAAACCTATTTACACTAACAGGATCACTACATTACTGTACTTGTTATGGGATGCTTTGGACATGAATAATTTTTATTTTCTTTTTCTTTTATTTTCTGACTTTATAGAAATTTTGTTTTCTTTTTCTTTTTCTTTTCTTTTGGATGATGAAGAGGCACGTGATACTGCAGTCACATGACATGTCACATGATGTGACATCATAGGCCTAGAAGGTGGTGGAAGGATCTAGAAGATAATGTCAGAGCACATGTATATAATATGGTGGCCTTAAGGCAGACATGAGATAGAGGCATGGACATAAGAGTAGGCTTAAGTATTGGTAGCATGGACCAAGCATGTTTTGTATATATAGGACTCTAATTTAGCAGAGACTCCTTGTCAAGTTCTCTTGTGCTTTTCCCCACTTGATTGCTTAACTGAGAGCTTTACTGCTTATATTATCATTGGACCTTGTGTCTAGTGGTTGTCACAACAGTACTCTACTTTCGAAAGAGTTCCTGTTGTTTTTACCATGCCAATCCCTATTGAAATTGTTGCACTAGTAAGGACAACTAGAGCTGTCCACTTGATAATCTCCTTTGCAATTCATACATTTGAAGATGTGAGGACATGGCTTACCATCTTTGGTAGCCATTTGATTTGCTTTCTTATTCTCCATGCAACACCATGCTTTCTCCCTGTGATGTTCAGTTATATGAGCTCCATAGTACTTGGTGCACCTGGAGACATGAGAGTGACAGTTGAGTGTCAAATGTCCCCATTTCCAGCAGTTCTTACACTGTGAAATACCTAGGTTCATATTGGTACCGCAAATGGTCGCAATGAATCGTCCAACATTAAATTGATGATTGATAATGTTCTTCACTGAAGAACTGCTCTGGGAATCCCAGATGTCTACTCAAACTACTGCCATATCGGATTTAGAAGACACTTTGATGACACATGGTTTTGAAGCCAGCACAACATCCTTGAATAAGTGCAATTCTTTAAGAACGCCCTTAATATAGTCAAGAGTAATGACTCCTTGATTGTTTTTTTATGGAAGTTCAATGATCTTCATATATAACTTGGACTTGGGAAGGTGCAGACCCTCAATCAAATCCGAATTGATATTTTCAATGTTTTTCAAATATTTCTTGATTGTTGATAAATTGAGCATGTTAGCTAGCTTATTCATTGTAATAATGATTCCATTGTTGGTTACATGAATGAAATCTGCGATGATGTCTGATTTGGAATTTTTCAGACATTTGTTGACATTAAAGATGTGAATATAAGCTAAATTGATAATTAACTCAGCGTTTGTTTTTGCCATAGGAATTATGACTTTTTTTTTCAATAGCCTTCTAGTCATCATATTGATCTTGGGTTTCCTATTGCCCTCACTGCTATTCTTTACTTTCAATATTTTTCCCACTTCATCAGCTGACAAAGAGGGAAATGCTTCCTGAACTCGTAAAACATCTTTAATATTACACAAGACATTTGATTTTGAAGCCTGTGCATACAACTTCTTCATATTTGAAGGTTTTGGAACCTTTTTGATGACTGTTTCAATGTTATTGTTCAAAGAAGTGGGCACTATCAGTTTCATAGTGGAAGGAGGAGGGACTGCTAATTTAGGCAGAGATGTAGTAGGATTCAAAGAAGTTGGATTTTCTTTCGAATTTGCAGATTTGAACGACATTTCCTCGATTTTCCTGTAAACAGGCACAATTCTATCTCCAATGCTTTTTTGAATGGTCAGAAATGCTTCCTTATCAAAAACAAAAAGATTCCATTTTGATGTATATATCATTTCAATGAGTTTTCAAAGACTCTTGACAACTGGAACAAATTCTCCAACAGGTAGCTTCTTGTCTGCTGGATGATTTGGAATGTATGAACCTATTCATTTGATAGATTTGAGAATGTTAGCAGCATCTTCAGTCCCAGAATTCTCAGTTCCAAATATTGATACCGTATGAAAAGCTCCATCCCAAGAGCTAGTGATTGCTGGTTGATTGTTACTGTAATCTAGTAAAGAAGGGCCAGAATTGTTGTATTCCGCCCTGTTCTTGCTACTTGAGCCTGTATTAGGTAACGGGACATGAGACGATGATATGTGTTCTCCTGCTGGAGGAACATGTGGAGGGGGTGAGGCAGGAGCAGTTGGAACATCCACACTCCAATCCATAGATAAATCATTCTGAGGCCTCTGGAGACCAGGGCTTAGGAATGGACTGATGAAAGGCAATGATGTTTTCTTGTTGTTGGATTGTTTTGATTTTATGATGAACTCACTCATAATAGTGAAAGATGATGAAGAGAATACAAAACGCTACTATTTCCTATGAATGCTAACCACACAAGATGGTGGTAGGAGGAAAGAAGCTGGTTTTTGCTGTGTCATAGTATGCTTGGACTCTAATATTTTATTTTGATTTTCTTTTCTTTCTATTTATTTTTCTTGATTTGATTTTCCTTTTTATTTTGGATGATAAAGATTCACAAGACCACAATCACATGATGTGATGTCATAGGTCTGGAATGAAGTAGAAGGAACTAGAACAATGACATCAAAGGCATGGTTACAGCATGTTTGTCTTGTGGTAACAGTATGGTAGACTTATGAACAACACAAGTACTTTACAGTAGGGTTATTTATTGCTAGCACAGACTATGTATCTAGTGTATAAATAGTGTAGGAATGCACCAGGGACTCCTTGTTGAGTTCTCTTGTAATTTCCATGAGATAATTTGTTCATAATTTTACTTAAGTGGTCTATTGGTTGTCTTGACTAGTGGTTGTTACAATATCTTCTTTATTTCTTCTACTGCCTTTACTACCTTGTTATCCTTTGCTTCTGATTTCTTAATCTTTTCTATGATTTTCTTCTCAGCTCCTTCAATTGATAACTGCCTCTTTTCCATTGCTCTAATTTCTAACTATTCTTTCTTCAACATTACTTGATTTTCATTATCCCTCTCTACTCTTTCTGCCCAATCTGTTCTCTTACTCAATCTATTTACCAGCCCAATATTCTCACCAGCTATATACTTCAAGGTAGAATCAAATCTTGACAAATATAAGGCTTATCTAGTCTGTCTTCAATTTAACTTTTGTGTTACAATTAATATCTCATGTCTTACAGGTGGTTGCTTCATAAACAACATGTGTTAGGGCTATTTCATTTCTGTTTCATTTATCTTCTGTGCCTTGTTGCTCTCTCATGTATGATCAGTCAGCACCTCATGTGGTAGTAGAGGCATCCTCATTTTCTTCTTATTGTTTCCTCAAGAACACTGTATGTATTCTTTGTTGTCAATAGTATATATAGCTGTAGATACTATTCTGTATCCTTATACTTTACCAATTGACTCATTCCCCACTTTTACTCAAGTCTTTGCCTAAGTTGCAACCTGAGCCAAGCTAAGGTCATAACATTTTGAGCTTTCATAAAGTACTACAAGTTTTTATGATCCATCCAAATTTTGAACTAATCCTTGGCTCCTTCTAAGAAATATCTTCATGCCTCTAAACATCTGATGATCACCAACATCTCTTTATCATGAATTTTATAATTCCTTTTGGCTTTCTTAAAAATATAGACTACTGGCCTCCACTTCTCATTCTCACACTTTATCAATAATACTCCCATAGCAAAATCTGACATATCCACCTCCACTCTCATTTTCTTGTCCAAGTCTGGTATTACCAAGACTGGCTCCATTGTAAATCTTTTTTTCAACTTCTCAAATGTTTTTTGCTGTCTCTCTCTCCAATTTCATTTTACATCCTTTCTTGTTATTTTATGAAGGGGTTTTGCCACTCTTGTGAAGTCCATGACAAATCATCTATAATAATTTGCTAATTCCAAAAGCTTTTGTATATTTTTCATGCTTCTCAGCACTGGCCAATTTATTACTTCCTAAACTTTCTCTTTCTCCCTGTCTGGTCCTATCACAACTCCTAAAAACACAACCTTTCTAACCTTCCATACACATTTTTCTGGTTTTACAAATAAATCATTTTCTGCCATCCTCTTCAATACTTCTTTCACAATATCATCATATCCTTCCTTTGTCTCCATTCCCACAATTATGTTATCAATGAATGCTGCTACATCTCCTGCCTTTATCATATCTCTAAGCAAACTATTCATCATCACCTGAAAAGTTACCAGTGAGTTTGTTAGTCTAAAAAACATTACCATTGGCTTAAAGGCACCCTCTGGCATTGAGAATGCTGTCTTCCACTTGTCTCCTTCTTTTATCTTCATGCTGTTGTACTCCCACCTCAAATCCATCTTTATAAAAACTTTCTTCTTCCCAATACTGTCTATCAAATCTGAAATCAGTGGCAATAGGTAATTATTTATGATTGTCCAACTGTTTAAGTATTAATAGTCCTATACTATTCTCTTCTTCCCATCCTTCTTCAGCACAAGAAATACCAGTGACATTTGTGATTTTAATGGTCAAATGTATCCCTTTCTCAACTAATCCTTCACAAACTCCTAAACCTCTTCCCTCTCTATTTTTGACAATGAATATATCTTCTCATTTTTTAGAACAAATCCTTCTCTAAGATCCATAGAATGATCCTATATCTTCCTTGTTGACATTCTCTCTGATTCTTTCTTCTCAAACACCTTTAGATACTTATGAAACCTTTTTAGAACCATTTCTTCCACTGTCCTAATCTCTAACAAATTTTCCTCTTTGTCTTGTTTTTCTTCCACCATTCTTGCTATTTCCATTTCCTCTTCAACTGTTAGTTTTTCAAACTTCTTTTTTTGTTCTTTCTGCATCTTGTTGCAACCTTAAGCTTGGCTCAGATTGCAACTTAAGCAAAGACTTGGGTAAGAATGGGGAATGAGTCAATTGGTAAAGCATAAGGATACAGAATAGTATCTACAGCTATATATACCTATTGACAATGAGGAATACATATGGCATCCTTGAGGTAATAAATAAGAGAAACATGAAGAAGCCTCTACTACTATATGAGGCACTGACTGATCATACATGAGGAAACAACAGAGTGCAGTAGATAATGAGTCAAAAGTAAAAAAAACCCCAACACATGTTGATTATGAAGCAAATACCTGTATAACATGAGGAGGCAATCATAACAAATAAAGAGTAAAGTAAAAGAGTAAAGAAGTAAGGAGACCATGTGATGCAGTGTTCTTGTAGAGTAATCAAGTTCTACTGTTGTGGCAACCACTAGTCAAGATAACCAATAAACTACTTAAGTAAACTTACAAATGAAGTATCTCATAGAGATTACAAGAGAACTTGACAAGGAGTTCCCAATGTATTTCTACACTATATATACTAGTACACATGGTCTGCACTAACAATAAATAACCCTACTCTAATATCCATGCATCTACTATGAAGTGAACATATTATTAATATTTATCTTGACATTATCCTTCCAGCACCTTCTCCTAGATTCTAGGCCTATGACATCATGTCATGTAATATGTCATGTTACTGCAGTCATGTGCCTCTTCATTGTCCAAGAAATAAAATAAAATAAAATAAAAATAAAATCAAAGAAAATAGATAAAAGGAAAAGAAAATCAAAATAAAATATAAGGGTTCAAGCATACCATGACAAGATTAACCTCTCATATTTCATCTTCTAGTAACTTGTCACCTAGACTCCTGGTCATTCTATATCCTAGAAACTGTCTCTACAATATCTCCTTAATTATTCCTATTACCTAAGTATAATTCTGAAAATTACCACTCAACACATCTAGTTCTGGTTCCTTGGTATAATCTCTCCTTTCCAAACAATATTTCCTCTTTTCTTGTTTGGTAGTATTGCTGAGGATATATTACATAATTACCTAAATAATTACATTTTCCCCTGTAATGCCTTTACTCTTATATTAAGGATTACAGATTATATTTACAACTCTTATATTAAGCATCACAGTCTTGAGCACTCATTGTTTGGTGTCTAAGTTAAGTGAAGTCTACTTAGACTTACACTTAGCCATAGTTTTGACTACAGACTTGGTATATAAGATCTAGTAAATACTTTGTAGCCCTTAGTCTGGAAATTGATCAAGAATTCCCCAATACTCTTCCAACTAAGATCAATTAAAGAGTCCTCTTCTTGCTAACTCCTGATCTTCTAAAATTATGATCATGTGACAAGTGGTGGGCACAACACATAAGTTGAGACCAAGAGTATTATTCAAAGTTATATTGTCCATTTATAAATAAGTTTTCTGCAACCCAGTAATAGGAGTCCAGCAGAAAAGAGGTTATGCTAGGGTGCAACAAGAACTATACAACACTAGCTCTTAACTACACACAAAAGAATTCAAAGGAAACAATATCAGCTTTAGAAATCAAGAGAAGGTGTAAAAACAATAATATAGAATAAAATTAGAAACATAAAACCCTGAAAAGAACTGTAAAAGAATAAGATTAGAAAGGATATTAAAAGGAAAATATGAATAACATTTGCTTGTGAACACTTTCCCTTGCTAACACACTCCTAAATAGTAAATCTTACACTGTGTAACAAGCTCCTTTGGAAAATCTAGTGAATAGATTGCAAAGTTCTTTAAGAGCCTTTAGCAACACTACCTATCCTAGGTAATGCATCCTGAAGACACCCCTTAAGTCAAACCTTACAACTAAAGATACTAACTGATACTTATCTTGGCAGCTTTTTCCAAGCTGCTAGAACTCTCCAAAACTTTTCCAAAAGTGATAATAGATGCTAACAATGTTCACTCAATAAAATAGAAGTTAAAACTACTCTCAAGTGAGGAAATTTGGATAGGAGTCCTCTTTTTTACTCTTCTCCACTCATGGTTTATATATTAGTTTAAAAATACAGAGAATGGAACTGGAGAATGAAAACTGAAACCATAAGAAAGCTCTCTGAGGTCTTACAAGCACATGGTTGTCTCTTCATTTGTAACCTAATATCAAACTAATAATCATTTCCTACTTACAAGTATCTATTTTATTCCTTCTTTACCAATTCCATAGGTCACTCCTACTTGCAATGTCATTCTAAACTCCATCTGTAAGGGAACAGGCTCTTCCAAGACTTTTCTCTTCCATGTTTTCCAGCTATTTCATGTTCCATAATCCTTTCCCACATCTATACTTATTATCTAACTTTCCTTTCCAGTATTCTCTTACCTTTTCACAATACTCTATAGTCTTCCAAAGTTTGCTAGTATCATTTGCTCATCTACTTTTCCATGCTCTGAAAGCACTTACTAAGTACTCTGGCTTTCTTCAAATTCAGTCTCTCCATTCTGAACTGTTCCTGATTACTTAAGTATCATCTTTTTTTAAATAAAAACAACAATTTATTACATAGAATGTATAGGCAGACTGTGGTAGCTACTTTGTAACTATGTTATATAAGAGCAAACAACAAGTGAAAATGAAAAATGAAATAGAAAAAAATGGAAGAAAACCAAATAAAAAATATAGCTACTACAAAGTAAGCAAAAGCTACAAAACTATGTAATACTTTCTCCAAAAGAAAAATCATTACTGTTTAACTCTAGAAAAGACACAAAATGACTAATGATGTCTCTTCTCAGATTCCAGTGGTTGTTAAACCTCCTACAATCATGAAGTATATGATGTCTTGACTATTATGACTTAAGCTATGTGTTAAGCAAAAAACACACTCTTGTATTGAGTAACACAAGAGAACTCAATAGAGTTCCTAATACAACTTTCTACCTTAGATACAAACTAATGATGGCCCGTGCTACACTTCTTCAACCCTACTCTGAATAACCATGGGTTTGCCTTAAGGTCGACATATGTTAACCATGCTGTATGATGTCATCTTCTTCTAGGACCTTCTACATTGTTCCATCATGTCACATGAGCATGTGACTTGTGTGACCTTGTCATGTGACCTGTGATGGTGTCACACTTTGTCTTCTTTGTCTTATGATTCACAATAAAATCTAAGAGAAAATAAAATAAAATAAAATAAAATAAAATAGAAACCAAGTCTATTGTCTTCAATTCTGACATTGACTCTATTGGATAGTCACTACATACAACTGAAGTCTTTATTAGAGAAAAAACTAAGATAGTATTCTCCTATAAGAGTGTGATTAATAATAGCTTTTGTAGCTCTAGTGCATAAAGAATTCAAGTAACCAAAATACTTGATCCATGAACCTTCTTTGGTGTATGAGAGTTTTGAGAGATGGATATCATTGTCAAGAAGATCAAGGAAATTTTTATCTCTAGTATTAGAAGCTTGAAATGTTATTTTCCAATATTGTTGCATTTGTTCTTTCTTTCAAAATCTCAGAATAACTTGTATGAAAATAGAGGTGTGAGATTAAATTTCTTCATCTCTTTGTCAACTGTAGAGTGGAGAGACCAATTGTCATTACTAGGACAGTTCCAGAACTCAATAGAATTTGAAGAATTCTTATTAAAGAATTTCCTAAGTACTTTCAATATAGCTATTGCTTGAAGTTGATAGGAATGGACTAATAAATTGAAGATACAATGTGCTGCATGTATAGCATCTGTAATGATAGTAATATGATTAATATCAGAGATTTGAATGGCCTGATTAATACCACATCTAATAGCAAATAGTTCTGCTTTAGTAGATGTGACATTGACTGCATGATGGATGGTTTTCTTGATGAGATTAGAAGGCAAATGGACATGTAAAATGGATGTAGTAATGTTGTTCTTAATGCTGACATCTGAGACCACAACAACTGATTTGGAGTCATTTGACATATAAAATATATATTTGTCAAGTTTGCAAAGATGAGCAACTCTGCTATCTTTGTCTTTGTGATTAGCATGGTAAAATGAAAAATGACTGGAGAAAATGTCAATTTATTGAGTTCTAGGTGAAATTTCATAATTAAGAGAATTAAAAGATGGAAAAATTCCATTAAGACAATTATTAGTGTCTATAATAGGACCTTTGAAATTTAGCCATTGCTTAGGAGTCAAATTTTCTAGCAATAACCTATAGAAATTTGTATGTTCAGAATTTTTTCTTTTCAGAAGTGATTTAATAGCATGGTTATTTGAAAGAGTGGAAATTCTGAGTTGATAACATCCATGGTTCTTTTGAAGATGAAGATGAATTAGAACCAAGTCTGCTATTGCTTTGTTTCCCAAGGTAAGAGAAGTGTGAAAAGCTCTTAGTATCCATAATGCTACTCTTCTTTGTATTTTTCTAAGTTCTTTGAGAGAGTATGCAAGTGGTACAGTGTTGTAGTACCACAGAGAAAATACATAGAAAGTAATAGGTAGAACACAAGTTCTGTATAAGAGTCATTTTTGATGAGGATTTATACCACATAAGAAATTGCCAAGCATTTTCATGCATTTGACCATTGATAGAGCTTTGTTGAAATAAAATGTGATATATTGTTAGAATATGAGACTTCTATTAAAGATAAATCCTAGATAATGCCATATTTCTATAAGATGAAGAAAAGGTCTTCCAAGAGTATTGAGGTCCAAAGGAGGAGGATGGAATGTATGAGATCTAGAAAACTGAAAAATTTCAGTCTTCCCATATTTGATTACAAGTCCAAATTGTTCAAGAAGAGAAGAAATGACATTGTAACTACCAAAAAGATGAGAATTTGTTTTTCAAATGATTTTTCTTGTGATATGAAAAGCCCATCATCTACAAAAGAGATAAGAGAAACTGGAATTTTTAGATTTTCAAATATTTTTTTCACAAATATGAAAAATGAGAGAAAGATAAAAGACTGATAAAACCAGAGATAAGACTGAGCCTTGCCCTATCCCAACATCAACATTAAAGAATGGAGAAGAGAAATTGCTCCACAAATATTTGGTTTTCCTGCCTACTAAATAATCAAAAAAGAATATTGATATTCTTAGGTCAAAACTAGCTTTATCCAAAATCAACAGGAGATGTCAATAATTTAACAAAGAGAAAAATTAAGCGATATCAAACACAAGCATACTTGTTCGAAAACCTTTGATCCACCCTGCTCAAATCAGGTGAGTTAGAAAGATGCTAGTGTCCATAGTTAAACATTGTTTTAATCCTTCCAGTTGATTAGAATGGACAAATTTGTTTGAAATAGCTTGGAATTGCAGTCTTTCCCCAATGACTTTCTCAATGAGTTTACTAAGTATATTCAATATAACAATAGGTCAAATCATTTTGGGTGAGTCATATGAAGTCTTATTAGGCTTGGGATTAATGATAGACATCAGCTATTTGAAGTACAAAGGCCAATATCCTAAGTTGATATATGTGTTAGCAATGTTGATAAAATTCTTTAGGCATATATCATCTTTGACAATCACTTTGAGATACTTCCAAGATACTCTATCTGGACCAGATGTAGATAAATTATTATACTTGTTAATAGCACTTCTGAATTTCTTGCCAAAGAATTTGGCCTAAGGAACATAAGATCAATGACAGAATTTGAGTCTTACATATTATCTGAATACCTAGTAGGAACTTGGTTAGTAGATTTTGATAAACAAAGATCCAAAGAATCAGAAACATCTGCAAGCAGATCACTATGAATTGAACGAAAAGAAAAAGAAAGATCCCAATTACTGTCTCTAATGTTAAAATTGCTAGCTATAACCAAGATGTAAGGAAAAGCAACAAATATCTCTGTAATTGAAAACATCCTTTTATAAATAAAATCAAAAATGTGACAATTTAATGTTGATATAAAAAATAGCTCTTGGAGAGTCATTATTTAATGGCTGCTTAAAAAATGTGAAACAGCCAGGATGATTCAGAACACCTACTAAACTCTCTTCTTTTTTACTTAAAGAACTGGGATTGACTGAATAAATGACTAAGGTGGTTCTTGTATGAAAATAATATCAAACTCCTTATTGGATCTCAAAATCATGTTAGTTAGAAGCTTGTTTTTTTGAATGCTTTGTGAAAAGAGCTTGATATTTTTGATAATCATGTTTTAACACTACTCACTGTTGAGTGAATTGACTGCTTCCTGATTTCTCAGAGTTCTTGATATTTCTTTGCATGTCATTCCTTGTTGAAACAATGTTTCCAGAATGGACAGTTGTTAGAGTTGGCTTGGTGATTGCCTTTACAGTTTAGACACTTGAAGGTGTATGAACATAGTTTGCCTTGTTTGGTTTCTAAGCAAGGTGGATTAGTCTTGAAGTCTGTCTTGCAATATCAGGCAAAATGGTAATGATGTTCCATTTTGTACAGACTATTGCATTTGACACATCTTGAATTTTGAAATCCACAGATGAAGGTAGTATGTCTCCACTTCCAGCAGTTTTTACATTGTGGGATCCCTGGGTTCATGTTCACACCACAAATAGTGGCAATAAAGCTCCCTACATTGAAACACCTGTTAATAAGACATTTAGCCTTGCTACCACTTTGAACATTCTATATGTCCAGCCATACAATAGTCATATCTGACTTGAGTGATATCTTAATAACTCAAGATTTCAAAGCAAGTAAAACATTGTTGAAGATGTGGTTGCTTTTTAAAATGAACTTGACCACACTAGAGTTAATGAGTGTGTTAGTATATTAAGTATGGAATACTTATAATCTTTAGATAGAATTTAGATTGAGGAAGGCATAGTGTTTTCATGTTTTCAGAATCTAAGTGATCAACATTCTTGATGTAGTTTTCAATTGTTTGAAGGTCAGTCATAGAAATGACCTTATTCATCATAACGATGATGCCATGTTGATTTGTCCTAACAAAGTCTGCCATTATGTTAGATTTGATATTTCTAAGTGCACTATTAATATTAGTAATATGTGCACTTGAGGAAGCAATGAATTTGGCTTTATTATTGTTACCCATGAGGACAATAATCTGTTTTCTGAAAGGTCCTTTAGTTGTCATATTAATCTTAGGCCTAA
>Ga0157358_1001025_pt1 | contig 12110 bp, 7 predicted proteins | sample AttcapACBM2_FD_111484 | JGI IMG/M metagenome (GOLD analysis project Ga0157358, IMG submission 111484) | Fungus gardens microbial communities from leaf cutter ant in Botucatu, State of São Paulo, Brazil - Atta capiguara ACBM2 | ecosystem: Host-associated > Fungi > Mycelium > Unclassified ...
AATATAACTACTAGTCTTATATACTGGTATCTACTATAGGAGATATCTAGGGTTTCAGTGTTGAGACACTGACAGGAGTATGACTCTGCCATGGAAGACCAAGTTGGATAGGAGTATGACTCTGCCATGGAAGACCAAGTTGGATAGGAGTATCTCTATCATGGAAGACAGAATCTCTAGATTGTTGCATCACTGCTATGCAGATGTGTTGCAAGGAAGGTGGCTGCCATAGAAGGCAGGCTTTTTGGATTAGATGTTTACAAGGAGTATTACTGTGGGGGTGTGTTTTCTGAATGGGTGAACTTGGCATATAACAGGATTCTAATACTTATTATATTATTTACAATCATAGAGGATATGATACCTAGTTTCAATAGGATAACCGCTACATAGACACTTGAAATCTTCTTTGGGAAAGAATCTCAACCTGTATTTGCCAATAGGAGCATGATTTACTATAGCTCTAGTCACTCTTGTACATAGAGAATTTGAATACCCAAAGTACTTGAACTATGTTTCACCTTTAGAATATGTTGGTTCTAGCAGCTTGTTATCATCATCCAGGAGCTTGAGGAAGTGATTTCCCTTTTCATCTGATGCCTGAAAAGTTATTTTCCATAAGGAAAGAATATTGTCACATTTGTTTTTCTTTCTGAAGTCCCATAATGACTTGCAAGGATATTGAGAACATGGATGAAATTGTTTGGTTTCTTCATCAACTACTTTATGAAGAGGCCATTTGCAACAACTAGAACATTCCCAAAATTCAATTGAGTTATCATGATTTTTGGAGAAGAATATTCTGAGCTTAGCTGAAATTGCTACTACATGTATTTGAAAAGGATGCAATAAATAATCAAAGATTCTTCTTGCAGTATGAATAGAGTCTGTAAGGACAACAATGTTTGAAATACCAGGTAAAGCAGTAGCTTGGTTGATATCACATCTAATGGCAAATAGTTTAGCTTCCATAGTTATAATATTAACCACATGATGGATCATTTTGATGACAGGTTTGTTGTGAATGTGGACATGAGAGATAGATGTAGCTGTGTTCTTGATGCTAGCATTGGATACAATGAGAGCATAAGAGGGATCTAACAAAGACTTAATTGCAATATTGTCAAGGAGATAAATATGAGATTTAATGCTTTGGTCACTTTGTCTGTTAGAACAGTGAAACAATAAATAACTATGGAAAATGTCAATAAGACAAGAACCCAGAGAAAATTTTCTGTTAAATGAGTCAAATGAAGGGAATACTTCATTAAACCTATTGTCTATGTCAACAATCAGCTCTTTGATCATAGATCTTTGATTTGGGGTGAGAACATTCAATGATAAAGGATGAAAAGTATTAGAGATCAATGGATTTGATTTGAGTAGCAATCTCAAGATATGGTTGCAAGGAAGAGAATGAGCTTTAAGTTGTGATCTGCCACTGAGCTTTCAGAGATGTAAGTGAATAGGGATTAAATCTGCAATAGCTTCAATGCCAAAAGAGGGTGAAGTTTGGAAAGTATCTAGGATCCAGATAGCAGCTCTTCTTTGCATTTTGTTCAACTCTTTGAAAGGATAAGATAATGGAGCTTTGTTATAAAACCATAGCTGAAACCCATAAAGAGTGATAGGAAGGATGCAGCTTCTGTATAAAAGTCATTTCTGTTGGGGATTGCAACCTTGTACAGGATTGCTAAGAATTTTCATGCACTTGACCATAGAGATAACTTTGTTTGTATAAAAATTGATATGTTGATGGAAAAATAACTTTCTATCAAAGATGAAATCCAAGTATTTCTATGTGCACTTGGGTTGAAGAACTAGACCTCCTAGTACAGATAGGTCAAGTGGAGAAGGGTCAAAGAGATTATGCAATCTAGAAAAATGAAAAACCTCTATCTTCCCATATTCCATGATTAGTCCAAACTGTTCTAAGATAGAAGAGGTAATATTGTAACTACAGAAAAGATTGGAGATCAAAATAGTAAGTAATTTGCTTTAGGCTACAAGGAGACCATCTTCAACAAAAGAAAGGATAAAAACATGATTTTTAGACATTTTTCAAGAATATGAAGAATAGAAGCAATATATAAGGCAGAAAGAATAGGGGAGAGGGCCAAACCTTGACCCATCCCAACATTCACATTGAAAAAAGAAGAGGAAAAGTTGTTCCAAAAATATTGAGTTTTTCTTCCTACTAGATAATTGGAAAAGAAATGAAAAACTTTAGGGTCAAATCTGGCTTTCCTAATAATAAGGGGAAGGAGTCAATGGTTTAAGGATGGGAAAAATTGGGTGATGTCAAATGCTAAAGTACTTATCATGTTACTCTTGACCCACCCAGTGCAGATAAAATATATAAGAACAATGCCAGCATTGGAAGTTGACTGCTATTTCAGTCCACCCAGTTGACTCAGATGAATGAAATTGTTGGATATCAATTGGAATTGAAGTCTATCACTGATAACTTTTTCAATAAGTTTTTCTATAGTGTTAAGAAGAACAATAGATCTAAAGACTTTAGGGGGATCATATGACTTCTTGTTGGGTTTAGGAATGATGATGGAAGTAGAGACTTTGAAATGCAAAGGCCAGTGACCTAATTCAAAGCATACATCAGTAATATTGATGATTTTCTTCAGATACATGTTGTTTTTGACTATATACTTGAGGTGTCTCCACATTAGTTTGTCTGGGCCTGAAGATGACAAATTATTGCACTTGTTAATAGAACTAATGAATTCCACTTTGGAAAAAGGAACCCAAACCATAGAGATTTTGTTGGAAATCTCATCCAAAACTCTAATGTTGATTTGATGATCTTGAGCCATATTGAAGGATGAATGAAAAACTAGCCAAAGATTGTCAATTTTGATACAGAGACAACTATTGTATTTGATCACTTCAATTTCCAGTAGCTTTCTTTTGTTGATACAATTCATGAGTTTCCATAGGCCATGTCCCTTGTTGGCAATTTCTTAGATTTTTTGGTTGAAAAATGAACATTTAGTGTTTTTGATTGTCTTTTTGTATCATTTCCAATCCTCGATATGTCTAGATGATCTATACTTTTCAAGATCTCTGTTATGGTTCACATCCCACCAACTCTTGGAATGCTTGGTGATGTTGACGATCTTCAAATTCTTGGCCCATATTCTTTCTGTATTATAAGTGAGAGATTGAACAATGTTTTCAAGAGAATCTATGTCCAAGATATCATTAGTATTGATATCTCTGATGGCAACAATTAATTCAGCAATGAAATTTTTCTCTTCATCACTATCTTTGACAATTGTATGCTTTTTGATTTGAACATGTTTATCAAAGATCAGAATGGTAACTGTAAATGAAGCATAATCTGATATGAGGCACCACTTAGGATAGATGGAATGACAGTTGAGTTCTTCAGACCCTAATCTAAGGAACATTAGGTCAATGACTGATGGCAGCACCAGTCTTTTTTATCAAGAAAAAAAAATGGCTCTCTTCAGTTGGTACAAAACTACAGGATGTTTAATGCAATAACTATTAAGAACAAGCACCTACTCCCTCTGATCTCCAAACTAGTCACCAAACTCCAAGAAGGTTGCTACTTCACTAAGCTAGATGCTTGTTGAAGATTCAATAATGTTCATATCAAATCTGATAATGAGTATAAGATAGTTTTCTATACAAGCTATAGACTTTTTGAACTTTTGGTGATATTCTTTAGTATGACAAACAGCTCTGCTACATTCCAAACTATAATAAATGATATCTTTTGAGATTCAAGTTGTGATTGTTGTCCAAATATCTAGTAGGACAGTGGTTAGTGGGTTCAGATAGTCCTAGATGAAACAAGTCTGCAATGTCAAAGAGTAATGTTCTGTGAATGGAATAATGAGAATAATTAAAATCCCATAAATTGTCCCTAATGTTGAAGTCACCAGTCATAATAATAACATTGTTGATATTAGCTTCAGTATTCTTGAGATACTTTAAAGCTGATTGAAACAAATCTGAATAAATATTTAGTAGAAAGAAAATTAAATTATTATTAAAAAAGAAGATAAGAGAAATGTCTCTGTGGTTATAAATGTCTTTGTATAAAGAAAAGGTCAGCCAATTAGGGTAACTTAGGACTCCTACCAATTCCACTCCTTCTTCTATTCTCAAACTTGGAATTGATCAAATAGTTGACTATGCTGGTTCTTGTAAGAAGATGGCATTGAAACAAAATTGAGTTTCTAAGATTGTGTTCACAACTGAATTGTTTTTTTGCATATTCTGTGAAAAAATCTTAATATCTTTGATAATCATGAGAGATCACCATTCACAACTGAACAAATTAATTGTCTTCTACTATTGCAAAGCTTCTGATGTTCTTTAGAGTGCCATTCTCTGTTGAAGTGATGTCTCCAGAATAGACATAAGTTTGAATCAGCTTGATGATCTTCTTTGCAATTCAAACACCTGAATGAGTGAGGGCATGGTTTGCCCTGCTTGGTTTCTAATCTTGAAGGATTAGTTTTTGTGTTAGCTTTACAATACTAGGAAAATTGACAGTAATGTTCAGACATGTGTAGACTATTATACTTGATGTACTTGGATCCTTGGACTCTGCATGAGTGCATAGCATGCTTCTATTTCCAACACTTCTTGCATTGTGGGACATCTGAATTCATATTTGCTCTGTAAACCATAGCAATAAAGCTTCCAACATTGAAGCACCTATTGATTAAACCTTTCACATTAGTACCACTTTGTGTATTCCAGATGTCCATGTCTGACTTAGGAGATATCTTGATAACTCTTGGTCAAGAAGCGATTGAAATGTTATTAAAGATATGGTTGTTTTTTAAGATTGTTTCAATCACATCCAAAGTTAGAGGGGTGTTTATGTTTTCAATAAGATAGAGTAAGCCAATAATCTTGAGGTAAGACTTTGATTGAGGTAATCAAGGGGTATCTACATTCTCTGCATCAATTTGATTTGAATTCTTAACATTTTTCTCTATAGTTTAAAGATCTAAGGTGGACACTACTTTGTCAGTTATAATGATTATACCAGATTTTTCTGACTGAATGTAGTCTGCTTTGCAATCAGATTTGATGTTCTTGAGCAACCTATTAATATTAGTAATATAGTTGCTAGAGTTTGACATAAACTTGACAATGTTATCACTGTTTATTGGAACAATGACCTGTTTATAAGATGGTCCCTTAGTAGTCATGTTAAGTCTTGGTTTCAGTTTGACACTGCTGTTGATAATTTTCTGAATTTTTTTCAATTTTTTTCTCTTGTAAATTAGAGAATGCCTTCTTAATCTTTAAAACTTCCTTAGTATTATTATCTAATGAAGATGCCTGGGCATAATATTTCCTTAGGGTTTCTTTTTCTTTTGATTTTTCATTTTTCTTGAAAAATTTCACAATGTTCTTGACCTCCTTAGGCAATTTTGCTGGAATAGGTGGAGGTAATCTGCTAACAGTAGCCAGTTTGTTGTCACTCTTGCTATCTTTGTTTTTAGGATTGTTAATGTTGCTGATTTTCAGAGTAAACTTGGAAGCAACTTTATTTCTAAAAGAGATGTTGTTGTCAATACTAAGTGCATCCCAATCTGAATTATAAATGGCTGAGATAAAGTCCCAAGCCATTTTGTCAATCCCTTTGAGGTTATCAAAATCATTAACTTTACCTCTCTCAACAGATTTGTTAAGAATATATTTTGACATTTGGTTAAGAGACATCTTGATGTTCTTGATATCAGATGGTAAGTGTTCTATCAATCCATGAAGTAAAATGGGGTGGAAATTGCTATTCCAAGAATCTTGATCTATAGCTTGATTGACATTATATGGTAATTGAATGTTTAAAGTTGATTGCTAACTGCTGTTAGAACTATTAATATCACTAACCCTACCTCATGGTTGAGGTGCAGTCTTTAGAGCCAGAACCATGTTAGATTCACATTATTTCCCATCTACAAGAGAAGTGTCAGTTACTCCACTAACAGACTTACCTTTATTTGTAGCATTCTTGTAGGATAGTTGAGAGCTGTCGATGGGCTCCCTAATGTTCTCTTCAGGTTTATCATTATCCACCTCCATGTGTTTATGGTAGGAAACAGAAGAAGTGCTTGAAAAAACCAAAGGACTTTTTGAACTTGCTTTGCTGGAGAGGTTAGACCTCTCCCTCACAATACTGTTGCTGATAACATCCACTCTGTATTTGAAGGGACTTGAGACATTGTAGAATAGTAAGAAATTGCTGAGAAAAGAAAAAATCATTTATTTGCTACTTCTCTCATGAGCACTACTATACAAGATAGAGATAAGAGAGAAAGAAGCACATTGATTTATTTGTTTGTTTTATTTCAATAATTTGTCTGAAACCAGTTAACTATAAAATAATTAATTAAATTTTTAATAGTAAATTTCCAATTAATGTTTTTGAACATGAAAAGAATTAAATAAATACTATCAAATTTATTCAAACTGGATCAAATATTATTAAACTTAATAAAAATAGATAAATAAATAGTAGAGTGACAAACAGATGAACACAGGGCATAGGAAGTATTTGAGGTTTAATATTATATATATATAGGTATTGTATGATAGTGGCCAACTGTCTTCCTTTCTCTCTTCCATTTTTTATTTCATATAATAGTCATTGTCATTTTAGGTAGTCTCATTGAGAAAAAAATGATTTTACACTAATCTTCTGTAGAAGACTAAAGAAGCTCCTTGCTTGGCTGCATTACTGGCACCACTGTTGAACCGCTCTTGAGGCGACTCTACATGTGTTGGATAGGTTTTAGGTGCTTATAATTCAATTTTAAGAGTTCAAGTCTCTTTACTTGTATTAGATAAAATATCATCAATCTTCAGCAGCATTTGCTGACATTTTTAGCAATTTTGTACATATCTTCTAATATCATTTTGGATTTCTTTCAAGCACAGTTCTCATTGAATAAACAGACCATCAATTAGCTGGCAGATGTACTTAGTCACATTGTCAACTTTGTCAACAACTTGAACAATCAAACTCCCAGATCTTTCTTGAATCTATAAGAAACATCCCTAGCAGCACTAAGCTAGATGAGCTTAACAATTCTCTTTTCCAATACTACTTATACTTTTGTGCTAACTCTATGGAACTTGATACTGACATTGCAGAGATCAACTTTGCAATGACTTATATTGCCCAAGACTAGTTTTGTTACAATTCAAATTCCTTAGAGTTGGAAAAAGAATAGAACCTTAGATTAGGTTATCACAAGAGAACTTAATGGAGTTCCTAAGTACAGTGTATCTATCTTATATACATTTTAGCTCATAGTTCATGCTATCCTATCCCAACCTACTACAAAGAGGTATGTGTATACCATGAGGTCAATATATGTAGAACATACTGTATAACATCATTATTCTAGAACCTTCTGTGACATATGATTGGGATTGTGACCATGTTATGTGACATGTAACATCATACTAAACCCTAATCCTCAGTTCCAGAATAATAATAAAATAAAAGAGAAAGAAAAATAGAAATGAGAAAGGAAAAATAATTAGAGTCTACCATCTTCAACTCTAATAAGTTTAAGGTAGGTTTCAACCAGAAGGACCAGAATATTTTTCAGGATTGGCTCTTAAATTGGAACTAATTTTTTGATAAGCTCTACTAGTATTTTGGACTCTCTAATCCAGTAGATGAAGCTACCAACATGTTAAATAACTTTCACATGAAGTCTGGTAAAAAAATATCCACTTATAACATAATTTTTATGTACTATACCTTCTAACTTGGATGAAAGAATAGTGTTCTCTGTTACTGCTACTATCAGAGTCTTTTCAATCAGATCCAAGATCCTATCTCCACCCAGAAATAAGATAGGCTGGTCTTGTTCCAAGATATATACTCTTGTAATGACTATCAATTATTGTTACTAGGAGTATAACCATGAGCACAATCATGCACAGATAATAGAGAAGGAGGCTCTTAAGTTTCACTCTAAAAAGCAAGATAAAGCTTCCTCCACTACTAACTCTACAGCCTTCCAGAATTATTCCCAACACTTTCTAATAGCACTATTTGCTAAATCATTACTCTTCAAATATTCTAATTCATTGTTATTTGCTTTCTAGAAGCAGTTGAGTTTTTTATGAAGTGATTTCTCATCAAAGCTGGCCAACAATAGCAAGTTAACTAGCAACAAACAAAAAAAAAGTCAATAACAACCTCTGTCTTTATTGTAGAATATGAGACTACAAGCTGAACTTCTGTTCTAAGAAACAAGCTCTAGTCACTTCTAAGGGCTGTAGTGCTCAAGCAGCTATTACTCTTACTGCTGTAACTTTTGAAAAGTACTTGAATAAATAGAAAACAACCTTTAGAACTCTATACAGACTGAGAGTGTTACATACTACCAAAATCTATCTAAATCCATCATGAATAATGTTTGCCAACACCTACTCTACTCAAAATATCTCTGGAAATAAATATATCTTCCAGTCTACACTACTTTTCTAGTACAGATCAATTTGGCTCCAGTCCATGATTGATCACTCCATAATCAAGTACATAGTTTTTCTCTGCTCTCCATAAAACTCCAAATACTATTCCAAGAACTTTAGTATACACAAAGTAAATACTTGTCTTCTTGGATTCTCAGATATGGTCTTGGTTATAAAGTACTAGTATTTAAGAAGATAACTAGATACTCTGTAATTCCTCACCTTAAAAATCAACTAGTGTAGTGTACCAATCTAGATGCCTATGTTTAAAACTCTAACTTCTCTCATATTTTACTCTTTCTTAATCATTCTTTCTCAAATATGACTGCCACAACATACAGAGGCACAATACATCCACTAAAGCCAAGTGTTATAACTTAGGTCCAAAGAGTTAGGATGAAAGACTATTCTTGTATTGAGTAACACAAGAGAACTCAATGTAGTTCCCAGTATAGACTATTCTACTTTATATACACTTGGTTTATGGTCTGTGCTATGTTGTATCTAACCTACTCTAATGTCCATGTATTATTCATAAGGCCAACATGCTTTTGCCATATTGTATGATATTATTTGTTTCAGAATCTTCTATAATCTTCTCTGCATCACATGATCTTGTAACCATGACTGTGATATGATGTGACCACCATGTGACATGTGTGACTGTCACATGTCATATCCCCCTTTGTCTTCTTCTTCTGAATAAAATAAAACTAAAAAAAAGGAAATAAGAGAAAAGAAAATAAATATTCTAAGTCTATTGTTCTCAACTCTGACACTAAGGTTATCTAAAAATATCAAGCACAGTTCATACTGGGGATAGAAGTCTACAAGATGGACTCAAAGATGTAGGGACTTATGGAATGACCTTGGCTTCAGCTTATATGCTGTGCCATCTGTTTGTTATGTAGTCACATGTTATGGAATACTTTGAATACTAATGATTTTTATTTTATTTTATTTTATTTTATTTTGGATGATAAAGAGGTATGTAATACAGTAGTCACATGATATGTCACATGATGTGATGTCATAGGCCTAAAACATGGTGGAAGAATCTGGAAGATGACCTTAGGGCACATGTATACAACATGGTAGCCTTGAGTAAGATGTAAGATAGATATGAGAACAAAGCATAGACATGAGAGCAGGTTAAATTATTGTTAGCATGGACCATATGTAAAACATATATATAGGACTCTAATTTAGCAGAGACTCCTTGTTGAGTTCTCTTGTGAACTTCCCACTTGATATCCATATTAAGAGATTTACTGCTTGTATAGTCATTGATTTTTGTGACTAGTGGTTGCCACAACATCACAATTTCTGATGAAAGGAAAAAGTCCAAAATGAAATGAGTACCAATTGGTGTGTTGCCATTGAACACCAGGGATTGAGTTCAATAAAAGTTATCTTTGTCAATTATCAGACTAGTGAATTACAGTGTAACTATTAGTTTTATATACAGATACTGTCAAGAATGCAAGAAGTAGACTTAACTTTTCTCATTTTTATTTTATTTTCAATTTATTTTTCATTTTTCATGGTCACAAATCACATGATACATGGAAGAACATAGAACATTCTGGAAGAGATGATGTCATATAAGGTGTGATACACATGGTTATTTAGAATAGGCTAGAAATAGCTCATACAGACCATTAGGTATTAGTATATAAGGTAGACAATCTTGTACAGAGTTCTCTATTGAGTTCTCTTGTGTTAACCCAATACAAGGTTCTTTTACTTGACCAACTCTAAGGTCTTTGAGTTGTAATAGGTATGTACTATAGGAGATGCTTGGGGTTTCAGTGGTATAGTCCCCATTGCCCTGAGTGGAGGTTTCAGTGTTGAGACACTGATAGGAGTACAACTCTGCTATGAAAGACTGAGTTGGATAGAAGTATTTCTGCCATGGAAGACAGGATCTCTGAATTGTTGCATTACTACTACATGGGCATGTTACAAGGAAGGTGGCCACTGTAGAAGACAGGCTTTTAGCTTAGATGTTGACAAGGAGTATCATTATGGGGATGTGTTTTTTGGACAGGTAGACTTAGCATATGACAAAAAATTACATCCACATATCTTAGATAAGGTTTCTATGCCTTATCTGACATCTTCTGCATTTTTCCTATAAATAGATTTCTCTTCTGAGTATGTCCATTACCTGACAGAAAGCCATATTGAACTTATCTATATAGCAACAATAATATAGGTCTAACAGAAATGAAATATTTTACTAGAGTACAACAAGAACTATATACAATACTAGCTCTCAACTATATGCTAAAGAATTCAAAAAGAATTTTATCAGTATCAGGAACTTGTGTAAAAGATAAAAACAAGAATGTAATAAAATGTTAGAATATATAAAACTGTTATAGACCAACATCCAAAACATTTGCTTTTTAACTCTAGATAGGACTTTAACAGCATTCTAGATATACTTCTGTATTTGTACCCTCTCATGTATGAATTAGACTCTTATAATTTATCTCATAGTAACTCATCACCTATACTCCTAGTCATCCTATCTCCTAGAAACTATCTCTTTAGCATCTCCTTAGTTATTCTTTATACTACTATTCTCTTAGCCACAGTTCTAACTATAGTACTAGTATTTAAGAACAAGTAAATATTCTGTAATCTCTAGTCTGAAAATCATTTAAGTGACTCACTTCTCTCTCAAGTTCTTTTGTGTTACATCTTATTCCAACCACATCTGTCCCAACCTATGAATAACCTTTTCTCTCTCATCTACACTCTTTAATCTCTTCTGATGTAGATCATATATCTTCATTCCATCTCATATGTCCTCACTTGTCTCTTGTTAACTCCATAGACCTCCATCTCCTAACATCTAAGGATCACTAGAAATCAGGATAACTCACTTAATTGTTAGAAATTTTCTAAGTGGACTTGGTTATTTTTCATTTTTCTAGTCTTTCATGGTTTTTCTTTTATAGTTTAGTTTTCTTATTTTCTTTTTTGGACTTGGCTAAGAATGTGATGTCATAGTTACAGTCACACAGTTATGTGACTTAGTAGAAGAAAAACTACTAGAAAAATCTAGTCATAACTTTAGATATTATAAACTTAGAGCTAGTCAAAAGAAAGAATCTTGTATAGGGTTTATACAAGAGAACTTGATAGAGAACTCTGTACAGAATTGTCTATCTTATATACCTAAGACTACTGGTCTGTGCTCTATGTATGACATGTTGTAATGTTATAATATCAAATAATTTATTAAAATATAATATAATTTACTAAAATAGAAATAGAAATCGGATATAACAAAAGGTTCATCAATTATTAGATTGATTGAAACTCAATTAATAAACTATTTTATTAATAAATAATTAAATTAATTAAAGATAATATAATATAATAATTTAATATAATTAAAAGAGATTAATAATTAAGTATCAAATTATCAAATTATCAAATGCAAAAGAGCTTAAAGTTTCTGGTGAAACAAATTAAGTTAGTATTATTACCATAGAAAAAATGTTTACTTTATAAATTCACTTTGAGTAACAATATTTCCTTAATAACTAAAGCTAATTCTAACATTATCTCTTCTAGAACCTTCTATTATCTTTTAT
>Ga0157358_1001026_pt1 | contig 12107 bp, 20 predicted proteins | sample AttcapACBM2_FD_111484 | JGI IMG/M metagenome (GOLD analysis project Ga0157358, IMG submission 111484) | Fungus gardens microbial communities from leaf cutter ant in Botucatu, State of São Paulo, Brazil - Atta capiguara ACBM2 | ecosystem: Host-associated > Fungi > Mycelium > Unclassified ...
CCTCTACCATTAATATCGGATGTATTGGAAAACATTGGGATAAAGAAGGTCTTCACAAAAATGGGCCTTAGATAAGGCTATAACAATGTGAGGATAAAGGAGGGAGATGAGTGGAAGATGGTATTCACTACACTGGAGGGGTCTTTTGAACCTACAGTGATGTTTTTTGGGTTAACTAATTCTCCAGTAACATTTCAGGCAATGATGAATGAGTTGTTAAGGAATTTAATTAATACAGGAAAGGTGACAGCATTTATTGACAATGTAATAGTAGAAATGGAGACAGAAGAAGGGCATGACAAGATAGTGGCAGAAGTGATTAGAAGGCTGGAGGAGAATGATCTATATGTGAAACCGGAGAAGTATAGATGGAAGGTCAAAGAAGTAGGATTTTTAGGAGTTGTGATAGGTCCAGAAGGAATCAAGATGGAGAAATAAAAGGTGAAAGGAGTGCTGGAATGGCTGACACCCAAGTGTGTCAAAGATGTACAGAAATTCTTAGGATTGGCAAACTACTATTGTTGATTCATTGGGGGATTTGCATCCATAGCCAGGCCATTACATAATATGGTAAAAAAGAATAAGAAGTGGAAGTGGATAGAAAGACAGGAAAAGGTGTTTAAGGAGTTGAAGGAGCAGTTCACAAAAGAACTGGTGTTAGCAGCACCAGATTTAGATAAAAAAATGAGGATGGAAGTAGATGCATCGGATTATGCAATAGGGGGAGTATTATTGATGGAGTGTGAAGATGGATTGTGGAGACCAGTAGCATTTCTTTCCAAGTTGTTGAACAAAACAGAGAGGAACTACAAAATCCATGATAAGGAGATGTTGGTGGTCATTCGAGGTTTGGAGAGTTGGAGACATTTATTAGAAGGAGTGCAGTCCAAGTTTGAGATCTAGATGGATCATAAAAACTTGGAATATTTCATGAAGGCACAAAAGTTAAATTGGAAACAAGCCCAATGGGCATTATATTTGTCTAGATATGATTTTATCCTGAAACATGTCCTAGGAGTAAGGATAGGAAAGGCAGACAAACTAAGTAGAAGATCGGATTGGAAAGTAGGAGTAGAAAAAGACAATGAGGACCAAGTAATTATTAAAGACAATTGGATTTGTAACTTACAAGAAGTAGTAATAGAAGGACCAGAAGTAGAATTGTTAGAAAAAATAAAAAAAGCTAGGAGTAGAAACAAGGATGTAGTTAGAATAGTAGAGGAGATGAAGAAGGCAAAGGTAAAGAAGCTACATGGGAATGAATGGAAGATAGAAGGGAAGTTGGTGTTGAAAGAAAGAAAGGTGTACATACCAAAGGATGAAGAGTTGAGAGCAGAGGTGATCCAGTTACATCATGATGTACCAGCAGCAAGATATGGTGGAAGGTAAAAAACCATAGAGCTAGTTACAAGGAATTATTGGTGGCTAGGAGTGATGAGAGATATGGGGAAATACGTAAAAGGATGTGACTTGTGTCAGAGGATGAAGAATAGGATGGAGGAGTTGGTAGGGAAGCTAAAATTAAGTGAGGTACCAGAGAAACCATGGACCCATCTAATGGTAAATTTCATTACAAAATTACTGATAGTAGCAGGGAAGGATGCAATTCTGGTAGTGTGTGATTGGTTGTCAAAAATGACACACTTTGTGGCAACCACAGAAGAGACATTAGCAGAAGGATTAGCAAGGTTGTTCCAGGATAATGTATGGAAGTTGCATAGATTGCTAGAGAGCGTGGTGTCAGATAGGAGACCTCAATTCGCAACAGAATTGACAAAAGAACTGAATAGGATGCTGGGGATAAAGACAAGGCTGTCAACAGCATTCCATCCACAGACAGATAGGCAAATGGAATGAATGAACCAAGAATTGGAACAATATCTTCAGTTCTTTGTGGAATACAGACAGAAGGATTGGCCAGAATGGCTGGCATCAGCTGAGTTTGCAGTGAATAATAAGATTCATATGGCAACTAAGGTTTTGCCTTTCATGGCAAACTATGGAAGGGAATTAAGGATGGGAGAAGACATAAGAAAGAAGAGAAAAATAGAAAGTGCAACAGAATTCATAGAGAGAATGAAGAAGGTACATGAGGAGGCAGGGGCAGCATTAAAGAAGACGCAAGAGGAGATGAAGAGGTATGTGGATTGAAATAGAAAAGAAACAGAAGAATGGAAGAGAGGAGACAGAGTAATGCTAAGTACAAAGGACTTAGTATTCAAAGAGAGACCTGCATGCAAGTTGATGGAAAGATATGTGGGGCCATATACGATAGAAGAAGTAGTATCATCAAATGCAGTAAAGCTACAATTACCAAGTTCAATGAGAATTCATCTGGTAGTAAACATAAGCCAGATAGTATGGTATAAGGAACAAGTGGAGGGACAGAAAAAGAAAGAAGAAGAGCCAGTGGAAGTGGAAGGAGTTGAGAAATGGGAAACAGAAAAAATATAAAACAAAAGAAAAATAAGAGGGATAGAAAAATACTTAGTATGTTGGAAGGGGTTTATAGTGGAGCATGATTCTTGGGAAAGAAGGGAGGACTTAGGAAATATGAAAGCAGTGTTAGAAGATTTTGAAGGAAGGATGGAGGCAGAAATAAGAAGACAAGAGAAGCTGGATAGGGCAGAGAAACAAAACTTTAGGAGAGGAGAGTTACCAGGGAAGTTTACAGCAAGGATGTTGTATGGGTGGGACAATGGGAAGTTTGAAGAGGAATACTTGAAGAAGCTAGAGAGGAACTGGAAAATATGAAAGACAGTTTCTCCAGAGAAAAAACCTTAAGAGGGGGTAATATCAAGTTTACAAATGGTGGACTTAGTTTTTCTTTATTTTATTCTTATTTTCATTTTGCTTCCTTACTTTTCTATTTTTAGAACATAGGGTTAGGGTTAGTGATGGTCACAAGTCACAAGATGCATAGAACAAAGTAGAAAGTTCTAGAACAAATAATGTCATACAACATGAATACCATATATTGACCTCATGTTCTATACATGGTCCTTTAGGGTAGGGTTCACAGTAGTTAGCATGGACCATTGGTAGTAGTATATAAAGTAGACTAGTTTGTAAAGGGATCTCTATTGAGTTCTCTTATATTACTCCTATATAAGAGTTATTCTTTTGTCTAACTCTTAGGACTTAAGTCTATAACATTATAGATGATAGTGATCAGACCTAGGCCACTATCTAAATATTACTTATTGTTTAATCAGGTAGTATTGAGTAGAATATTTGTATCTTTTCATATAGAAGCTCTGTATTATAGTGTCTACCTATAATATATATACATAAGAAAATAATAGGTATTCTTTAGATCCTGTCTAAAATAGAATAACCTTCTTAGATCAAAATTGTATACAATTTCATTAGAACAGTAATCAGTAGTATAGATAGTTAGTAGATAGTATAAAGTAAGACAAGAAGACAGCCTATTAATATCTACAGATTATTAAAAACTCAAGATCTTAGAGTTGGTCAAGAATAAAAACCTTATATTAGGATAAATATAAGAGAACTTAATGGGGTTCCAAGTATAAATCTGTCTATCTTATATATACTAGACTTAGTCACTGGTCTATGCTATACTTCTATTAGCCTACCTTAAAGGGCCATATATTTTTCTTAAGATCAATATATACAATATATATTGTATGATATCATCTTGTTCCAGAATCTTCTATAATATCCTATTGTGACTTATGACTGTGATATTATTTGTATGACATGTGACTGATGTGTGACACTGAGTCATGTTATATGACAGTTTGTTATTATGCTTCTCCTAATTCTAAGTTCCAAAATAAGAAAATAAATAAAAATAAAATGAGAAAATAAAATGAAAATAAATCAAGTTCATTATCTTCAACTCTGACACAGAGATTAATTCAAATGTGGAATAAAACTCTGAGAGGGAGACTAGTACTGACTCTACCTTATCTTTTTATACTTTATCACCTCTCACTCTGCTATCTCTCTCATCATCACCAACATTAATTAATTTACTATTAATCTACTACAACATGAACTAATATAGCTCAATTAATTTGAAGTAGCTGGTCTGACAGTAACAAGAACAAATAGCTGCTTTACAAGTACTGATAGCTCAAGTAGAACTAGGAGAAGAAGAAGCAGCAGCAGTTCTCTGACCCAACACTAGATCAAACATAAATATGGCTAAGCCACCAATATTCCAAGATTTCAGGATTTTTGATAGTACATAGACTTTTTATTAGGATAAAAATAAGGAATGACTTGGTAGAGAAGCAGGTGCAGTGGGTATTGCTATATATATAGAAAGGATCAGTAGATATTTGGAAGGAAATATTATAGAAGATTTAGAAAGTAGAAGCTTGAGTTATGCAATAGTTGGAGAGTTTTTATCAGACTTGAAAGAAGAATTTGGTAGAGAGGATGATGAAACAATAAAGATGGCAAAGTTGAAAAAGATAGAGTAAGAAAGTAAGACAATGGAAGAGTTTTTACAGAGAGAAAGTGGGTATGAAGGGAGACTACTAATTGAGGAGTTTGAAAGAAAAATGAATAGAGTGATTAGAAGAAAGTTGATGAAGACAAAATGACCTTCTAGGAGTATTGAACAGTAGTATGAGAAAGCAACAAATTTGGATAGATACTGGAGAGAAAGTAGAAAAGAGAAAGATTAAGGGGAAGAAGAGAGGTAGGAGCTTAGGCTCCAAGGATAAATATACCAGCAAATACTGGTGAGGCACAAAGGCAATAATAGCCCTAGTCTCAAGTTTGGCCAAAGAGATAGGAGGTTTAACAATAAATACTAGCAGAATCTGCTCCAATAAAGGAAGTAGAGAAAATAAACATAGTCATGGTGAGACTGAATAAATGGGCAGTGTTATGGTACACTTGGACACTAATATTTTTCTTTTCTTTTATCTATTTTTCTTGATTTAATATTTCTTTTCTTTTGATTTTTCTTGACTTTTTCTTTTTATTCTCTTTGATAATGAAGAGGCATGTGACAGAAGTCACATGACATATCACATGATGTGATGTCATAGGCCTAAACACTAGGAGAAAGAACTAGAATGATGATATTAGAACATATGTATATAGTATAGTATTCTTATGGAAGATATGAGGTTGATGTATAGTAGAAGCATGGACTGCACATAAACATCAGGGTAGGACTACTTATCATTAGCACAGACCATCTATCTATTATATGAATAGGGTAGCAAGATATTAGGGACTCCTTGTCAAGTTCTCTTATGATCTCTACTTGATATTTGCCTTGAGATTTATTACTTGTGATACTATTGGTCTTTTGACTAGTGGTTGCCACAACAGGCAGTATTTGTGTCTAGATGTGCTATAGATATGGATTGAGAAAGGAATTGTTATAATTGTAGGGGATTTGTTCATATCACAAGAAACTGTAAAAATTAGAAAATCATTGAATAGGGAAGGAGATTGGAATACAGGAACAATTTGAACAATAAAAATAGTAATTTAAATAGAAAAGAAAATCTAATGAAGAATTATTAGATTCTAGTACAAATAAGTTTACAATACTTAGTAGAGTAATAAAAATATATATCTTACTGTAATCTAGACAATGGTGATATATTAAGGGAAGTCACAGTAAAGATCAGATTAGGAAAAAATGATATATAAAAAGGAGTGACAGTAAAAGCATTGTTGGATAGTAGAGTAACAGAGTTGGTTATGAGCTTGGAGTTTGCAAGGAAGCAAGAGTTTAAGTTGAAGAAAATACAAAGACCAATATATATGAGAAATGTGAATGGTTCCTTCAACAAGAAGGGACTCATTGAGCATATAGTAGAGATAAATATTTATTACCAGTGGTATAGGAAGAGAATAGAGATTAATGTGATTGTAGAATAGAAGTAGAGTGTAATTTTGGGAATGCTGTAGCTTACTTGTCACAATCCTGAGATTGACTGGAGAACAGGAGAGATAAAGATGATGAGGTGTCCAAAAGAGTATGAAAAGCAGTGAAGATCAAAACAAAGAAAACTAGGGTGGTAAAAAACAAAAGAAAGTGAAGAATAAAGAAGAAGAAGATAAGAAATGAGAAGAGAAGAAGCAGAAGAAGAAGAAAGAAAGAAAAAGAAAGAAAAAACCAAAAAAAATGAAAGGATGATAGAAGTAAAGAAAATAGCAAAGGAGTAGGAGATTTTGAATAAGGAGGAAGAAGTAGCCAAGTCTGAAGAAGAGACCAAGAAATTGATATATCAAAGGTTCTACAAGTGAATTCACATCTTTGGAAAGAAAGTACATAAGAGAATACCAATAAAAAAGTTATGGAATCATGTAATAGAGATAAAGAAAAGATTTGTACTGAGAAAGAGGAAGGTATATCCACTATTGAGAGAAGAGAGAAAAGAGGTGTGCAAGTTCATTGAAGAACAATTGAGAAAAAAGTATATCAGACCCTCAAAGTCACCTTAAATAGCACTAGTGTTTTTTGTAGGAAAGAAAGATGGAAAGAAGTATATGGTTCAGAACTATATGTACTTAAATAAATAGACAATTAAAAATGATCACCCTTTGCTTCTTATTTTGAACATTATAGAAAATATTAGTGCCAAAAAAGTATTTACTATCACAAATAAGTTACTCACTGATTGTGATACTTGAACTGAATAGTGTTCCAGAGGTTCAGTATAAGGATGTGATGATGATAGATGATGAAAAGTATCAACAAGAATAATTAATGTTATTAAGTCTGAGATCTAGTTCTTAGACATAAAAATATATATATACAAAAGAGTAATGGTCTATGTGTAAGCTGTTGCCATCACATGATCAAAACTCATACCTGATGGGAGCTGTCATCTATTATAGCAGCTGTCAGACTAATTTTAGAAGATAACTAATTATATCACTATATTGATATACTTGTATCTCTACCAATACTTATTGCTTTGAGACACATTATATATTGTTGGAAATGAATCAATGAGCACTATCACAAATAAGATACTCACTTGTTGTGATACTTGAGCTGAATAGTATTTCAGAGGTTCAGTATAAGGATATGATGATTGACAGATGATGAAAAGTATCAATAGAAATAATTGATATTGTTAAGTCTGAGGTCTAGTCCTCAGATATAGAAGTATATATACAAAAGAGTGATGGTCTGTGTGCAAGCTGTTGTCATCACATGATCAAAACTCATACCTGATGGAAGCTGTCATCTGTCATAGCAGCTATCAGGCTAATTTTAGAAGGTAACTAATTATATCATTACATTGATATACTTGTATATCTACCAATACTTATTGCTTTGAGACGCATTATATATCATTGTAAACAGATTGATGAATGCAAGTTCAATCATGTGAATCTGTTCAGCTGTTCATGAGATATTAGCAGACGAAGCTTTTACAGCTACTGATGGCCTGATATCTCAGTCATTTGTTGTCACTTTTGTACATTCCATATATGTGCAGATAGCCCTTATTTGGGGCTTTCCAGTACAACTTAGTTTGTAAAAATTGGTCTACTGGTTGTGGAGATGCAAGCTGAATGAAGTTTGTGACATTTACTAAGTTAGATTTACAATGGGGACATAATAATATACAAATAAAGGAGGGGGTCAAGTGGAAGGCAACATTCATGACTCCAGAGAGGTTGTTTGAACCAACTGTAATGTTCTTTAGACTTACAAACTCCCTAGTAATGTTTCAAACAATAATGAATGAGATCCTTTAGGACTTGATCAATACTGGAAAAGTAGCAAGTTTCATAAATGATATTATAGTAGGAACAGAAGAAGAAGAAGGGTATGATGAAGTAGTGGAAGAGATAGTAAAGAGGTTAGCAGAGAATAATTTGTATATGAAACCATAAAAGTGCAAGTAGAAGATTAGAAAAGTAAGATTTTTAGGGGTAATGATCAAACTAAAGGAAATTAAGATAGAGAAAGAAAATGTAAAGAAAGTGTTGGACTGGTCAACTTCTAAAGGAGTCAAGAACATACAGAAGTTTTTAGGACTTGCCAACTACTATTTGTGGTTCATAAAAGGTTTCATGTCTATAGCTGGACCATTACATGATCTGGTGAAGAAAGATCAGAAGTGGGATTGGACAGAGAAATAAGAGAAGGCATTCAAGGAGCTAAAAGAGAGATTCACAAAAGAACTGGTGTTAGCAGTACTAGATTCAGATAAAAAAAATAAGAATGGAAGTTAATGTGTTGGATTATACAATGGAAGAGGTTTTATTTATGGAGTGTAGGGATAGACAATGGAGGCCTGTAGCTTACCTCTTAAAGTCTCTCAATGAGACAGAGAGGAACTATGAGATCCATGACAAGAAATATTAGTAGTAATAAGAGGATTAGAAAACTGGAGATATCTACCAGAGGGCACAAAATTCAAGTTTGATGTCTGGACAGATCACAAGAACTTGAAATATTTCATGAAAGTGCAAAAGATGAACAGAAGACAAGCTTGTTGGATATTATGTCTGTCAAGATTTGACTTTACCTTGAAACATGTTTCAGAAACAAAAATAGAGAAAGTAGATAGACTTAGTAAAAGACTAGACTGGAAAGTAGGTATAGAAAAGGATAATGAAAACCAAAATTAATAGCTAGGAGTAAAGATGAAGAGATAGTTAAAGTAGTAGAAGAGATAAAAAAGGCAGGAGTTAAGATATTGCAAGAAAAAGAGTGGCAGATAGAGGGAGATTTGGTGTTAATAGAAGAAGTATATGTACTGAAGGATGAGGAACTGAGAGTAAAGATAATCCAGTTGCACCATGATATACTGGTGGCAGGATATGGAGGAAAATGAAAAACAACAGAACTTGTAACAAGGAATTACTGGGGGCCAGAAGTGACAAAATATGTGGGGAAATACATAGATGGTTGTAATTTATGTCAGAGGATGAAGAATAGAATAGAGACACCAGTGGGAAAGCTGAAGTTGAGTGAAGTACTGGAGAAACTGTGAACACATCTGATAGTAGACTTCATCACAAAATTACCATTAGTAGTTGGAAAGAATACAATCCTAGTAGTTTGTTTAGAAATAATGTGTGGAAGTTACATGGATTTCCAAAGAGTGTAGTCTTAGACAAAGGACCACAATTTGTAGCAGAGCTGAATAAAATGTTGAGGATTAAAACAAAGTTGTTGACATTATTCCATCTATAAATAGATAGTCAAACAGAAAGAATAAACAAAGAACTGAAATAATATTTATAGTTCTTTATTGATCATAGATAAAAGAATTGGCCAGAATGGTTGGTGATAGCAGAGTTCACAGTTACCAACAAAATACATTTAGCAACTAAGACATTTCTGTTCATGGTGAATTATAGAAGAGAGTTAAAGATAGGAGTAGATATAAAAAGAAAAGGAAAAGTGGAGAAGACAATAGATTTGCTAAAAGGATGAAAAAGGTGTAAGAGGAGGCTAGAGCAGTATTGAGGAAAGCATAGGAAAAGATAAAACAACAAGCAGATAGGAGAAGAAAGAAAGTAGAGGAATATGTTAGATACAGTTTACACCTTATTATTTAAGATTCAGAAGAGACATCTCAGAAGTCCAGAACTAAGTAATTTGCATTATCTAAGAAAATGAAAGATAAAGCAGAATAATCTTTGGCTTTAGCTTATATGCTACATCTCTATGAATTACACTAGTTATATATTTTGAATCAAGGACTGGGGACTTAGAGGATAGAATACCATCAGATAGTGGCAAGGTATGTTGTTGCTAACATTAGAAGAAGGATGCTAATTTTAGTTGATTTTCAGGATAACTACTATTGTATAAACTACTAGATTATATACTAGTTAGTATACTTAGAGTAGATATCTGGAATATAACTGCTAAGCAAGTTACTCTGATTACTAGTGATTCTTGGATATCAAAGAAGAGAGGTCCATGAAGTTGTTTTGGACTAGTGAGGACATCTGAGGTGAAATAAACAGGTTTGTTCTACACTAGAAGATATTGTGAGAATAGGTGATTATCTGTGGATTGGGATAGATAAGATCAGAGTATAGAATGTAATAGAATGGAAGAAAGATGATAAGATGATGTTGAGTATGAAAGATTTGGTGTTTAGGAAAAGACTAGCAAGGAAATTAGTATACCAATATATTAGTCCATATATTATTGATGAAGTAGTGTCTGCTAATGTAGTCAAATTACAACTACTAACTTTAATGAGAATTCACCCAGTTATGAATGTTAGTTGAGTAGTATGATATAGAGAACAAGTAGAGGGACAAAAGATAAAAGAAGCAAAAGTAGATAGAGTCAAAGAATGGAAGGTAGAAAAAATCCTAAATACAAGAAAAATAAGAGGAGTAGTGAAGTACTTGGTATAATAGAAAGGGTTTATAGTAGAAAGTAACATATAGAAAAAGAAGAAGGATCTAGAAAATACAAAGAAAATGGTAGTAGATTTTGAGAAGAGAATAAATACTGAAGTAAGACAACAAGAGAAGCTGAATAGGATAAGAGAAAAATATTTTAAAAGAAGAGAGTTATTAGAGAAATATATAGCAAAGATATTGTATAGCTAGAATAATAGAAAATTCTAAGAAGATTATTTAAGAAAGTTGGAGAGAAACTTTGAAAAGAGAGTAATGTTAAAGTTGAAGATAGTAAACCTAAACTTTTTTCATTTTCTTTTCTATTTTATTTTTTATTTCTATTTATTTTTAGCCTAAAAGTTAGAGATTAGTATAATATCACATATGACTGTTATAAATTGTCACATATCTGTCACATATCACATGACACTATTACAAGTTATGGTTATACTATTATATATTATACAGAAGAATAGAGAAGGTTCTAGAACAATAATGTTATCTTATATATCAACTGTTAGAATTAAAAACAGTGGACTTATTCTTTCTAGTTATAGTTTCTTACTTAAAGTCTTTTCTGTTTTTTACTTGGATTTTCCTATTTATTTTCTCTTTTTCTCTTTTTCTCTTATTTTTAGAGAGAACAGAGTAATGTAACAAAGTGTAATAACTATCACACAAATCACAAATATTATGGTCATTGTCACAATATCATGTGATATAATAGAAGAGTAATGTCATAATATCATAAAGAATATAATAACTTAAATTATATAGACTCATAATATTTAGTGTAGGCTAAATATAGGTATACACAAAATATGCACCAGAAGTAGATATACCTATATTAAGAATCTTACCAAGTTCTTTTGTGCCTAATAATATTAGTTTCTTTTTTTGACCAAACCCTTGGACTTAATTTATAACATCAATGGCATATAATATACATAATGTCAAGATCATAAGAAGTAGACTTAATTCTTGATTATTTTCTTTTCTTATTTTCATTCTCATTTTGATTTACTTTCATATTTCTATTTTTAAAACTCTGGAGTTAGGGTTAGAAGTGATCTGTCACACTGTCACATCAGTCACACCTGATGGTGTGGTCACAACATTGATCACAGAACTGAAGAGAAGGGAGTAGAAGGTTCTGGAACAAAATGACATCATACAATATGAACACCACATATTAGCCTCATGCTTTACATATGGTCATTTAGGGTAGGGTGCACAGTAGCTAGCATGGACCATCTGTAGAAGTATATAAGGTAGACTATTTTGTAAAGAGCTCTCTATTGAGTTCTCTTGTATTATCCTATATAAGGTTCTGCTCTTAAGTTCACTCTAAGGTTTTTGAGTTATAACACATAACCTTTAGAATAGGCTAAGGTTAGTATAGTATGGACCAGTAGTCTAGCATATATAAGATAGATACTTTTGTACTTAGAACTCCATTGAGTTCTCTTGTGTTAACTCTAATATAAGGTTTCTTTTCTAACTTAATACTTTAAATCTTGAATTGTAACAACCTGCCCAATCTAAGTCATTGTAGATCATGAGTTTTCTAGTTCTATTTTGTTGATCTGTCAACTTATAGTTGCTCATGCCTTATAGATAGTGAAAAATTCTTTTGATAACAGTCATATATGTTATAGTATGAGAGTGTGGACAGACTTGGGTTAGGGTTAAGTATTATAATTATTAGTCTACAATGGAAGAGAGATAGGAGATAGGCACGTGACCTGGAAGTCATGTGATAGAGTCTAGAG
>Ga0157358_1001027_pt1 | contig 12105 bp, 9 predicted proteins | sample AttcapACBM2_FD_111484 | JGI IMG/M metagenome (GOLD analysis project Ga0157358, IMG submission 111484) | Fungus gardens microbial communities from leaf cutter ant in Botucatu, State of São Paulo, Brazil - Atta capiguara ACBM2 | ecosystem: Host-associated > Fungi > Mycelium > Unclassified ...
GGGTATAGATGAAAAACTTGGTGGCGGCGGTGATACGGGTTTTACCGTCGGATGCCTTATGACCCCAGAGCGCGATGAGGAAGTACATCGGCACCAGCATCATCTCCCAGAAGAAGAAGAACAAGAACATATCGATCGCCAGGAAGACGCCGATGACGCCGCCCAGAATCCACATCAGATTGAGATGGAAAAAGCCCTGATACTTCTCGATTTCGTTCCAGGAACAGAGCACCGCCATCAGGCCGAGCAGGCCGGTCAGCACCACCATCAGCAGCGACAGGCCATCCAGCGCCAGATGGAAATTAATGCCGAAGCGCGGGATCCAGGAGGCGGAAAACTCCGACTGCCACTGCGGCATGCCCGCGGCCTGCGTCAGTGAATAGCCGCCCTGCAGCCAGAGCTGCAGCGATATCGCCAGCGTCAGGCCCATGGTAATCAGGGCTATCCAGCGCGGCGTTTTCGCGCCGAGGCGCTCAGCCAGCCAGCAGAGCAAGCCGCCGACGAATGGAATGATTATTAGCCAAGGTAGTAGCACTGAAGTCTTTCCCTTTTTTCTGCCTGTTTTCGGGCTATCTTGCTTGTCATTTTTGCCTCCGGCAGTGCTCGCAATCCTCACGTACTTCAGTACGCTCCGGTTGCTGCGCGCTGGCGGTGCCAAAACTGTCTGCGCCGATAACGCCCTCATATTGGGCAATTTTTAACATTCTTGACCTGGGGCGACTCGCCGAGCCGCCCCGCTCATCAACCTTACACCACCAGCATCAGCGCCAGCACCACCACGGCGCCTACGCTCATCGAGGCGACATACCAGCGCAGATAGCCGTTTTCGCTGACTACCAGACCTTTGTTGGCGATACGCGACACCAGCGCAGGCAGGTTCATCACCGCATTCAGCGGATCGCGCTGCAGCAGCCAGGCGATACCGAGATAGGGTTTGACGAACACTTTGTCATACAGCCAGTCGAAACCCCAGGCAGCGAACCACCAGGTGCCGAAGAAGCGGCCCGGCGCGCTGTTGGCGATGCGGCTGACCAGCTGACGTTTGCCCAGCCAGAGCGCGGCGGCGATCAGGATACCGACTACGGCGACCACGCCGGAGGCGATCTCCAGTCCGACCTTGCCCGCTTCGCCAGTTTCGCTGTGCGGCAGCACGCCCGCCAGCGGCGGCGTGATCAGCGCGCCGACGAAGGTCGACAGCACCAGCAGCACAATCAGCGGCAGATGATGAGTAATCCCTTTGCCCGCATGCGCGTGGATCTTCTCTTCGCCGTGGAACACGATGAAGATCATGCGGAAGGTATAGATTGAGGTCAGGAAGGCGCCCACCAGGCCAGCCGCCATCAGATTGATGTGGCCGTTCGCCAGCGCGCCGAACAAGATTTCATCTTTACTGTAGAAGCCTGCTGTGATCAGCGGCAGCGCGGCCAGCGCGGCGCCGCCCACCAGGAAGCAGGCGTAAACCAGCGGAATGCTCTTACGCAGGCCGCCCATTTTAAAGATGTTCTGCTCGCGATGGCAGGCGAGGATCACCGAACCTGAAGAGAGGAACAGCAGTGCTTTAAAGAACGCGTGCGTCATCAGGTGGAAAATCGCCGCGTCCCACGCCTGCACGCCGAGCGCCAGGAACATGTAGCCAATCTGGCTCATGGTCGAGTAGGCCAGCACGCGTTTGATGTCGGTCTGCACCAGCGCGGCGAAGCCCGCCAGCACCAGCGTAATGGCGCCGACGATGCCGACCAGATGCAGCACGTCCGGCGTCAGCAGGAACAGGCCGTGGCTGCGGGCGATCAGGTAAACGCCCGCGGTTACCATGGTCGCGGCGTGGATCAGCGCCGACACCGGCGTCGGACCGGCCATCGCGTCCGCCAGCCAGGTTTGCAGCGGCAGCTGCGCCGATTTACCCACCGCGCCGCCCAGCAGCATCAGCGTCGCCCACTGCAGCATATGGTTGTCCGCCGCAAAGTGCTGCGGCGCCAGCTCCATCATCTCGCGGAAGTTAAGCGTGCCCAGTTCGTTGTAGAGGATAAACAGCGCAAAGGCGAGGAAGACGTCGCCGACGCGGGTGATGATAAAGGCCTTCATCGCCGCTTTGCCGTTTTCCGGGTTGCTGTAGTAGAAGCCGATCAGCAGATAGGAGCAGAGCCCCACCCCTTCCCAGCCGAGATACATCAGCATCAGGTTGTCGGCCAGCACCAGCACCACCATGCTCGCAATGAACAGGTTGGTGTAGGCGAAAAAGCGGGAGTAACCCTCTTCGCCGCGCATATACCAGGAGGCGAACATGTGGATCAGGAAGCCGACACCGGTCACCACCGACAGCATGGTGAGCGACAGCCCGTCCAGCGTCAGATTGACTTTAATGTCGAAGTTGCCGACCTGCATCCAGGTCCAGAGCGCCTGGTTAAAAGGCTGCTGGCCATTGGCGAAAAAGTCGATGCCGACATAGAGCGTCACCAGCGCCGCCAGGCCCACCGAGCCCATACCGATCGCGGCCGACAGGTTCTCCGACCAGCGACCACGCGAAAACGCCAACAGCAGAAAGCCGATTAGCGGAAACAGGATTGTTAAGTAGAGAAGATTCATCCGCGCATCTCGCTCACAGTATCAATGTTCAGCGTCTGACGACGACGATAGAGCTGGAGCAGCAGCGCCAGGCCGATGCTGGCTTCCGCCGCCGCAAGGCTGATCGCCAGGATATACATCACCTGCCCATCCGCCTGTCCCCAGTAGCTGCCTGCGACGACCAGCGCCAGCGCGGCCGCGTTGATCATAATCTCAAGGCCGATCAGCATACACAGCAGGTTGCGGCGTATCACCAGTGATGTCAGTCCAAGGACAAACAGCACGGCGGCAAGAATTAAGCCGTGTTGTAACGGGATCATGCGTGCTCCTCCTTATTGGCGTCGCGGTTGCTCAGCACTTCGCCCTGGCGCTCTTCGCGTCCAACATGGAACGCCACCACCAGACCCGCCAGCAGCAGCATAGAGGCGAGTTCCACCGCCAGAACGTAAGGCCCGAACAGGCTGATGCCTACCGCTTTGGCGTCGATGACCGTGCCGTCGATGCCCTGATCGTTGGCGGTCAGAATGGCGTACACCATCACCACCAGCAGCAGCAGCGAGACGATGCCGGGTCCAATCCACAGCGAGGGCTGCAGCCAGTCGCGCTCCTGCTTCACCGTGGCGTTGCCCAGGTTAAGCATCATCACCACGAAGACGAACAGCACCATAATGGCGCCGGCGTAAACGATGATCTCCAGCGCGCCGGCGAAATAGGCGCCGAGCGAAAAGAAGACGCCCGCAACGGAGAGCAGCGACACGATCAGGTACAGCAGCGCATGTACCGGATTGGTGTGGGTGATGACGCGCAGCGTCGTCAGCACCGCCACCAGTCCGCAAAGATAAAACGCAATTTCCATGCCGGGCTCCTTAAGGTAACAAGCCTTTGACGTCGATGGGCTTGGCTTCGTTTTCGGCGTCGCCCTTCTCTTTCCCTTCGATCGCCATACCTGCCATGCGGTAGAAGTTGTACTCGGGATATTTGCCCGGACCGGAGATCAGCAGATCCTCTTTTTCATACACCAGATCCTGGCGTTTGAATTCGCCCAGTTCGAAATCGGGCGTCAGCTGAATCGCAGTGGTCGGGCACGCCTCTTCGCACATTCCGCAGAAGATGCAGCGCGAGAAGTTGATGCGGAAGAATTCCGGGTACCAGCGGCCATCTTTGGTCTCTGCTTTCTGCAGCGAGATACAGCTGACCGGACAGGCCACCGCGCAGAGGTTACAGGCAACGCAACGCTCTTCGCCGTCGGGATCGCGCGTCAGCACGATACGGCCACGGTAGCGCGGCGGCAAATAGACCGGCTCTTCCGGGTACATCTGAGTTTCGCGCTTGGCGAAGGCATGCATGCCTATCATCCAGATACTGCGCACTGTCGTGCCGAAGCCAACGACAATATCTTTTAAAGTCATCTCAACACCTCTTACTGCGCGTTGTACAGAATCACTGCGGCGGTCGCCAGCAGGTTCAACAGCGTCAACGGCAGACAGACTTTCCAGCCGAACGACAGCACCTGGTCATAGCGTGGACGCGGAAGCGCAGCACGAATCAGGATAAACATCACCATAAAGAACGCCGTTTTCAGGGCGAACCAGATGAACGGCGGCAGGAACGGGCCCTGCCAGCCGCCGAAGAACAGCATCACAATCAGCGCCGAGACGGTGGTAATCGCCACATACTCGCCGACGAAGAACAGACCGAACTTCATACCGGCATATTCGATGTGATAGCCGTCCGCCAGCTCCTGCTCCGCTTCCGGCTGATCGAAAGGATGACGGTGACACACCGCCACGCCCGCGATACAGAAGGTCAGGAAGCCGAAGAACTGCGGGATGATGTTCCACAGATGCGCCTGGCTCTCGACGATAGCGGTCATATTGAACGAGCCCGCCTGCGCCACCACCCCCATCAGCGACAGGCCGAGAAACACTTCGTAGCTCAGCGTCTGCGCGGAAGCGCGCATTGCGCCCAGCAGCGAGTATTTGTTGTTGCTCGACCAGCCGGCAAACAGCACCGCGTACACCGCGAGGCCCGCCATCATCAGGAAGAAGAGCAGCCCGATGTTGAGGTCGGTCACCATCCAGCTCGGTGACACCGGCACGATGGCAAACGCAAGCAGCAGGGAAACAAACGCGATCACCGGCGCCAGGGTAAAGATAAAGCGGTCGGTAAAGGGCGGAACCCAGTCCTCTTTAAAGAACATTTTGATCATATCCGCGGCGAGCTGCAGCGAACCGCCCCAGCCCACGCGGTTCGGCCCGTAGCGGTTCTGCCACAGACCGAGCAGGCGGCGTTCGGCGAAGCTCATAAAGGCGCCGCACGCCACCACGACCAGCAGAATGACGATCGCTTTGACCACGGTCAGAATGATGTCGATAACGTCCGGTGTTAACCAGCTCATTGCGCCGCCTCCTGCAGTTTGTCAATGTGCGCGCCCGCCAGGAACGGCGGCACGCCCGGCATACCCAGCGGCAGGCCAATCTGGCCCGGCTGCAGCGCGCTGGAGAGGCGCACCGGCAGACGCAGAGTTTCGCCCGAACAGGTAAACTCCACGGCCGCGCCGGCGTTCACGCCCAGCTTCGCCGCGTCCTGCGGGTTGATCACCAGCATCGGCTGCGGCATACGCTTCTGGAAGACCGGCGAACGCTGAGACATCTCCTCGCTGCCGAACAGCTGGTAGCAAGGCGCCACGCGCCACTGCTCGCCGCCGACGAATGCGCTCGGCACCTCAGTGAACCACGGCAGCGACGCGTCGCCCGCCTCGAACAAGCGCACGCCGGGATCGCCGTTGCGCAGCTTGCCGCCCACTTCGGCCTGGAATTTGTTCCACGCCTGCGGGGAGTTCCAGCCTGGCGCCCAGGCAAACGGGATTTGCGAACGCGGCGCGCTCGGCTGGTTGTTACCTTCCATCGAGAAGGCGAACATGGTGTCCCTGTCCTGCGGCTGACGCGGCTCGTGCACGCTGATGTTGGCGCGCGCGGCGGTACGTCCGCTGGAACGAATCGGCGAGCGGGCCAGCTTCTGCCCGCGAATGCGGAAGCTGGCGTCCGGCGCGGCCTCTTTAATGCCCTTCAGCTGCGGCAGCTTCGCCACCACGGCATCGATAACGTGATCGAGCTGGGTCCAGTCGATATGACGGCTTTCCAGCGTGCTGTGCAGCGAGTGCAGCCAGCGCCAGCTCTCCAGCATCACGATGCTGTGGTCGTAGTAGGCAGGATCGTAAACCTGGAAGAAGCGCTGCGCGCGGCCTTCATGGTTGATCGAGGTGCCGTCGCTTTCGGCGAAGCTGGCGGTAGAGAGCACCAGGCCCGCTTTCTCCAGCGTGGCGGTGCGCTGATGGTCCACCACAATCACGTTGGTGGCGTTAGCCAGCGCGGCATCCACCAGCGGCTTCGGCGCGTGACGGTAGAGATCGTTCTCCAGCACCACCACCGTATCCGCTTCGCCGCTGCGCAGCTGTTCCAGCGCGCTGTCGAGCGTGTTGCCGCCCATCAGGCCCAGACCCATGCTGTTCGCCGCGCCAGCCAGCAGCGTAATGCCAACGTCCGCGCCGCGCGCTTTCAGCGCTTTGGCGACGTTCGCCGCCGCTTCGATCATCGCCGTGCTGCCCGAATGGGTGCCGGAAATAATCAGCGGTTTTCTCGCGCCGGCCAGCGCCTGCACCACGACGTCCAGCTTGCCGTTCAGGCTGCTGTCGAAGTCGCTTACCGCAGGCGCGCTCTCATCCAGCGCGCTGGCGATGGCGAAGCCAAGACGCGCCTGATCTTCCACCGGCGCGCGATAGCTCCACGCAGCGATATCATCGAGGCGGGTTTCGTCGACGTTGGTCACGAACAGCGGATGTTTCGCGAGCTGACCGATATTCATAATCGCGGCGATCTGCCAGTCGGCGACTTTCTGCGCCGCGGCCATTTCGCGCGCTTTGCCTTTCACTGCCCGGCGCACCGAGAGCGCCACGCGCGCGCCGACCTGGGTGAGATCTTCGCCCAGCACCAGCACCGCGTCGTAGCTTTCCATTTCGCGCAGCGACGGCGTATAGATGCCGCTTTCGCGCAGCACTTTCAGCATCAGCTCAAGGCGCGCCTGTTCGCCCGCCGGCATGCCGGTCGAGAAGTTTTCCGCGCCCCCCAGCTCGCGCAGCGCGAAGTTGCTCTCAACGCTGGCACGCGGAGAGCCGATGCCGATCGCGCGTTTCGCCTGACGCAAGACGTCGGCCGCCGCGTTGACTGCCTGCTCCGCATTCAGCTGGACCCAGTCGTTGCCGCGCAGCAGCGCAGGGTGACGAGGACGATCCGCGCGGTTGACGTAGCCGTAGCCGAAACGGACGCGGTCGCACAGGAAGTAGTGGTTAACCGTGCCGTTGTAGCGGTTTTCGATACGACGCAGTTCGCCGTAGCGCTCGCCTGGGCTGGTGTTACAGCCGACGCTGCACTGCTGGCAGATGCTCGGCGCGAACTGCATATCCCATTTACGGTTGTAGCGTTCGGAGTGGGTTTTGTCGGTGAAGACGCCGGTCGGGCAGATTTCCACCAGGTTGCCGGAGAATTCGCTCTCCAGCGTGCCCTCTTCCGGACGGCCGAAGTAGACGTTGTCGTGCGCGCCGTAGACGCCCAGATCGGTGCCGTCGGCGTAATCTTTGTAGTAGCGCACGCAGCGGTAGCAGGCGATACAGCGGTTCATCTCGTGAGAAATAAACGGGCCGAGATCCTGATTCTGGTGGGTGCGTTTTGTAAAGCGGTAGCGGCGGAAGCTATGGCCGGTCATCACCGTCATATCCTGCAGGTGACAGTTGCCGCCCTCTTCGCACACTGGACAGTCGTGCGGATGGTTGGTCATCAGCCACTCCACCACGCTTTCGCGAAACTCTTTCGCTTCGCCGTCGTCAATGGAGATAAAGGTGCCGTCGGAGGCCGGCGTCATGCAGGACATGACGAGACGGCCGCGGGTATCCTCGGCGTTCTGGAATTGCTTCACCGCGCACTGGCGGCAAGCCCCAACGCTTCCCAGCGCCGGATGCCAGCAAAAATAAGGAATATCAAGGCCCAGAGAGAGACATGCCTGCAGCAGGTTGTCCGCCCCGTTCACATCATATTCTTTACCGTCTACATGGATTGTAGCCATAGTGAACATGCTTCCGTAAGGCTCGTCAGAGACGAGCGTTAATCATATTCTCGCCCCGGTTGTGGGGCTGCGGCGCAGAGCCGGTTCCGTGTGCTGCGGCGAATTACCAGCGTGCTTTCAGCAGGTTAGGCTGAATACCGCCAATCGCGCGCGTATTGCCAAAGACCTGCGGCGCCATGCCGGCTTCAAACTCTTCACGGAAATATTTAATCGCGCTCTGCAGCGGTTCCACCGCGCCAGGCGCGTGGGCGCAAAAGGTTTTGCCTGGACCCAGCTGGCGGCAAAGCTGCAGCAGGGTTTCGATATCGCCCGGCTGACCTTTGCCCTGCTCCAGCGCGCGCAGGATCTTCACGCTCCACGGCAGGCCGTCGCGGCACGGCGTACACCAGCCGCAGGATTCGCGCGCGAAGAACTCTTCCAGGTTGCGCACCAGCGACACCATATTGATCTCGTGGTCGACCGCCATCGCCAGCGCCGTGCCGAGACGACTGCCCGCTTTACCGATGCTGGCGAACTCCATCGGCAGATCGAGGTGCTGCTCGGTGAGGAAGTCGGTGCCCGCGCCGCCTGGCTGCCAGGCTTTGAAGCGCAGGCCGTCGCTCATGCCGCCAGCGTAATCTTCCAGAATCTCGCGCGCGGTAATGCCGAACGGCAGTTCCCACACGCCCGGATTTTTTACGCGGCCGGAGAAGCCCATCATCTTGGTGCCGGCATCTTCGCTTTTCGACAGGCCTTTGTACCACTCGACGCCGTTGGCGAGGATCGCCGGCACGTTAGAGAGCGTTTCCACGTTGTTGACGCAGGTCGGCTTGCCCCATACGCCCGCGCTCGCCGGGAATGGCGGCTTGGAGCGCGGGTTAGCGCGACGCCCTTCCAGCGAGTTGATCAGCGCCGTCTCTTCGCCGCAGATGTAGCGGCCCGCGCCGGTGTGCACGATCAGTTCGAAGTCAAAGCCGGTGCCGAGAATATTCTTGCCGAGGAAACCCGCTTCGGTCGCTTCTGCAATGGCGCGACGCAGGTTGACCGCCGCCTCGATATATTCGCCGCGCAGGAAGATATAGCCGCGATAAGCCTTCAGGGCGAAGGCGCTGATCAGCATGCCCTCCACCAGTTGATGCGGCATCTGCTCCATCAGGAGGCGGTCTTTATAGGTGCCCGGCTCCATCTCATCGGCGTTGCACAGCAGGTAACGGATGTTCATGGATTCATCTTTCGGCATCAGGCTCCACTTCAGACCCGTGGAGAAGCCTGCGCCGCCGCGCCCTTTCAGGCCGGAATCTTTCACTGCCGCGACAATTTCGTCCGGCGCCATGCCGTTCAGCGCTTTTTCCGCGCCGGCATAGCCATTTTTGCTGCGGTATTCTTCGAACCAGACCGGCTGCTTGTCATCGCGCATGCGCCAGGTCAGCGGGTGCGTTTCCGCAGTACGAATGATCTGTTTGATGGTCATTGATACTGCTCCAGTAGCGAGGCGATGCCTTCCGGCGTCAGATGAACGTGCGTATCTTCATCCACCATCATGGTCGGGCCTTTGTCGCAGTTGCCCAGGCAGCAGGTCGGCAGCAGCGTAAAGCGGCCATCCGCCGTGGTCTGGCCGGGCTTGATGTTCAGATTCCGTTCCAGCGCCGCCTGAATGCCCTGATAACCGGTGATGTGACACACTACGCTGTCGCAATAGCGGATAACGTGACGACCGACCGGCTGGCGGAAAATCTGGCTGTAGAACGTGGCGACGCCTTCAACGTCGCTGGCCGGAATGCCCAGCACCTCGGCGATAGCGTTGATGGCGCCGTCCGGCACCCAGCCACGCTGCTTCTGCACGATCTTCAGCGCTTCAATCGACGCCGCGCGCGCATCTTCATAGTGGTGTTTCTCGTGCTCGATGGCGTGATGCTCTTCCGCGCTCAACACGAAGACCTCGTTGGGGTCGATCGTATGAATGGCAATTTTTTGATCGTGCATAATTAGCGGTCCACGTCTGACATAACAAAATCGATACTACCGAGGTAAACGATCAGGTCGGATACCAGGCTGCCGCGGATCACCGACGGGATCTGCTGCAGGTGCGGGAAGCTCGGCGTACGCACGCGGGTGCGATAGCTCATGGTGCTGCCGTCGCTGGTCAGGTAGTAGCTGTTGATTCCTTTGGTCGCCTCGATCATCTGGAATGATTCGTTGGCTGGCATTACCGGGCCCCATGAAACCTGCAGGAAGTGCGTGATCAGCGTTTCGATGTGCTGCAGCGTACGCTCTTTCGGCGGCGGCGTGGTCAGCGGATGATCCGCTTTGAACGGCCCTTCCGGCATATTGTTCAGGCACTGCTCGAGAATGCGCAGCGACTGCCACATCTCTTCCATCTTCAGCTGTACGCGCGTGTAGGCGTCGCTGATGCCCGCGCCGACCGGGATCTCGAAGTCGAAATTCTCATAGCCTGAGTAAGGACGCCATTTGCGCACGTCGAAATCCAGGCCGGTGGCGCGCAGCGCGGCGCCGGTGGTGCCCCAGGCCAGCGCCTCGTCCATATTGTAGGCGGCGACGCCTTTGGAACGGCCGACCAGCACGCTGTTGCGCAGCGCGGCTTTGTCATACTCTTTCAGACGCTTCGGCATCCAGTCGAGGAAGTCGCGCAGCAGGCGCTCCCAGCCCTTCGGCAGATCGTGCGCCACGCCGCCGATACGGAACCAGGCCGGGTGCATGCGGAAGCCGGTGATCGCTTCGACCACGTCATAAATCTTCTGGCGATCGGTGAAGGCGAAGAACACCGGCGTCATCGCGCCGACGTCCTGAATAAAGGTCGAGATATAGAGCAGATGGCTGTTGATGCGGAACAACTCGGAGAGCATCACGCGGATCACGTTGACGCGATCCGGCACCACGATGCCGGCCAGCTTTTCTACCGCCAGCACGTAAGGCATTTCGTTGACGCAGCCGCCGAGGTACTCGACGCGGTCGGTATAGGGAATGTAGCTGTGCCAGGACTGGCGCTCGCCCATCTTCTCCGCGCCGCGGTGGTGATAGCCGATATCGGGCACGCAGTCGACGATCTCTTCGCCGTCCAGCTGCAGAATAATGCGGAATGCACCGTGCGCCGACGGGTGGTTCGGGCCCAGGTTGAGGAACATAAAGTCCTCACTGGTGGTGCTGCGCTTCATGCCCCACTCTTCCGGCTTGAAGGTCAGCGCCTCCATCTCCAGATCTTCTTTCTGTTTGGTCAGCGTAAAGGGATCGAACTCTGTGGCGCGCGCCGGGTAATCTTTACGCAGCGGATGGCCTTCCCAGGTCTGCGGCATCATGATGCGCGTCAGGTGCGGGTGGCCGTCGAAGGTCACGCCGAACATCTCCCAGGTTTCACGCTCGTACCAGTTGGCGTTCGGGAAGATTTTCGTCAGCGTCGGCAGATGCAGATCGTTCTCTGACAGCGCCACCTTGAGCATGATGTCGCGGTTACGCTCGATCGACAGAAAATGATAGAAAACGGAAAAATCCGCGGCGGGCAGACCGGCGCGGTGGGTACGCAAACGCTCATCCATGCCATGCAGGTCATAGAGCATGATGTACGGCTTCGGCAGCTTGCGCAGGAAGGTCACGATCTCCAGCAGCTGCTCGCGCTTCACCCACACCACGGGAATGCCCGTGCGGGTTGGCTGAACGGTAAAGGCATCCGGCCCAAAACGGTTACGCAGCTCGCCGATCACCGGGTCGTCCAGGTGATCCCGGGTTTGCCATGCAGGCTGAGCGAGATCGTGCGTGGTTAAATCTGTCATACGTTACTCACCATTCCGGCCTGTCGCCAGGCACTCAAAAGAAGGCGTCAGGATGGGGCCGCGCATTAAATTGTGATGTTTTGCCGCGGGCGTGGAATCCATCCATGTACGGTGTTCTTACACTTCGTCAGGCGTGCGAAGATTGGTGACGGCGATGCGCTCGCCGCGTTTTCTCTCACGTTCCGACTGCATATTGGCGCGATAAACGCCCTGATCGCCGACGACCCACGACAGCGGGCGACGCTCTTTGCCGATCGACTCACGCAGCAGCAGCAGCGCCTGCATATAGGCTTCAGGACGCGGCGGGCAGCCAGGAATATAGACGTCGACCGGCAGGAATTTGTCCACGCCCTGCACCACAGAGTAGATATCGTACATGCCGCCAGAGTTAGCGCAGGCGCCCATTGAGATCACCCACTTCGGCTCCAGCATCTGGTCATAGAGACGCTGAATCACCGGCGCCATTTTGGTGAAAGGCGTACCGGCGATCACCATAAAGTCCGCCTGACGCGGCGAGGCGCGCATCACTTCCGCGCCGAAACGCGCGACGTCGTGCACGGCGGTAAAGGAGGTGGTCATCTCTACGTAGCAGCAGGACAAACCAAAGTTATAGGGCCACAGAGAGTTCTTACGGCCCCAGTTCACCATGTCATGCAGGGCA
>Ga0157358_1001028_pt1 | contig 12103 bp, 7 predicted proteins | sample AttcapACBM2_FD_111484 | JGI IMG/M metagenome (GOLD analysis project Ga0157358, IMG submission 111484) | Fungus gardens microbial communities from leaf cutter ant in Botucatu, State of São Paulo, Brazil - Atta capiguara ACBM2 | ecosystem: Host-associated > Fungi > Mycelium > Unclassified ...
CTAATACAATGTTCCTATTTTAACTAGTTACTTAGTCTTAAGTTATAACAAATATTTTATTTTTATTTCTTTATTTCTTTTTTCTGATATTTTCTTTTATCTTGGATAATGAAGAAGCCTATTTACATAATGTGTTATATGAAATGATGTCACCAAATACATGATTATAATCATATAACATAAAAAATTAAGAGAATCTGAAATAATAATAATAATAGGTATAGTTATGGTATATATAGAAATTTTAGAAAATATATAAATATTAAAGTAGAATTATTTATTGTTATAATCTTTATCAAAGCTATCTTAAGATTACCACTTAAGTCTTAGCCTTAAGCTATTTTGACTTGACTTGTGGTTACTATAACAAGAATAAAAACACAGCATTTGTACTTTAGAAAGAATATAAGAGAATAAAATAAGGTTTCTATTAGGGTAACTAGGCAAAAATACAAAGTTTTACAGACTTTGCCCTCTTTAGAAAATTCTAAGTTTATTAACTAGCTAAGTAACTATACAAATTACTTGTTACAACTTAAGAATCAAAGAGAAACCTTGTATTAGTTAATACAAGAGAACTCAATAGAGTTTCTAGTACAAGTGAGTCTACTTTATATACTTTTAGAGCATGATCTGCACATATCTATATTTAGCCTATTCTAAATATTATGAGTTCATGTATAGAAGAGTCATCATGTTATTTGTAAAGAGATCTACTATTCTACCAAAATTTAAGTTTGCTACACCACTAAAGCTAGTGTAAACTACCAGCTTATATACCAGATATACTATTTAGGATATTTATCTAGAATAGAGACTGCTAAGTGAGTTACTCTAGATACTAGTGATCCTTGGATGTCAGAAATGGAAGTTCATAAAGTTGGCAAGAAACCAGTAAGGGCATCCAAGAGAAAATAGAAAGAGATAATTCATACCAGAAGAGGTCAGGAAGTACAAATGAAGGAGAAAGTGTTATCCATAGGTTGGGACAGATAGCTAGAATAGGATGTGACACATTATCATTTTGTACTTAGGTTACCAAATGTTCTATCTGATATTCTGCTTGATTGGAATGGATTTTTGGATACTTAGAGTAGCTGTTATCTCTAGGAAAATCCATTCTGTTCACTTATGATTTTCCTGGAGATAAGTTATGTATTTAGTAGTTATAGACAATATTACTTAGAATTCCTCTGGAAGAGTTATAAACTCTGCTAAAACCCTGTAAACTTTGCTCAGTTACTCTAATAGCAGAGTAGAATCTTCTTTCTAGGACCTCAACATATTGATTGGTCTGACAGTCTAGGACTACCCACTCTTATGTTTTAACCTCTCTTGTTATTTCTCACCTCCTAACTGATACTTACCCCAAGTAATTACTCTATAATCTCTGTTCACACTGATAAAGTTCTAGGGCTCCTTTAATACTACCTAAGAAAAGTAGCCAAGTACTAGTAGGCCTTAAAACACAACACTAACAACATTCTCACTGGTCTTGTAAACCAACTCTGAGATCTGCACTTTCTAGTATCTAACACTACTTCTATACCTATAGATATATCATCTCTTCCTACAACCAGACCATTTTCCCTGACTGATATTCCTATACTTAGAAATCTTTCTTCTCCTACCACTCTCAACCTCATGTACCATTTCTGCTGAACTTCAGTGGTGACTAACAAACAGGACAAATCTTTCTCAGCTTCTATTCTCTCCATATCTAGTTGTCTGTGGAACAGTTTATATATAATCAGGACAAGATTCTCTAGGCCTTGTTCTTTTTTAGAAGTGACCAAGCTGCAAAGTGGTCCAAGAGACTTTTTCAAGAAGAATCCAGCATAGAAGTTTTTCCTATTCCTATGTGGTTTGAATTTGAAAAGCTCTTTCATGCTTACTTCTTTTCAATAAATACCACTACTAAAGCTATCAATGAACTGAAAGAGACAATGTATTACTAAGGGACTATATAGTGAAGGATTATTTAAATAAGTTCTAATTTCTCATATCAGAAGCTAGCTATACTAATCTCTACACTATTGTAGTCAAATTCTACCAAGGGCTTAGAACAGTAATTCAGAACCAGATCATGATTCTGCCAGTGGATAGGTCAGAAGACACTAATCTCTTTGCTTGGTTTGAAGCTGTCTAGTAGATAGCCAGACCTAACAAGCAAACAAGATGTTCTAGTCAAAACAGTGCAATACTCCAGTGCCCATCTTCAATTGTCAAACATCACAGAGTTCTTCAGTCATTTCCATGTCTAAACAGCCACTCTCCATCTCATCATTATCTCTACAACAGCTACTGCTGATATTCCCCCAGATGTTCTCATAGACATAGATGTTGTATTAGATATGGTTCACACCAAAGACAAATATCCACAGAATTGGCTCAGAGTTGTACTAGATTTGAGAAAACTTTATACAAAGTGTGCAGTAGTACAAACTTCTCAAAATAACCTTAGCTTTAGCTTATGTGCTATGCTGTTTGTCTGTTGTGTAGTCACAACTTTAGGAGTGGAGTGGAGTTTAAGAGGAATAAGTACTAATATTAGTGTATTACCAAAGAATACCAGTGATAGAGTTCAACTGAAATAGTTAATTATTGGACTAGCAAAATATAATATACCTACTAGCCTCATATACAAGTAATATAGAAAGAAGAAACTTGGGGTTTCAGTATACAGCTCCAAGTGGAGGTCTTAGTGATAAAACACTGAAAGAGGTTAGATAGAGAAACTCCACTATGGAAAGCTAAGTTGACAAGAAATACCTCTGCTATAGAAGACTGAATACTCATGGGGTTGAGAATTGAGTATAACACCACCACAGGGGATATATTATGGAAATAGAACCATCATGGAGGATGAGATTTTGTTGGGGTTGAGAATGGATAAATACTGCTATAGAGGACAGACTTTGCTTAGTTCATATTAAAATTTGATATTTAGTAACTGATTGCTGAGCAATAGGAGAAATTGACAGTATTAATAGTACTATAAACAGCAAGGATTTTGTATAGAGTGGCTAGCAATTTGTACACCCTGATTACTAGTAAATATGTTCACTGTACTTGAGATAGAAGAATACAACTCTGAAGATAGTGACCTTTTAGATATACTTGTTTGCCTATACTGTGTTAATCCTGCAGCCTCTGCTAAACACCTCTAGTAGAAAAAAATTACCCCTACATTCTACAATCAATGCTCTCAACACTTGTACAACCTCCTTATATCTCTTTATTACCCTTGAGACTACCAATATTACTAAATTGTTAGAGTGGAAAATAATAGACTCAATTTATTTTTCAATTTATTTTCAATTTCCCTTCTTCTTTTGCTTTTTCTTCTTTTATTTTTATTTTAGGAACTAGGGTTAGGGTTTAGCATGATGTTACAGATCATAATGGAAGATAGTAGAAAAATCTAAAAAAATGACATCATACAGCATGTTATACATCTGTTGACTCTAAGACAAACACATGGTCATTTAGAGTAGGCTAATATAGTAGAGCATGGACCATTAGTCTTAGGTATATAAGATAGACAATCCTATACAGAGTTCTCTATTGAGTTTTCTTGTGTAAACCCTATACAAAATTCTTTCTTTTGACCAACCCTAAGATCTTAAGTTTGTAACATGAACATCTATAAGCTCTTCAAGCCTGTACCAGTCTTCAATATCAATAATATCCTAAACAAGAACAGTCAAATATCTAAGACAGTAGATATAGTCCTATACTATTACTACCAATTGTATTCCAAGCAGATTCTGCTCACAGTCTTAAGCCTAAACAAGCAAGACCTCATTCTTGGACTAATATGCTTGAAAAATCACAATCCCAAGGTAAACTGGAAAAAAGAAGAAGTGGTTATGATACAATGTCCCATATACTATGCCACTTACCAAGACATTTAGAAGACTGAGAAACACTGAGAATATACTCTTAATATATATATAGATATAGTCTATTTTCCATCTTAGTAAACAATTGGAAAAAAGCATTCCAAACCCTGTGGACTCTTATTAAGTATTAGGAAGAGTTAGGTAATCAATTTTACATAATCCAATAATATACAGAACCTTTGGCTCTCAACTTCCAAGTAATAGCTATCTCTTTCCAGCATTTTTTCAAGGTTTTCCACTAGAACCAGGTTAAGAATGAGACCTCTACTATTCCCCTGCATATCCAACAGTTTGAATCAGTATTTGCCAAGGAAGACTTCAACACTCTTTCAGTATTATGGTAACTACTAACCAAGATAATCAATAGCATACTTATGAAGCAAGAGTTTTATGGAAATCATAAGAAAACTCAACAAGAAGTCCCTAATATATTATTATCCCATTTATACTAATAGCACATGATCTGTGCTAATGATAAATAACTCTATTCTAATGTCTATGCATTGGTTATAAGTATATTATATTTATACTATGAGATAAACATGTTATAAACATATATCTTGATGTCATTTCTTCTAGTACTTTCTACAATGTTCCAGGCCTATAACATCATATCATATGATGTGTCATATGACTGTGATCACATGCCTCTTTATTGTCTAAGAAATAAAATAAAAGAAAAAGAGAAATCAAATCAAGAAAAATAAATAAAAAGAAAATATAAAGGTCTAAACATACCATAATGCTCAGACTACTATAAGTGGGATCATATCATCAAACTAGTTCCCAAAGCTAAGCCCAAAATATCTAAAATATATTCCTTATCTTCTATAGAATAGTCTGAGCTAGATACATTCATTATCAAGAACTAATTTTTTTAAATTGGTATAGAATTACAGGACTCTCAATATAATTACCATTATAAACCAGTATCCATTTTTTCTAGTCTTCAAACTAGTTACCAAGCTTTAGGGAGCCTATTACTTTACTAAGCTAGATATCTACTAAGAATTCAACAATATCTAGATTAAGCTAGATAATAAGTAAAAAACAGTCTTTTACATAAACTATAGACTTTTTGAACTCTTGGTAATATTCTTTAGTAACATTAACAGCCTTGTTGTTAGAGTTAAAGATAGTAAACTTTGTTTTTCTTTTATTTTTTCTTATTTTTATTTTTATTTTATTTTCTTATTTTAAATCTAAAGTTAAAGTAACATCAAACATGACTGTCATAAACTGTCACACATATTACAGTTACATAATTATATATCACACAGAAGAGTATAGAAGGTTTTGGAATAATAATGTCATACAATATGTTTATTATATATTGACCTTATAGACAACATATGGTCTTTAGGCTAGATTATATAAAGTCTCACACAGACCAACTAGTTAGTGTATATAAAATAGATACTTTGTACTAGAAACATTATTAAGTTTTCTTGTATTAACCCTAATATAAGATTTCTTTCTTAACTTAATACTTTGAGTCTTGAATTATAACATCTACTATTTTCTAGATTATAATGAAACAATGTCTTCTAGAATCTTATGGTAAAAGAGTAATAGAAGTCTTAGTTAAACACAAACTATTCTTGTATTCTAAAAAGTATGAGTTTGACAAACAATAAATCAAGTATCTAGATCCAGTAATTTCAGAAGATTAGGTTGAGATAAATTCTATCAAAGTAGCCAAAGTTTCAGATTGGCTTATTTCATAGACTAGTACTGAATTATAGACTTTTCTTGGCTTCACCAATTTCTATTGGCAGTTTATTAATATATTCTTGTTACAATTTAAAACTCAAAGTATTAAGTCAGAAAAAGAATCTTGTATAGGGTTTACATAAGAAAACTTGACAGAGTTTCATATACTTTCTATAAGGTCAACATACTAGTACCATATTGTATAATATTATCCATTCTGGAACCTTCTATAACCTTCTCTTGTATGATATGATCATGTGACATGTGACTGTGATATATGTGACTAAATTGTGACAACCATAATACCTTATCACAATATATAATAGTTGTAATAGCTATATGTAATATTATAACCTTTAGTCTAAAAATAAGAAAATAAAAAATGGAAGGAAAGAAAGAAAGACAAAGTCTATTGTATTCAACTCTGACAATTCTTGTCTATTACATAGTCCCTATCACAAACTTCATTCAACTTGTATCTTCACAACTAGTGGACTAATCTTTATAAACCACATTACACTGGAAAGCTCTAAATGAGGTTTATTTGTATATATGTGGGATGCACAAAAGTGACAATAGATTACTAAGATATTAGACTATCAGTAACTATAAATTTAAGTAATCTTATAAGGTGAGAATTTTGTAAGAATTATAAGAGAACTCAACAAGGTATCTTTAATGTATTCAGCAATTCACTTCTCTTAAACACCTTTGCTTCTGGATTCAACACCTTTTATTTTCCCATTTCTTTTCTCATTTGTACTCTTCTTATCTTTTCTTATTTAATTTCCTTCTTAAATTTTTCTATTAAGGCTATTGTATTTCCCAAGTTCTCCAACCCTTCTCATATATCTTCTTTTGCTGTATATCCCTTCCATCTAACTAAATACTTTGGTTTTCTCTCATACCTCTTTTATTCAATATTTTCTCAACCTCATATTCTTTTTCTCTGTTTATTTCTACTAGAAAAGGTAAGATTTTTTTCTGTTCCTTTATCTGCTCCTAATATATTGCTATTCTACTCACATTAACTACTGGGTGAATTTTTATTGACACTGGTAACTCCAACTCCACCATATTTTCTGATATAATTTTCTTTATTTTATATGGTTCTACAAATTTCTCTATCAACTTTTTCATCTCTCTATTCCTCATCTGCTACATTAAGTCCTTTATACTCAGTAACACTTTATCATCTACTTAATACTCTACTGTCTCTTTTCTATTTCTGTCTACATATTTTTTCATCTTCTTCTGTGACTTATTTAATATTGCTTTTGCCTTCTTATGTATCTTCTTCATTTCCTTCACAAACTCTTTCACTTTTACATGCTTCCTCTTTTTTCTCATCTCAAAGCCTATCATCAACTCTCATCCATAGTTGACTTTAAATGGTGATGACTTTGTTGCTGTATATACCTTGTTGTTAAAAACAAACTTTGCAGTTGCCAACCATTCTAACTAATTGCTTTGCCTATGATCAATGTACATTCTTAAGTACTGCTCCAGCTTCTAATTTGTCCTCTCTATCTGTAGATGAAAAGCTGTTGACAGCTTTATTTCTATTCTTAATATCTTGTTCAACTCCTTTATCAATCCTACTACAAACTGTGGTTCTCTATCTGAAATCACACTCTAGCAACTCATGTAACTTTCACACATTGTCTCTAAGCAATCTTGCTAATCCCCCCACTGTTATTTATTCTATTATCACAATAAAATGCAACATTTTTGAAAACTTATTATATACTACTAGAATTGTATTATGACCCTTAAATATCAGTAACTTTCACTACTTCTTTCTCTCTTACCACTATCTTACATGGTAGCACCTATAAAAGAAGTAGTGAATATATTAATTCCCAGTACTACCAAAGAAACCATACTCAATCCAATTGTCTATAACATCTCTAACATAGACATGGACATCAATACTCCCAGGAAAAGATCAACTTTCTCTAATACAAACAGTTCAAGAGTATCTTCAGTGCATTTGAAAGCATCTTCCATCCCATACTATGAGAGAATGGAAATTCAAAGCAACAATCTACTCTAAAGCAAACAGGTAGTAATTCATGAGAGAGAGAGTTTTTCTTTTTCATACACTACTCCTAAGGTAGAAGATAGCATACCAACTAATAAGAATACAGACAATAGCCCCAAGAATGGGGTACAACATGCTAATAAGGAGGCTCCTGCTCTAAATGACATACCTATTCCACAAGGTGAGTGTGAGGCTAATAATAATACTAATACATGTTTTTCTTAAGGTTTCACAAATATTCTGATATCCTATGAGATTAATCAACTGGTTGAACCAAATACTTGGGATAGTGAAGCCCATCCCATTACTATTTTTGGCACTATGAAATTCCTTGAGATCAATTCCATGAATATGATAACAATAACTTTGCTTTTATATATAGTAAATTTCATTAAGAATAGAAGTGCAAAGCATAACCTAGTAAATAATATTATACAGCTCAAATAAGCTGCTTGGCAATTTATTCTTTCTATTGATAAAGCAGGATGGAACTCACTTAAAACTGATGATAATAGGATATTCAGACAAAATATATTATCCAAATTCACTTCCAAAAGTAATATCAACAAACCTGTTAAAAAGGCTGAATTGTCAAAATATAAACAAGCAGAAATTGTCAAACTCCTCCCTTCAATTCTAACTAGACCTTCTAAGAAAGTTTTGAAGAAGTCAAAATTTTTTGAGAAAGGTAACATAGCAAAGAGATCTGCCAAACCTAAGAACAAACAATCATACACTCAAGTATCAGCTCTAAAAGTTGATAACATCTTGAAACTCAAAGAAAACTTCCCTAATTTCTTAAATAAGAAGATTGAAAACATTTATAGAATGATCAATGATTCTGGAAAGATTAAGCCCAGAATCAATATGACTACTAAGAGCCCTTCTAAAAAGCAAATTATTGTTTCTATGGGTAATAATAATAAATCAAAATTCATTGCTTCTTTGAATTTGTATATTACTAATCTAAATAGTGCACTCAGAAATATCAAATCAGAGGTCATAGCAGATTTTATTCAGGCTAACCAATATAGCATTATTATAACCATGAACAAGGTTACTTTACCATCAGACCTTCAAACTATTGAAAACTATGTCAAAAATACTGACCACATTGATTTTAATGACATAGCAATGCCTCATTTCCCTCAATCTAAATTTTATTTGAAAATAATAGGTATTTCTTACTTGATGAAGAATACTAATATGCCTATAAGTTCTAGTGTGGTTGAGACCATCTTAAAAAATAACCACATTTTTAACAACATATCTCTTGCTTCAAAATCTTGAGTTATCAAAATGTTGCCTAAATTGGATATGGCAATCATTTGGTTGGACATATAAAATGTCCAAAGTAGTAGCAAGGCTAAAGGTCTGATTAATAGGTGCTTTAACATAGAAAGCTATATCACCACTATTTGAGGTACAAACATGAATCTGGGAGCCCCCTAGTGTAAAAATTACTAGAAGTGGAGACATACTATCTTTGCTTACAGAGCTCAGGGCTTAAGATATGTCAAGTGCAACAGACCTTACAAAGTAGAATATTACTGACATTTTGCCTGGTGTTGCAAGATAAATTTCAAGACAAATCCATCTCAATTGGGAACCAAACAAGGAAAACTATGCCTACACACCTTCAAGTATTTAAACTGTAAAGATGATCACCAGACTGGTTCTAATGTTTGCCTATTCTGGAAGCATTGTTTCAACAAGGAATAGTACTCAAAGAAATATCAAGAACTCTGAGAAATCAGAGAGCAGTCAATTCACTCAACTGTGAGTAGTGTTCAAGCATGATTATCAAAGACATCAAGCTCTTTTTATAAAATGTTTAAAAGAACAAGCTTCTAACCAATTCAATTTTGGAATCCAATAAGAAGTTTGACATTATTTTCATTCAAGAATCATCTTAGTCAATTATTCAGTCAATTCCTAGTTCTTTAAGCAAAGAAGGAGACAGTTTAGTAGGCACTCTTAATCACCCTAACTAGATTACTTTTTCTAGAACACCTTTGAATAACAATGACTTTCCCAGAGTCATTTCATACATCAATGTTTAACTGTTGCATTTTTGGTTCTCTCTATAAAAGAACATTTTCAATCATAAGAATATCTGTTGTTTTTTCTTCTTTAATAATAGTGACATTTACTACATGATTAATGTTTATTTTGATGCCACTCAAACAGCTTTAAAGTATCTCAAGAATATAGAAGCTAATATTCATAATATTTTGGTTATGGCTGGCAATTTTAATATTAAAGATAGTAGTTGGGATTCTGTGTTCTCTTTTTAGTTGATTCATAGTGATCTACTTACTGATATTGCTGATTATTTTGTCAAATCCTACTAACCAAGTTCCTACTAGATATTTGAACAATGTGAATGATGTGAATTTTATTATTGACCTTATGTTCCTTAGGCCAAATTCCTCAGAAATTGATAATCACACTATTCATCCTAATTTGCAATATTCATCTGATCATGCTCCATTAACAGTTGACATCTCCATCATCAAGAAGTTTGTTCCTAACAAACAATGCATAATTATAAAGAACAGCAAAGAAAAGACAAATTCATCACTAAATTTATAGAAGCTATCAAAAAATTGACACTGAACAACTCAGCAATAAAGTCTTGCTTGAACTTGCAGTTTGCAAACAAATCAGATGTCATTTGGTATAAATTTTTGAAATGTGTCAATATCACTAAACACTCCAAAGCATGATAGAATGAGGACTGTCAAACCAAACTAGCAAAGTACAGATTGTCCAAGAAAATAGACAACTGGAAAGTATTCAGGGATACCATAAAAAAAATGAAACAATTATTCTTCAATGATAAAATTTAAGAAATAGTATCAAAAAACTAAGGATCTTGAAAGCTTACAAGAAGTGTAAACTTCTGGCCATTAAAGCCATCTATTATAATGGTCAACCATGCATAGAGCTTGATAATCTATAGCAAGCTCTTCATCAATCATTCAACTCAGCACAAAGTTGACAAGTCAACTCCAACATATTGAATGAAATTCCAACTTGGTCTACAATGGTATGAGCTTTTTTTTTAACTAAGGAATTTAAAAGTACTATTACCAAGTGCAACAATTCATCTACACCTAGTCCAGATAGGGTGTTTTGGAAATATCTCAAAGTGATTATTAAAGATGATATATACTTAAACAACTTTGTTAACATTGCTAATAAATGTATCAACCCAGGCTATTGGCCATCGCACTTTAAAATATCATTATCTATCATTATCTCCAAGCTTAATAAGACTTCTTATGACTCACCAAAAATGTTTCAACCCATTGTTTTATTGAACATGCTTGGAAAACTCATCAAAAAGGTTATTGGAAAAAGACTTCAATTTCAAGCTATCTCAAACTATTCCATTTATCTGGATCAATTAGAAAGATTGAAGCAATAGTCAACTACTAATGCAGGCACTTATTTGACTTATCTGATTTGAGCAGGATAAATAAAAAATCTTCAAACAAGCATACTGTCAGAATTGAAGACAATGGACTTGGTTTTTATTTTATTTTATTTTATTTTCCTTTATTTTCTCTTATTTTTTTATTGAAGAGTAGAAAACAAAAAAGACAAAGTGTGACATGGTCACAGAAGTCACGTGCTCACATGACACAAGAGAACAATATAGAAGATTCTGGAAAAGATGAAGTTATAACAACATATAGAATGCATGTTGGTCTTAAGGCAAATATATAGTCTTTAGGGTAGGCTAGGAAAGTAGTAGCACAGACCATTGTAGTTTAGTATATAAGGTAGATGTTTCTGTATCAAGTTCTGTATTGAGTTCTCTTGTGTTACTCAATACAAGAGTATGTTTTTTACTCAAACACAGAGTCTAAGTCACAATAGTATTGGTGGTAATAATATATAAAAAGGTAATAGAAAAAAGCCTATATAAGCCTTATGTCAGAAGCTAAGATAGTGGACTTGTCCTTTCTCCATTCTATTTTCTTATATAAAGTCTTTCTATTTCTCACTTAGAACTTTTTCTAGCTTATGTCTCTTTTTTCTTTTTTTCTTTTTCTTCTAAAAATAGAAGAGACTGGATCCTGTGACAAGGTGTGACAATCATCACACAAAACACTCATGTCACAGTCACCATCACAAGGTCATGTGACATTATAGAAGAATAGTGTTATACATTATAAAAGATAAAATAACTTTATTTAGACTTATAATGTTTAGGGTAGGCTAGATGTAAATGTGCACAGACCATGTACCAGAGGTATATAAAGTAGACAATCCTATATTAGGAACCTTACCAAGTTCTTTTATGTTCAACAATATTAGTTCTGTTATGAACTAAAGCTCTTAGAGTTAAGCAATAGAACAACTCTTGTATTGAGTAATACAAGAGAACTCAATAGAGTTCCTAGTACAAAGTAGTCTACCTTATATACTA